>ULQC01043137.1_pt1 | contig 11620 bp, 6 predicted proteins | sample 1954091 | NCBI WGS metagenome assembly ULQC01 (sample SAMEA4835645, study PRJEB28245) | human gut metagenome | biome: gut microbiome; material: fecal sample | place: Denmark | collected 2008
ACAGGAACACAAGGCGTTTTGCGCGCTCGTAGGCTGCGTCCAACTCGCCGGAGCCCACGCATGTGCCGACCAAAACGGAAGCCGCATTTGAGAAACCAGCAAAGAAGCTGATAACCATGCCCTCCAGCGTGCGGAACACCGCGATGGCCGCAATGGCCTGTTCGGATTGTCTGCCCAAAACAACGTTGATAACCATGTTGCCCACGCCGATGAGCACTTCGTTGCAGATGATGGGGAAGCACTTGACGAAGTAGATTTTCACCTGCTTCTTATTCCAGCGGAAATGCTTTTTAAAGTGGAACAGATACGGGTACTTCTGTGCACGCGCCAAAATCAAAATGACCAAAACGTTGATAACCGCCGCCAAAGATGTTGCCAGCGCCGCGCCGCGCACGCCCATCTCCGGCAAGCCGAACTTTCCGTAAATGAACACCCAGTTGAGGAAAATATTCGATGCCACCGAGGCGATTGACGCGAACAGCGGGATGCGCACGCGCTCCGTAGAACGCAGCAAAGCGCTCATCGCCATGGAAAACACCTGCACAGGGTAACCGAATCCGATGATGCGCAGATATTCCGCGCCAATCACCTGAATGTTCTCCTTATCCGTATAGAGCTTCATGACGGTTTCCGGCGCAAAAATCGCAAACGCGCCGAATGTAAGCCCCACGATCATCATGCAGGTCAGCGTCAGGCCGTAGGAATGGTCGATGCCGTCGTCATCCTGCGCGCCCCAATACTGCGAGAAAAACAGCATGCCGCCGCCGAAAAAGCCCCAGTAGCCCGCAAACATCAGCGAGGAAAACTGTGCGCAAAGGCCCACCGCGCCCACGGTCGTTTCGCCCAGCGGCGCGATCATCATGGTGTCGATCATGCTGCCGGTCGTCGTCAGCATGTTCTGCAAAGCCACCGGGATCGCAATGATCGCAAGGTTTTTCAGAAATTGTTTCCACGCAAAGCGTGTCTTCGTTTTCATTGTATTTTCTCCCCAAAACTCTAAAATTCGGCCCGCGAACCCCTCAGTGCCGCTTGTGAATCAGTATACCGTATTTCGCGACAAACTTCAATCCTTATTCCGCCGAATTTCCCTGCTTTTTATAACAATCCCGACATGTTTTCAACCGTTTTAAAGCACGCCCACAAAGCAAAAATTGACCCCCTGATACCCATAAAGCAATGACGGAGGAAATGTCGGCTTCATGGGCCTTCAGGGGGTCGGCAAGTGTAGCTTGTTTATTTTGTTGTGCGCAGAGGCTTTACTTCTTCGGCTGAATCAGCGGGTGGAAGCACATGACCTTTCTGACATCGTTCAGATAGGTTTCGCCCGGGCGCGATTTTCTGCATTCGTCCGTCGCATAGGGGCAGCGCGGTGCGAACTTGCAGTAGGTGATGGAATATTCCTTAGACTCCATATCCGGCAACGCCATGTCGTCATCCGCCCACTTGTCGCCGATACGCGGCACAGCGCTCATCAAAAGCTCCGTGTACGGGTGTGCAGGCTCGTCCATGATCTCCTTGGCCGGGCCGTACTCGATGAGACAGCCGCGGTACAGCGTTGCAATGTAATCGGATACATAGTATGCCGTGGAAAGGTCATGGGTGATGTAGATAAAGGAGACCTTGTACTTATCTTTCAGCTCCTTGAACAGGTTGACGATGTTCATTTTCATGGAAGCATCGATAGCCGCAACCGGTTCGTCGGCAATGATCAGCTTCGGACGGGTGATAAGCGCACGTGCAATGGAAACACGCTGCAGCTCGCCGCCGGAGAACTGGGTGGGGTATTTGCCCTGTACGACCGCCAGAGAGAGACCGACGCTCTTCAGGGCGTCATCTACAAGGTTTGTAGCTTCTGCTTTGTTTTTCGCAATGCCAAGGCGCAGCGCCGTGTTGAACAGGTAAGAGTCTACCGGCTTACGTGCGGAGAAAGACTCATACGGGTTCTGGAAAATCGGCTGCACTTCCAGCTTGAACTGCTTTGCGTTGTAGCTTTTCTTATCGCGGTAAGATTTGCCGTCCAGCACGATGTCGCCCATATCCGGGTTGTGCAGACGCAGAACCATCTTACACAGTGTGGACTTGCCGCAACCGGATTCGCCAACGACGGAGAGGATGACCGGCTTATCGTTGTCGATGGAAAGCGTAACGTCGTCAACCGCAACAAGCTTTTTGCCACGAATCATACCGCCTACGCGGAAGATTTTGCTGACGCCCTTGATTTCAAGCAATTTATCAGCCATTCTTCTCTCCCTCCTTCTTCAGCAAATGGCAGGCTGCAAAGCGGCCCGGCTTAACTTCAATGAACTCCGGAATCTCCTGACGGCAACGATCCGTAGCATGCGGGCAGCGTGCTGCGAAACGGCATCCCGGAGGCGGGTTCTTCAGTGCCGGCGGACGACCTGGAATACCGACCTTCTGGCTCTTATCGCCAACGCGCGGCAGGGAGTCAACCAGCATCTTCGTGTACGGATGGATCGGATCATTAAAGATCGCATCGGTCGGGCCAAGCTCGATGATGCTGCCGGAATATATGATCGCCATGCGGTCCGTAATCTGATAATGTACGCCCATATCGTGGCTGACGATGACCATGGTGTTCTTGAGTTGCTTCTGCAAGCGCATCAGCATTTTCAAAATACCCTTCTGCACAACAACGTCCAGAGCGGTGGTCGGTTCGTCGGCAAGCACGACATTCGGGGACATAAAGGTCGCAAGTGCGATGATAACACGCTGGCGCATACCGCCGGAAAGCTGGAACGGATAAGATTCCAAAATATCCGGGGAAAGATTCAGCTCCTCGAGGTATTTTGCAACCCGTGCGAGGGTCTGCTCTTTCGTTTCGTTCTTGCGGTCTTCCTGCGGGATAGAATCCAAAAACTGCTTTTTCAGGCGAACGATCGGGTTCAGAACGCTCTGTGCGGCCTGCGGAACGTAAGAAATGTTATTCCACCAGGTCTTCTGAATGTTTCCGGATTCATAAGAAAAGGATTGTCCATTCTTTTCGCCGCTGAGGATAACTTTACCTTTGTCGATCTCCAGCGGGAACTCGATAATATCGTAGAGGGTCTTCAGCAGTGTGGTCTTGCCGCAGCCGGATTCACCGGCGATGCCGAATATCTCGTTATCGTGGATCTCAAAGTTCAGGTCGTTAAGGACGTGAACGTCACCGTCGATGAGCTTGTAAGAAGTGGACAGATTTTCGACTTTTAACATATTCGTTACCTGCCTCTCTTCATGGATAAGTAATCGTTATAGCCCGTAATGAGTAAGAACAGGCCGACAAACAGAATAACCGTTGCAACGATCGGTGCGCCGATCCAGAGATACTGCTTGTTGAAAATTGCGTTGTAGCTTCTTGCCCACTGAATCATGTTACCGAGAGAAACAAGGTTGCCGGGGGAAAGACCCAGAACAGCAAGACTCGACTCGGAACCGATAGCGGAAAGCGTAGCGTTCATAAAGTTGGAGAGCGACCAGGTCAGCGCATACGGCAGAATCTCGGTCACAACGATCTGCACCGTGCTTTCACCGGAGAACTTCGCCGTGTGGATAAAGTCGCGCTCTTTAATGCTCAGCGCCATGGAACGGATCTGGCGGCTCGGCCAAGCCCATGCGAACATGGCAAGCACAAGAGCCATCACGATCGTGGTGGAGCTGCCCTTCATCAGGGAGGTCATCATGATAAGGATCGGCAGAGACGGAATAACAACGAACGTATCCGTAACAATCATCAGCACGCGGTCTAAAAGGCCACCGGCAAAACCGGAAAGCAGACCGACAAAAACACCGACAACCGTGCCGAGGAATGCCACGATGAGACCGATGACGAGCGAGTTGTGGATAGCTTCAATCAGCAGCCACACAACGTCCTGACCCATACTGGTAGTGCCCAGCCAGTGTTCTGCGGAAGCACCCAGCTTATTCGGGTAGGTATTGAACGTGAACGGGTTCACGTGCGGTACATAGTAAACAACGAAACCGATGATAAAGAATATCAGGGTCACGATAAGACCGAACTTCAGGCGGAAGTTGGCTGCTTTCCAAAATTTTGCAAATTTTTTCATTACAACTTCCCTCCTTATCAACCGTAACGAATTCTCGGGTCGATGAACGGATATATAAGGTCAACAACCAACGTCGCCGTGGAAATCGCCACGATGGAAATCGTGATACATCCGAGGATCATGTTGTAATCGGACTGCAAAATCGCATTTTGGATCAGCGTACCGACACCCGGGTAACCGAAGATGATTTCTGTCATGATGGAACCGCCGAAGACGCCGCCAAGGCTCATGGCCAAAGCCGTAATCTGGGTCAGGATGGAGTTACGGAAAACGTAGCTTGCACCGATCTTCGCTTCGGAAATGCCGCGGTAACGTGCATATAAAACGAAGTCTTCTTCTGCAGTCGTGCCGGCAAGGGACTTCATAGAGATAATCCACCAGCCTGTGCCGAGCAGAAGCATGGAGATGCCCGGCAGAACAGACGCTTTCAGAAGCGAACCGAGCCACTGTGCGAACGTGCCGCGGGTAAGCAGCGTTGTCTGGATTGGGAACCAGCCGAGGACGAACGCGAAGACAATCTGCAGAACAAGAGCGACCAGGAAGTACGGAATCGGGTAAATGCAGATCGCGATGCCTTCGAGGATTTTAGAGGATGTCTTGTTCTTGCGGAAACCTGCAAGCAAACCGATGAAGTTGCCGATGATCCATGCAAGCAGCGTGGTGGTCAGGGACAAACCGAGGGTGTACGGCAGGTTACGACCGATAATAGAGGTAACCGGCTCCGGATAGCTCATCAAAGACGGGCCAAAGTCAAACTGCAAAAGGCCATGCAGCAGGAAGTAGCCATACTGCTCAAGAAGAGTACCATCGAGACCGAATTGAATTCTAAGTTGTTGACGTAGCGCTTCCATTTCTGCCGGATCCATGTTGCCGGAACGGGATTGCATCTGGGCGATCATGTTCTCAACAGGATCGGAAGGGAACATACGCGGGATGAAGAAGATGAACGTAACGCCGATCAAGATCGTCAACGCCCACGCAAGGATACGCTGTAAAAAGAATGTTTTGAATTTCACAGCCACACTTCCTTATCTTATAGACAAATTACAACAGGATATTTTGGGAAATGAGAAAGAGGATGACGGACGTGGTCATGGGTATTCGGCACACGCCCTCATCCTCTTCAGATCATTTCAGATTAGTGCTATTGGATTTTCTCCAAGTATTCAAGCTATCAAATTAGCCCTGAACCGGCTGAATGTTCGGCAGCATGTACTTGAAGCAGCTCCACCACCACCACGGGCCGTTATAAGCGTTCTCGGCGTTCGGGTAGCCTTCCCAATATGTGCTGTTGGTCGGAACGAACTTTGTACCGTTGAGGAAGTTGATTGCCGGCATTTCCTTAACAGCTTCTTTCAGGAATTCCTGATGCAGCTCATAGGATTTGTCGCTGGTCGGATCAACGCCTGCGAGTTCGGTAAGGATCTCGTCAACCTTCTCATTCTTCCAACGTGCGCCCTGACCGGAACCGGTCTCGCCGAGCGGCTTCATCAGACGGCTGTCCCAACCGCTGATAGCGGAGTAGAAGTCCTTCAGAATACCAGCGGACGGCCAGTAAGTGCCGATCTGGAAGTTGCCCTGACCACCGTCAACGTCCCAAGTAGCAGTACTCTTGGAAGTAATGGTGCAATCGAGGCCGAACGCCTGCAGCTGGTTGTAAGCAGCCTGAGCGCCGCGAGCGGACTGAGCTTCTGTATCAGCAAGGTAGCTGATTTCAGTTGTGAACTTGGAACCATTGAAGTACCAGCCGTCGTCCTTCTTCTCAAAGCCGGCTTTGATGAGGAGCTTTTCAGCTGCTTCCGGATCGTGCTTCCACCAGCCTGCGCCGAACATATCGATGAGCTCTTCGTCGGTGCCGGTAACGCCGGTCTTCTCCGCCATGCGCTTTGCATAGCCGGTGTCGTACGGCTTAATGGTGGTGCCATCGCCAAGGTCAAGCTCAAAGTTCTCAAGCCATTCCTGCATCGGGATGGTGTATGTATCCTGGAGATACTGGGTGTTGTTGAGCAGCGGAATCGGAGCCGCACGGCCTGCGCCGGAGAAGATGTTCATGGAGATCTGGTCGATATCCAGTGCCAGAACGATAGCCCAGCGGAAGTCAGGGTTGTCGTACGGAGCGCCCTGACCCTGAGAGAACACCAGGCCCTTTGCGCCCGGGTCGTCCATGGTTGCATACGGGAACTCGTTGTACCATGCGTTGATCTTGTCGTTAGAGCTCTGCATTGCCTGCAGCTCTTCCATCGTAACTTCGCACAGCACGTCAACTTCGTTGCTGACCATCTGCATCTGTCTGGAAGCGGAGTCGCCAAGGTAACGGAACCATACGTACTTAGCCGGAACCTGATCTGCGGTGTAGCCGTAGTGCTCTGTGCCTACAACGCCAAGCGTACTTTCTTTCCAGTCGTCACGGAGCTTGTAGAGGATCCAGTCGCCGTTGGAGTCATAGTCTTCTACGGTGTACGGGCCTGCTACAACCGGCTGCTCGTCCTTATAGGTCGTAACGTCAGCCTGCTGGGAGTAAATGTGCTCAGGAACGATGCGGTAATCGGTGCCCCATACGGTGATGCCGTAACGCTGTGTAAAGCGCGGGAAGGATTCCTTCATCGTGAACTTAACGGTGTAATCGTCAACCTTCTCAACCTTATCGATGTAGAGGTTGGTCGCTGCGGAAGCACCGATCTTATCGTTTTCTTTGATCATGTTGAACGTGAAGACAACGTCGTCAGCGTTCAGGTCTTCACCGTCGGACCACTTGATGCCTTCGCGGATCTTAACGGTCCATTCGGTAAAGTCTTCGTTCGGGGTGCCCATATCGGCTGCAATTTCAGGGAACTGCTCACCGGAAACGGTGTCCATTTCCCAAAGGTGTGCGCTCATCAGCTGATGAATACCGAAGCCCATGTTCGTACCGGACATGTAGCTGTTGAACTGGCCCGGAGTGTCGGTCGGAGACGAAGTCTCAACAATCAGAGTTTCGTCACGGTTCGTGCCAACCGCCGTAACCTGACCTGCGGCGGCATTCGTGCCGGAGCCGGTAGATTCGGAAGCAGAAGACTCACCCGCGGCGCTGCTGGTGCTGTCGGTGGAGCCGGAGGATGCTGCACTGCTTGTGCTGCCGCCGCCACCGCAGCCGCTCAGGATGCCGGTGACGAGCATGGCCGCCGACAGAAGAACAGCTAAGGTCTTTTTCTTCATAATACAATACCTCTCTTGTTTTGTGAACCTGCGGTTCATAATGTGTTGAGGTCACAAAGCATACCCCACTTTGTGATCCCCGGTGTTTTGAATTCCTGCAAATCGCAAAATTTGTAGGAATCCCGCCATGAACTTTGCTTTGCAAAATTCATGACCCCCTATTTATCTTACAGCGCTTGTCCGTTCACTGATGTACCTTTCCCCACACGCTCGCCTTTTTAGCATCCGGTACGACGATGTGTGCATTCCGCTGAAAGCGGCGGTATTTAGAACATTCAAACGCTGCGATAGCATCGGTCTATTGCTCCATAGCCGAAGACCAACGCTAATAAATAGCTTTAAACTGTAGAACCAAGTGAAAAATAACCAAATTTTAATTTCGTTCTCGGTTTTTCTGTACATAGAATAGCACTGCGTTCACGATTTGTCAAGAAGTTTTCAAAAACTTTTCGGTATTTTCTCCAAATACTTTTGTTTATTTTGATTTTTTTGATTCCATATACAACAAAAAATGACATTTAACGAACATCTTGGAAATAGTTTTCTATTATATAAATGCGTAATTTTCATACATCTATATGTTTTGCGCACTTTTCCATTCCAAAGTGTATAAATTGCGGTTTCATGAGTTTTTTAATGGTTCCGATTGCAAATATTCCGGTGTAATCCGCTATTCACTTTAACTTTATCGATACAATATTCGTTTTTTCTGTTTATTCTAAACCGAGTTGTCTATACTGCCCTACAACATCCTATATCATTTGTCCTGTGACTTATACCCTGTTTTGTAGGTCTCTATTCTATTCACTTATATTCTTATAAGTGTACATTTCTGCGGCTGAAACCGTTTCGTCATTTTTACCACTGACTTCTCTGCATTCATCCCGGCAAACGAGCACCGCAGTATAGAAAACTTAACGCATGTTTGGAAGCTAAGCGCCCAGCTTTCCCCTTTATACTTCAAAGCACAATTTTCACTATTTTTCTCAAATACTTTTCAAATTCTTGTAAACTGTGTTATAATGGTAAAAAATACTTGGCCGAAAGGCCACTTTGTGCAATATACATCGATATTGCGCAGGAGGTAAAGTTATATGGAACAGAAAAAAGATTGGGTAAAGGATCTCATCGTGTATCAGGTCTACCCGCGCAGCTTTCAGGATTCTAACGGAGACGGCATCGGCGATATTCCCGGCATTTTAAGCCGCCTTGACCATCTTTCGGCGCTCGGCATCAACGCGCTGTGGCTCTCGCCCGTGTTCCGCTCACCGAACGACGACAACGGCTACGACATCTCCGGGTATCGGGAGATCATGGACGAGTTCGGCACCATGGAAGATTGGGACGCACTGTGTGCAGCGTGCCACAAGCGCGGTATCAAGGTCATTATGGACCTCGTCGTAAACCATTCCTCCGACGAGCATCCGTGGTTCCTCGAATCCAAAACCTCGCGCGATAACCCAAAAAGCGACTACTACATTTGGCGCGGCCCGAAAAACGGCAAGGAGCCGAACAACTGGGCCTCCGTTTTCGGCGGCAGCGCGTGGGAATTTGTACCGGAGCGCGGGCAGTATTACTACCACCTGTTCTCCAAAAAACAGCCCGACCTCAACTGGGCAAACCCCGCGCTGCGTGAAGAAATCTTCTCTATGATGGAATGGTGGGTGAAAAAAGGCGTGGACGGCTTTAGAGTGGACGCCATCAGCTACCTTGATAAGCCGCAGGATTTCCCGGATTCCGCAGAGCCGCCGCAGCCGGACGGCTATTCGTTCAGTTCGAGTCTCATCAACGGTCGCCCCGGCACGCACGCCTATATCCGCGACATGAACCGCCGCGTGTTCTCGCCATATAACGTCATGACCGTGGGCGAAGTGGCGTCGAAAGACGCCAAGGAGCTCGCCCGCTACGTCAACACCGACCGCGAGGAGTTCGATATGGCCATCCCGTTCGTCGCGCCGATCGTCGAGATCAACACGTGGTCGCCGAAAAAAATGAAGCAGGATATTCAAAACGACTACGACGCCTTAAAGGAAAACGGCTGGTGGGCGCGGTTTTTCAGCAACCACGATAAGCCCCGTCAGGTCTCACTCTACGGCAACGACAAGGAATACTGGGAGGTTTCCGCCAAAATGCTCGCGATGCTGCTGCACTCCCTGCCCGGCACGCCGTTCGTGTATCAGGGTGAAGAGATTGGCATGACGAACATGTGCTTCCCGTACATTGAAGATTACAACGACCCCGATGCAAAAAACACCTACCACCAGCACATTTTGGCGGGCGACACACCGGACGTGGCCTTAAAAGAGGCGCAGATGATCTCCCGCGACAATGCCCGCACGCCGATGCAGTGGGACGCAACCGAAAACGCCGGCTTCACAACAGGCAAGCCGTGGCTCGGCATCAACCCGAACCACACAAAGATCAACGCGGAAAACCAGAAAAACGACCCGCACTCCATTTTCAGCTGCTACAAAGCGCTCATCGCACTGCGCAAATGCAGTCCCGCGCTCTCACGCGGCGACCTCGAAATTCCGGAAACCGGCTCCGATACGCTGTTCGCCCTAAAGCGCAGCTATAACGGCGAAACTCTGCTTTCTTTCCACAATTTCTCCGCCGAACCGTCGAAAATCCCCGCCGCGCTCGTTCCGCAGAACGGCGAAGTGCTGCTCTCCTCCTACGACCGCGAGGGCGGCTACATCGGCCCCAATCTGCGCCCGTATGAATCGGTGATTTTCCGCGTATAACGGAGGTGCAGCATGATAATCACGGGTTAAAAATCCATGCGAACACAACCTGTTATGCTGTTTTTCCCCCAAAAATGAAACTATGCGAACAGAGATTGTGCGTGTTTTGATTTTTTAATTCCCTTCTAATTCAACGATTATCCCTGTAATTTAACAAATGCTTCTGTGATTTAACGATTACCTCAGCCGTTTAACGATTATGACGGTACATGAAGCCTCAATCCACATAAAACGCACAAACCCCGCCGCAGAATTGCCCTGCAGCGGGGTTCACTTATGTGCTGAAACAACCGAAAAGCCTAATTTCAAGCGGTTTTCGGGCATAGAAAAAGTCCACCGTAATTCTATCAAAATTACGGTGGACTTATGGTGGACCCGGAGGGATTCGAACCCTTGACCTCTGCGTTGCGAACGCAGCGCTCTCCCAGCTGAGCTACGGGCCCATATTCTGTTCAACAGCAAACATTATAACACAGTCTTTCAAAAAAATCCAGTCCTATTTTTTATTTTTCGCAATTTTCTGTATGCAAAAAGGGCCGACCGCTTTGGGCCGACCCTTTCCTCACAAATTATTCGTTTATTTTGCCGCTCATGATATCGAAACGCAGTTGATCGTGCCGCAGGATGGTCCAATCGGCCATATAGCCGAAATCGGAGAGGGCACGCGAGGAAAATCACACACCGCCGCCGGCTTCTTTGCTGATGGCATCGATGAAGGCAGGGATGAGCTGCTTTTTGCGAGAGACAACACCTTTAAGCCAGATGGTGCCCGCTTTCGGCGCACGGCCGAAGGCATCTTCAACGAGCATATCGGCGGACTCGCCGTAGCACATGAGGCGCGTGGACTCCTCGATGATATTCGTCAGCATGAAGAACATCATGGAAAGGCCGTGCTCGCGGCAGGACTTTTCGAGGTACGGGCGCAGGCGGCGCTCCAGCTCATCGAGCTCGGAGCCGCTCATGCTGTTGATCTGGCCGACACCGAACGTGACGTCGCCGAACTCGAACTTCTTGTAATCCTGATAGAAAATTTCTTCCGGAGTCTTATCCTTGAGGTTGCTGCCTGCGGTAAACATTTCGATACCGAAGCTCTGGCAATCGATGCCCGCAATGGCACTGAGCGCTTCCGCTGCGGCGCGGTCCAGCATGGTACAGGTAGGCGAACGGAACATGAGCGTATCGGACAAAATGGCGCTGCACAGAAGACCCGCGATCTGCGGCGGAACCTCGAAGCCCTTTTCTTTATAAATAGAATAGATGATGGTCGCCGTGCAGCCGACGGGCTCGTTGCGGAAATACACAGGCGCCATCGTCTCGAGGGAGCCGATGCGGTGGTGATCGATGATTTCCAAAATTTCTGCGTTTTCGATGTTTTCGACCGCCTGACTGCGCTCATTGTGATCGACTAAGATGACGGAGCGCTTGCGGATGCCAAGCAAGTTACGGCGAGAGATCATGCCGACGTACTTGCCGTTTTTATCGATAACCGGGAAATCGCGAATGCGGGTGTTCTGCATGGTATCTTTAATGGCATCGGTGTAATCGCTCGGGGTGAACGTGACGAGATCTTTCGTACGCATGAACGCCTTAACCGGCATGCACTGGCTGATGCGGTGC
>ULQC01103594.1_pt1 | contig 11565 bp, 7 predicted proteins | sample 1954091 | NCBI WGS metagenome assembly ULQC01 (sample SAMEA4835645, study PRJEB28245) | human gut metagenome | biome: gut microbiome; material: fecal sample | place: Denmark | collected 2008
GCATACCGGTTTCTCTATTGTCAGAGACGGTGCTTCCACAAATTCACCATTGGCCATTTTCAAAAGTAAGGCCCCAGTTTCGGCAGTTGTAGGTACAGTCAAAGAAATGGCAGTAGCAGTGGCATCGGATACGGTAACCTCCACATTACCACTGAATACAACAGCCGAAACTACATCCATATTTACTCCTTTGACAGTCAAAGCCTCTCCTGCCGGGACTGTCGCCGCACTATAAGAAATGTTTTCCGGCTTTGCCGTTGCAATAGATACGGCAGTTGCTTTTCCACTATTTGTATTCAATTGCAAATCACCACTAATAGCCGCAGCCGGCATCAAGACCTTTATTTCAGTCGAGTTTTGTGATTCCAATCCTACTGCTTCTTCTACACCAGGGAACGTTACATCAGTCACCAAATCCATATTGGTACCTTTCAAGGTAATCATATCTCCACCACGCAAGTTCACAGCAGGAACAGCCACTACGTTCGAAGGCGTAGCTACTACAACAGTAGCAACCACAACTTTTACATCCGAAGCAGGAAGTACCGTAATTTCTCCGTCCGAGACATTATCCGGCAATGTAAAAGTAAGTTCATCTCCTTCGGAAGAGGCAGTCATCGTAAATTCAACTTCATCCCCATTCGGCATCTGCACTTTCTTCACCAAATCAAAGTTTTCACCAGAAACTCGAATGACATCCCCCGGCTTCTTATCTACCAGGTCGAGTGGAGCCTCTACCGATGGCAAAGTAACCTCCAGTTCCCCTTCAGAATAAATCCAATTGGGGATTTCAGCTCCATCAGACAAGATGAACTTACCGGTCTGAGCAGAATCAGGAACAATAACTTTAATCTCCTGACGGCTTTGACTGACAAACTCATCAGCAGGCACTGTTACCTCGTCAGCAAATATCACTTCTTTAATCAAATTCAAATATTCACCAGTAATGGTCAATTCACTACCAGGCTTTACTTCTGCCGGTGCAAAAGCCTCCAAAGCAATCGGCTCCGTAAATGTCAACTCGGTTTTTGTTGTAATATCCCCTTTCGGAGTCTTCAAGACAACCAACCCCGGCTGGGCTGTCTGAGGTACAGTGACACGGATTTCCGTATCACTGACTACTTCGATGTCTGTTATATCGTCGCAACCGGGAATAGCGACCGCAGTCACTTTATCCATGCCACTGCCTAGGAAACGGAGTACACCGCCGCGGGATACGGGACTCGGTCCGAATACATTCAGACTGATTCCCCCTTTATATTGGTTGGTATCTTCATCATCCCCATTGTCGCAGGCCGTAAACGTCAAGCAACTGAAGAGCATCAGGCACATCATCCACAGTGCCGGAAATTTATATGTTTTATTCATATCAGTATTCTATTTAAAAGGTTATTCAATAGGTACCACACGGATGTTGTCAATCATAATCACCGGATTGCAATCCTTACCTTCCACACCACCTGCCCAGACAAAGAATGTCAATCCGGTCAGCATAGTCTTGTCAAAAGTTCTATCACACTTATTACCTTCATGCGTCTTGTTGAACTCGGACAGATTCATGGAAACGGTTGTCCATTTACCACCCGTATCATACGAACCCGTATTCTTCCAAGGCAACCACAAACCGCGCGGCACATTCGTATCACTAAAATAAGCATTAGTTCCCGTCGCATAAGTCACCACATCATTACCCGTAAACATCACTTGTAGAGCGCAAGACTGCCACGGATTGGAAGAAGGAATATTCACCTCGAATTTCAGTTGCAAGCCATTGACGCCATACTCCTCGAGCAGTTCTGCAAACTCAGGACGTGCAGAAAGTTCGGGATAACCGGCAGACGGTTCCGGCCAATAGTTGAACGAGAACTCATCTTCTGCCCAAGTAGCTCCGATAGCACCGTCAAGTGCTCCGGTGAGACAGATATAAGCACCGTCAATACTGTTTTCATCGGCTTCTCTCAACACCTTGCTACCATCACGCCAACCGTGGGCAATAGCCATACCGCCATGAGAACCGTCCCAGTCAAAGAGAATGTTACGTGTATCATAATAGCGGAACTTGGAACGTCCGGTACCATAAATGGACTTCACGTTGATATAGCCTGCAGGAGCATTGTCCGGAAGAATAAAGCTGACCGCAGTCTTGGTTATGTTCGTAATATTAGTCACTTCCACATTACCGGCCATCGTAATGGTCAGCGGCACATTCGGGTCATCAATGAAATAGTCACCAATCAGTGTCACCTCACTACCCGGCTTTGCAAACTCACAAGAAATGGAGTTCACGGTAGGAGCCGGAACCAACACCTTGAAATCATAATCTATGGTATCCTTTGCTTTGGTCACCATATAAATCTTATCAGTCACTACCGAAGGAATCTCTTTCGGAACATCTACCATAAGTGTATGGTCAGTGATGTAACTGGTATTAAGTATCGCCTTCTGGTCATTGAAATAGAGCTCGTAAACACTCCGCAGATTCTCACCGACCAGACAAATCGTATTCGCCATATAAGCCCCCGTCAGCAAAGAGTCTGCCGCTGCCGGATCAGGGACACGAACATATTTCAAGGTAGGCTTTCCCCCTGCCACTTCATATTTATCCGGTTCATCCTCACAAGCCGCCATGGAAAAGCCTGCTACAACAACAGCTGCCGCGAAGAACCAATTCGTATATCTATTATTTTTCATCTTTTCAAGCATTAAATTAATAACTGAATTCAGAACGTACATCTACGTGTACCGGGTCTTTCATCAAATTAGGATTGAACACCACGTCTTCTGTCGGGAACGGCAATGTAAAGCTGGAGACTGTCACATTCGGCGCCTTTGCATCCGGATTGTAACGGGTCTCGTCCGGATTCACCGTCCAACTGCCGTTTTCATAATAAGCCTTATAAGTAGTACCCAGACTATAATAAACATCACGGCGCTGTGCCTTCAACTCATTGATAGCACGCTGGGAATCATAATATGCCAAACGTACATAATCATACCAACGGTCGCCTTCGCAAGCCAGTTCCAGCCGGCGTTCCTTCCAGACGTCCTCCCAAGTAATGGAGGTTTTCGGAGTAACTCCCGGAATGGCACGGCCACGTACTGCATTGAAAGCATCCAGTGCACTCTGGTCTGTAGTAGAGGTAGCCAGTCCCATTTTCGCCTCGGCATATACCAGATAGATATCGGACAGGCGCAGGATATGGGTTGCCAGGCCGCTGTACATATTACCAGCCGATACGCCCAAGCCCAATACATGGTCATTATTGTTACCATAGAGATGCTTCACGTGATTGGCACCGGTAGGAGACTGGTAATCGCCATTAGGTCCTCCCTTACCATATTCGGCATCATAAATAAACCGCAGATAATCAAATCCGCCCTTGTCCTGCCAGAAATAATCGTATACATCACCTGCCATCATCATAGTAGCCTTACGACGGGTATCCGTATCCGAACGCGTCTCAGGACTTTCCAAAGCGGAAATTCCAAATGCATCCTGCAAATCAACCGACGGACCTGCATAGCCACCCCAGCAATCACCAAATTCATCGAATCCCACCATTGCCAAGTCCGACTGCAACGTATTCTGCTGTGTCCAGGGGTCACGTCCTGCCGACCAGTGCCAGGAGAAGAGACACTCTTCATTCTTGTTGTTTGCCAAACGGAAAACATCGGAATAGTTAGCCAGCAAGTTACGGCCGGAATTATTAATTACATCCTTGGAATATTCTGCCGCTTTCGCCAAATCATCCGCATTGCGGGTACCGGAAAGGCCACTCTTAGTCAGATACACCTTAGCCAAAAGACCTTCGGCACAATAGCGGTCAATACGTCCCGTTTCACCTCTGGCCGGAAGCAACTCCATAGCTTTCTCCAGAGTCATAATGATATATTCGTACACATCTGCTGCCTCCACTTTGAATTTGGAGTTATAATTACCGGAATTCAATTCGTCCGTATTATCATGGATAATGGGTACTGCGCCAAAACTACGTACCAAATAGAAGTAAGCCATGGCTTTCCATGCCAGACACTCGCCCATACACTGATTTTTCACTGCTTCTGACGCATTTGCCGTCTTCAAACGAGTATATACAGTATTGGCATGGCCAATCACTGCCCATAGAGAATAGGACATGTTCACAAGGTTTTCATCCGTACCATTCACCGTAAAATTCAAGTAAGGGCTGTTTCCCTCGTATACGTTTCCAGACAAGATTTCACCGACTTTAATAAAACCGCGCTGAAAGTCATACCAAGGTGAGTTATAAAGATAATTAACCCCCTGCACACATTGTTCGTCATTCTGATAGAAGTTCGATTCGTTATAATTGTCTTCGGTAGGACGGTTCAGGAAATCCTCGCATGAAACTGTTCCCATACCGAGTACAGCTGCAAACGCCCAATATTTAATATATCTGATTTTCATGTTTTCTTCAATTTAAAGTGTTAGAATGAAACGTTCAAGCCGAATGAATAAACTGTAGGAGACGGATAACGTCCGTTGTCCAAACCATAGACATTGACGCTTGAAGTGCTGGCACCAATTTCAGGGTCATAGCCGTCATAACCGGTAATGGTCAGCAGGTTCTGGATATTGGCATAGATACGCAAGTTGCTCAGTCCCAGTTTATCAATCGTCTTTTTCGGGAAAGTATATCCCAAAGAGATGTTCTTCAGACGGATATAAGAACCATCTTCAATATAACGGTCACTGATACGGTCGTTGTCATTCGGGTCATTGATAGTGGCGCGTGGAATGGAAGCTCCCGGGTTTGCCACCATGACGTTAGACACATCATTATACCACATCGTTCCATCTTCGTAGACCTTGTTCGGATTGATAGGAACAAGCTGTGCACGTCCGTTTACAGCATTCAGCTGGTTAGTCCAGGGAGAGTTCATATGTGTCAGCTTCATGGAAAGGTAGTTATACACCTTGTTGCCATAGGAACCGTTGATGAAAACGGACAAGTCGAAGTTCTTGTAACGGAAAGTATTGGTCCAGCCAAAAGTAAACTTAGGCATCGGAGAACCGATATTGGTCTTGTCATAGTCGTCAATAACGCCATCGGGCACACCGTCAGGACCACTGATATCCTTATATTTCACATCACCCACCCATACGGTATTGGTACGGTCGAATACACCGTTTGCCGGGTACTTGGCAGGTTTCGGAGAAGTCTGAAGGTCCTCCAGGTCCTTGTAAACACCATCACAAACAAATCCATAGAAGTTATAAAGTGATTCGCCTACACTGGATACACTGACTACATCGGTCCACTGTCCGTAACCCACAATCTGCGCATTGGCTGTACCAGCCAATCCTTTCAGTTTGTTCTTGTTGAAAGAAATCTGGAAGTCAGAATCCCATTCAAACTTACCCGTAATAGGATGTGTGTTCAGAGAGATTTCAAAACCGGTATTCTCTATGTCACCATAGTTACCTTTCGGAGCAGCCAATGCAGAAGAGGCATTACCGGAAGTACCCATATAAGAAGGCAACTGCAACGGCATCAACATATCACTGGAAGTTTTCTTGTACCACTCTACCGTCAGGTTGATACGGTCGTGCAGGAATCCCAAATCCACACCGACGTTCCATTGCTCCTGGGACTCCCATTTGATGGAAGTATTCGGTATATTGGAGGGGCGATACCCCATACCCAGACCGGAAGGCATACGACTCATGGATGTACCCCAAGCATAACCACCGATGTTGGCATTACCAGTTTGTCCCCATCCCAGACGCAACTTACCGTTACTGATGACCTTCTTCAACGGTTCAAAGAACGTTTCGTTGGAAAAGCGCCAGGAAGTAGCCAATGAATGGAAGCCTGCCCAACGGTTCTCGGGACCGAAGTTTGAAGAGCCGTCATAACGATAGGTATAAGTACCCAGATAACGGTCGGCATAGTTATAAGTCAGACGTGTAAAGAAAGATGCCATAGACGAGCTTCCAAAACCTGCATTGATAGTCGGGGTTCCCGTACCCAAGGCAGGATTGTGCACTTCATCCGAAGGCAGACCGCTATTGAACACACTCGTGAAGTCATAGCTGGACTCCCAGCACTCCTGGCCCACCATGGCTGTATAATGATGCTTGTCGCCTATGTTTCCGGAATAGGTCACATAGTTCTTCAATTGCCAGAATGTACTGCTGTTTTTCTGGATATTGCTTTCATTACTGGAACGTACCCATCCACCCAAATCAACCATCGGCTTGTAGCGCTCACCTTTGCTGGAACTGATGTCATAACCCAATTCGGCATGCCATACCAGATTTTTAATCGGAGTAACCTCAAAGAAAATATTACCCGTCAGTTTCTGACGGTCCAGCAGAATGTCATCCATCATGGCAAGGGCAATCGGGTTAGGATTCGTGTAGCCTTCGCGAACAACGGTGGCATAGCTGCCATCCAGATTATAGATAGGTATATCAGGAAGAGTGGTCAACGAGTAGTTAATCAAACCTTCATCACTGTCTGCCAGTTTCAGGTCATCACCCGTTGCTGTATAGGTGGCGGTCAAACCGAGTTTCAACCACTTCTTCAGTTGGGCATCCAAGTTGGCACGGAAGCTGTAACGGTTAAAGTTTGAACCGATGATGGTACCGTCCTGATCCATATAGGAAGCTGATACGTAGTATTGTATCTTCTCTGTACCACCTTGTGCCGAAATCTGGTGCTGATGCTGCAAAGCAGTCTGGAAGATGGCGTCCTGCCAGTTTGTACCTACTCCCAGCAGAGAAGGATCGGCATAATAATTACTAGGGTCAGAGATTTCACCCATGTTTGCCAAATCATTATAATAAGTGGCATACTCACGCAGATTCATCATATCCAGACGCTTTGTCTGGCGTTGAACGGCAAACATACCGTCATAAGTAAACTTAGCCTCACCCGCCTTACCACGTTTGGTCGTAATCAAAACCACACCATTGGAACCTTGCGCACCGTAAATGGCGGTTGCCGAAGCATCTTTCAGAATTTCCATACTGACGATATCAGCAGGGTTGATGGTGGAAAGCGGAGAAATGGTGGAAACCGAGCCATTACCCAGTGCATCGCCCAAACCATAAGATGAACCGCTTTGTCCCTGACTCTGTACAATCACACCGTCAATTACATACAACGGCTCGGCATTAGCATTGATAGTGGCCTGACCACGTACGCGGATAGAGGAGGAAGAACCCGGAGCACCGGAAGTGCTGACTGCCGTCACACCGGCAGCACGCCCTTGAAGGGACTGGTCGAGATTGGTGATAATAGAACCCTTAATCTTGTCTTCACTCATGGAAACGGAAGCACCGGAAAGGTCGCTTTTCTTCATCGTACCGTACCCCACAACCACCACTTCGTCCAACATCTCGGAGTCTTCCTTCAGCGTGATGTTCACTGTTGTCTGGTTCGTTATCTTTATTTCCTGGCTGACATAGCCTATAAAGGAGACTACAATGGTAGCTCCTGGTTTCACATTCAAGGCAAAGTTACCGTCAATGTCGGTAATTACACCATTCGTTGTACCTTTTTCCAATACATTGGCACCGATAATAGGGCCGCATCACTGACGACACCCGTAATTTTCTTTGTTTGCTGCACTGCCTCAACGGTATCCGTCGATGATACTGCGAAAAGCTGAGGAGCATAACCCAGACTGAACACCGAGCATATCCCCGCAAGCAGCGCTGTCTTTCTAAAATTCAAATTCATACTGTATTTCTTAGATTTAAAACAAACACAAAACCTCCCAAAAGAAGATTTTTTTAGTTAACAAAAATGAGACTGAGTCAAAAAGCCCTGATATACTATCACAGCCTTGACATTTAGGTTTACTTCCAAACAGTCCATGTCTTCATAGTTCCGTTTTTCCTTTTTTCCCATAGGCACAATTCTTTTTTTCTTAAATTATTAATGGTTAAATCATATTGCTTTTTCCCGAAAGGGTCATTTCTTCAGTTCGTCCCGTACCATTCTTCCCCATTCCTTCATATCTGCATCTTTCCAGTTTCCCTCGGAAGAAGCCGACGGATAGAACATGGAGCAAGTCTCATCCTTGTCAGACAAAGACCAGGCCACCCAGCTGATGGAATGCCGCTGCATCCAGTCCAGCCAATTCCCCCACTCTTCTTTACTGATGGGGCCGTCCCCACTTGCCTCCATACCGGCGCATTCGGAAACGAAAATCGGCAAGCCCTTGCCCAGAGCATAGTCGGCGCGGTCGCGCAGCCACTGTCCGTGGGTGTTGGCATAAAAGTGGAGTGTATACATTATATTGCTATATCCGGTAATAGGATCGTCCGCTGCCAAATGGATGTCCTGGTCCCAATGCGGACAACCAACGAGGATAACGGCATCCGGTTCTATGGCACGAATCGTCTTGATAACCTCCACAGAGTATGACTTCACCTGCTCCCAACTGTCTTCCACCGGTTCGTTGAAAACCTCATAGATGACATTAGGAACCCCTTTGTAACGGGTAGCCATTTGGGTGAAGAACTCCTTTGCTTCTTCCTGCCGCAGATTGTGGCTATGCCAGTCGATGATGACGTAAACGCCGTTCTCGATAGCAGCATCCACCACTTTCGTAACACACTCAATACCGAACTCGGGCTTGTTCACATAGCAGGCGCTATCCAAATCCACTCCCATAGAGGCCCGAAGCACTTGTGCGCCCCAGTCATTGACCAGATAAGCAACCGAAGAGGCATTGTAGAAACGGGGCCAGAACTGATGCCAGCCATAGCTGACACCGTGCAATACCACCGTGTCTCCTTCGGTATTCATCAACTGCGTACCATTGACCACCAATGCCGGTAGCGTTTCCTTTACATTTTCATTCTTCGACGGGTTTGTTCCACAACCAATGGTCATACCTAGGCAACAAACCGCCAACATAACTTTCCATATGCTTTTCATATCATACTTAGTATTTAGAGTAATAATTTTTCTTATATAACGGTACAAACGCTTTGTACACGCTTACATTCTAATTTTCAGGCAGGGATTACACGGAAAAGCACGGATAGGTTCAATTTTGCAGCTTCCGGTTTTCCGCTTTAATTATTTCAATAGTGCTGTCTGTGGCAAAGACAGAGTTCAGTCCTTGTTGTTCTTGAGCCGGGTCACCGGTATAGTCATCTCCCTTTTCCCAGAATACATGGTCGGGATTTTGTCCGGCAAAACCACCCCATGCCCAGAAGTTGCATCCGGCAAAGAGTCCGCCGCTCTCACGGTCCTGGCGGATGAGGTCGAATACATAACGGTAATATTCATCGCGGGCAGTGGTCGGTGCCTTTTTGGAAAAGCTGAAACCGTCACGGGGAAAACCGAACTCCTCCAAAACAATCGGCTTGCTGTACTTCCGAGCAATGACCATGTGGTCATCTATATACTTCTTAGTATTTTCCTTGGCACACGGAAGAAGTTCCTTCAGGCTGTCCGCCTTCACCCAACTCCAGTTGTAAGGCCAGATGTGGATATTCAGATAATTGATGTTGGGGTCGGCATGAATCTTCTCGAAAAGATTCATATCCATTTCGCATCCCCACGAGCCCTCACTGCCAGAAGACACCATGTGGTTCGGGTCAAGTGACTTGATTTGTGCAGCCACATCGGCCATCCAGCGGGCAAACGGTTCCTTGTTCTCGTCAGAGAAAGCGCGAGGCTCGTTACCAATCTGCCAAGACATAATAGTGGGGTCATCCACATATTTTATCTGATTATACCTATTGGTGCGTGAAACAATATAATTGACATGATTGGCAAACAAGGCCTTCGCGCTGTCCGATTGGGGGAACTGCTTGACATACTCCATATAGGCGGGCCATCCGTCTACGGCAGGTACCACGGCATCACCGTGTCCGGACCATTGCAGGTAAACGGAATAGCCACCGCTCCATTCCCAGGAATTGTTCAAATAGAGGACAGCTGTCATATCACGTTCACGCAGTTCATTCATAAAATAATCCAATCCGGCTAAAATAGTATCATTATAGACGCCCGGTGCCACTTGTAAAGAGGGCTCTACCCGCGTCTTTATGCCATTTTCACCGTCAGCACCCACCAATACGCGCAGGTTGTTGATGCCAATACTTTTCAGAAAGTCCAGCTCCTTATGCAACCGTTCACGATTGCCGCCTTCACCTTCGGAACCAAGAATGGCACCGTACCAGAAATTGGCACCTACAAAATAATAGGGTTTTCCGTCGCGAACGAACTGTCCATCGGCATTGACCTTAATAAACGAATGCTCCGCAGGCTTAGGGGCACATGCTCCCAAAAGGAATAAAAGTACTGTCAGTAAAAGGAATTGTTTCTTCATATTATCAGTTTTTAAGCGATACACAAAGATACGCGGCTCATATCATAAAAAATGATACTATATTATCAGATTAATATGCCAATGTGATTAATCACATTGGCACATTAAGTTGTCTCCGTATCCAGTCCAGCCATTCATCCCACTGTTCCTGATACCAATAATGCCCGGTTTCCAGATAAGGATGCAATTCCTTCGGAGAAGAAATCACATTGTAGGCTGCATACATGGAAGTGGGAGGACAGACCTCATCGTTATACCCCCAACTGAACCAACCGGGCACATTCAGCAGGCGGGCAAAATTTGCCGTATCATAATAGCGCACCGTTTCAAGCTGCTTTTCATCAGGAGCACCGTAATAATAAAAATAATGGGGCCAGCCGCAAGCGCGCTTCTTGAAGAACGCTTCGTGGTCGCACAGGGCAGGATGAACAGCCGCCAGGAAAGTAACGCGCGAATCAAGAGCCGCCGTAATCACAGACAAGGCACCGCCCTGGCTGGAGCCCGTAACGCCCAGCGCTTTCCCGTTGTACTGCGGCAGCGAACAGATAAAATCCACAGCACGCAAAGCGCCTACCACCACACGGTTATAGTAAGAAGCATCCCGATTGTCGCGGCCGAACATCCAATAATTGCTCAGCGCCCCACCTGCCAGCGCATCATATACAGACTGCTGCATCGTGACGGGAATGCCGTGGATACCCACCTCCAATATAATTACCTTTCCAGGAGCCGTATACGTATCTCCCGCATAAGGGCGGACACCCGCACCGGGCACACGCAGCAAAGCCGGATACTTCCCTTCTTTCTTGGGAATACTGAGAATACCGTAAAAACGTCCTCCCCAGGCTTTTGTCTGGAAGCTGACCTGATATACATTATCCGTTTCCGTACAGCGTTCGGGAAGCAGCGTCATAAGGGGATTCAACGGAGTCTTGCGCGCCTCTTCCAAGGTCTTGGCCCAATAATCCTGAAAATCGGCAGGAAGTTTCGTCACGGGTTGCAGCTGCTCAGGAGCATAGGCCGATGTAGCCAGCCCTTCATAAGTCCGGCCGTCCACATGCGCCTTGACCTTGCAACGCAAGAAGCCTGCAGTCTTCATCGTGCCTTGCAACTTCAAGGTACCATCTTTCAGCACCATGTCTTTCTTTACTTCAGTAGGATACATTTCGGGGCCCAGTTCATAGTCAATCTTGACATCGGGCAAGAGGTTCTGTGCCTTCAGCACCCGGACGGTAAACGTAC
>ULQC01019203.1_pt1 | contig 11557 bp, 10 predicted proteins | sample 1954091 | NCBI WGS metagenome assembly ULQC01 (sample SAMEA4835645, study PRJEB28245) | human gut metagenome | biome: gut microbiome; material: fecal sample | place: Denmark | collected 2008
GAAGACCAAAGATCAGGATCGGGTCAAGAATGATGTTGGTGACTGCTCCGCACAGCTGGGAAGTCATGCTGAAGATTGTTTTTCCCGTGGATGTGAGCAGACGCTCAAAGAAAAACTGTCCAAGCAGACCAAAGGAGAACATCATAACTGTGCTGAGATATTCGATTCCAAATTTAAGGATCTCAGGATCTGCGTTATGTACCTGACTGGCGTAAAATGGTTTTACAACCGTAGCTCCAAGAACCAGGAAAACCAGGTAACTTAAGCCGTACAGGAAAGCAGCGTTGCTGGCTGTGCGGTTGGCTTTTTCGAAATTTTTTTCTCCAAGGGATTTGGAAAGCAGTGCGTTCATACCGACACCGGTACCGGCACCTACCGCGATCAGAAGTGTCTGCAGCGGAAAGGCCATGGAAACCGCAGTCAGAGCATTTTCAGACAGCATGGCAACGAAAACACTGTCCACAATATTGTACAATGCCTGTACCAACATAGAGATCATCATTGGCAGAGACATGTTCAGTACAAGTTTCCCTACGGGCATGGTGCCCATTTTGTTTTCTGCTATGGGAGCAGATGTACTTTTTTGATTCATACTTCCTCCATTTATTATTTTTATATTTTTTGTCTAATTGGATATATTAGCATGAAAATATAAGGGTTTCAAGAGAAGAAGAGTATCTGTATAAAATATCGTTGCTATTCCGCAGAGATTCTAATAAAATAAAAGGAACACATAAGAGAATTTTTACAGAATATGGAGACAATAAATGCAGAAAGCAGAATATCGTTATTATGAAATTTCTCGGGATATTCCTGTTCTGGTGCTTACCGGGGAAAAGTGGGAAACTATTTACGGGACAGACAATATGCATTTTCATAATTATCTGGAGATCGGTTATTGCCATTATGGAAAGGGAACGGTGCAGCTCGCGGATCGAGAACTTACTTATGATGCCGGCACCATTACATTCATTCCTCATAACATTCCGCACAGGACATGTCCGGAGCAGAAAAAGGCAGATGAGAAGCAGAAGTGGGAATATCTGTTTGTTGATTCCGATACTATTTTGAAAAAATGTTTTGCAGATGTGCCGGAAAAGTACGTAAAATTAAAAAAGAACCTGGAGCAGAAAGTTTTTGCGCTGGATCAAAAAAACAATAAAAGAGCGGCAGAACTGATGCAGATGATCATAGAGGAAGAACAGTGTAAAAGGCCAAATTACAAGTATGCGATTCCGGCTCTTGCACTGAACCTTTTGCTGTTTTTTGACCGGCTGGGACAGGAAAAAATGGAAGAAACCCCGCTCTCGGATACAATGGATTATATTCGGAAACTGATAAATTATATGGAACTGCACTATATGGAAAATATTATGGCGAAGGATCTTGCCAAATGCTGTGAGTTAAGTGAAACGCATATGAGGAGGATCTTTCTGGAACATACCAATGCAACACCCCTTGAATATCTGAATCTGGTGCGGATCAATAAAGCCTGTGAACTTCTGATGAAAGGAAACTGTTCAGTGGAGAGTGTATCCGAGCAGGTCGGATACACGGTTTTATCTACCTTTATGCGGAATTTTAAAAAGATCACCGGACTTTCCCCGAATTCATGGAGAAAGAAAGCGCTGGAAGATCCGGAAAACATTGGAGCATATCAGATTTCAGTATTTAAAGGATGGTAAATAACAGCGATAAAGATCAGCTGCAAAGAGGAGTGCGTAATTATGAAAAAATGGAAATGTTGTTTAACAGCGATTGTGATCGCGGCGGGAAGTATGCTTGTGGGATGTCAGGAATCTTCATCAGCGAAGCCTATAGAAGCCATGTATATCCCGGCGGGAGAAGACGGTCACCTGATGGTAGGAGAGGGAACAGGAAATGTTTTTACCGTGACAATGCCCGATAATATCCAGGATAAAAACGGAAAAAAAATCTCCGAGGAAGACCTGAACCGGGGCGATATCGTAGCAATCTACGGCGACGAGATCATGTTGGAATCCTATCCTGGCCAGTATCCAGGTGTAACAAAGATCAAAGTTGTCAAAGAAGGAAAAGCATCCGATGCCGACCAGTATCAGGACATTCTCGATGAATTCTGGCCGGAAAAAGATCCCGGGGAACTGCCGTATCTGAACATAGGATACCGTGCATCTTATGGTGAAGTCAGCGCAGCAGCCACGCGCGGAGGATACAGCTGGAGCTATGCAGATAAAGATGGGGTTGAACAGAATAAAACGGCAGACAGTGCAGCAGTCACTCAGTGGCCAGATCTCCCGGTTATGAATGTGGACGGGACTACAGATATGGAACTGTATTTCGACACAAAACCAGAAAAAGTAACAGCAACCGCATTTCCGGCAGAACTTTCAGGAGAAAGCGATCCAGGCGCAGGAGCAGAAGCGGAAGTAGAAGAAAAAGATGGAAATTATATAGTAAAAGATGTACAGAAAGATATGATCTACCTGATCCGTGGAGAGTGGGGAAATGGATGGGTGGAATTTGGGTTTGATGTGGGATAAAAAATAAAAAGTTGGAATGTGACTGGTGGAGTATGTGATCAAGCATACTCCATTTTTTTAGGATGAGGTGCAAACCTCAGAAAACCCAAACTTTATAAAAATATAATTGACAAAATACAAAGATAGCAATATCATAAAACTATGAATAAATGAGGTGCGCATCTCAATGATCAAAACCTCAAGGAGGAATAATATAATGGAGAAAACAGAGTTTACGCACGCAAGAAAGAAAACAGAACTTTTATACATGCTGGAAATGATGATGAGAAATCCAGAAGCTCCGGAAGAGAAGAGAAATAATCTGAAAATTTACATAATAAATGTAGATCAGGGACCAAATTCCTGCTTGTATACAACAAAAACAAACGTTGCTTTTCTGAATACATGCATAGAAAGGCTTCCTCGAAATTATGAACATCTGGACGGAATCCAGAGAGCATTAAAACAGAAAAATGTAGATGATATTGAACAGGGACATCTTAAAAGCAGTCGGTACGATACACCGAATTCCGTTACGATCATGCTGAAAGAACAGTGCAACTTTTATGAGCTTCAGGATGTAGCAGGAATGAATGAAATTAAATGTCTGGTGATCTATCTGGACCAGATTTATGAATATTTAAACAGTCCGGAAGCTGAGACAAATGAAGAAGGTTTTCTGATAGATCCGGAAGTTGCGACTATCGGATATATGATTGACGGACATCATAGAAATGAAGGTGCATATAATGCGGCAAAGAAGATAAAAGAAGTAATGGAAGAGAGAGAAATCCAAGATAATGATAAGGTTTATCAGAAATATCAGTATGAATTTCCAACCAGTATTTATATTGGGAGAAGCCGAAAAGACATGGCTGGAATTTTTGGAGGTATCAACAATAAACAGCAGAAACCTTCGGCTATCCACGTGATGGCGATCCGTCAGATGAGCCTGGATCTGGATGAAGAAGAAGATCTGGCAGCACGTGTCATGGAAAAGATGAACAGTGAAAATGACAGTGTACTGAAAGATCGGATCAAGGTATGTGACGGAAGATTACCAAAGGGAGCTCCGGCTACATTCCTGAACAATGCAAAAATGGTAAAGCTGATCACAGACTGGTGGAAGGTTGCCATGAAGAATCCATCTTCCTGGAAATGTAAGGGCACGGACAACAACATTTATACATTTTTGAATGATTATCTTACAGCTTATAAAGAAGTTTTCCCGGAAGCATGGGATAACAAGAACTATGTACTGACAAAAACTATGGGCTTTGATATCATTTTTTCAATCTGCAATCAGCTTACTTTGAACGCTGTGGACATTTCCGGAGTAAACCGACTGCCGGATAAAGATGCATTTGTATCTATCCTTCAAAAAGTATTTTTTACAAAAGATGACAGTGGAAATATGGTACCAGTCGAGGTTGAGCTTGATGGCGAAAATGCAGTTCCATTTAACTGGGAAAGCAGCATCTACGGTTCACATTCCAGTGGAAAGGGAATCAATATCCTGAAAAAAATAGTGGAGCAGCTGATCATAAGCAGAGTGGATCACTGATTGGGCGCAGGTTGTGAGAGGTATTTTTTCGTATTGGTAAAAAATTATATACAGACTTGCTTTTCGGATACAGGGCGTTTCAGTATTGCGCAATATTTGTGCTCATAATTCCAGAACTTATAATTGCACAATACATACGACACCGGAAAATGATACGCTGATTCAAAATAATAGTGCTGTAGTCAGTCTCAAAGCAATGAATCTTCCGGCGGATTGGAAAGGACATTTAAGTGTATAAATGCAGTAGGTTGGCATAAAATAATAAAACAGTCCCAACCAAGCATTTTTGCTCAAATTGGTTAGGCATTCGGCGGAGTGTTAAGACAAGCACTTCGCCATTTTTATTTTGATGAAGAATATTCATAATACAGAGTGATGGTAAACGCTACAGTATAGTCAAGGCTGTATCAGCGGACATCAAAGATGGAATACATCTGTATAAGGATATGATGAAATATTTTATTTGTAATATGAAGAAATATGGAATATACTTAAAGATATATAACCCAAGAGAGGCTAACGAGAATGTGTAGTGTGGCAAAACCAATTATTAAACAAATTAGAGATAGTCGAGAGGCATTGGACTTTTTTGAGACAGTATCATTGCCTGCAGAGGATGAGAAAACGCAGGCTATTATAATGGATTTTCCTACAGTTTATATTCATAATTGGCAGGATTCTGGAGCATTTGAGGTATATGTTGGGGAGACAAATAATATTTTTAAGAGAACACGACAGCATTATGATGCTGCTTTAAATCAGCCAGGATGGCAGAGCAAATTGTTGAAAAAAATGCAAGTCTTTTTATTATAGGTCATGAACATTTCAATAAATCGTTAACGCTCGACATAGAGAATCGCTTAATGCATTATATGATGAGTGTAGAGCGTGTGAAACATGTATATAATTTAAGAGATAATCCGCAAACGAGTTATTACCCTATGGAAGAATTTGATGAAATATTCAGCAAAATTTGGAGAGGACTCAGAAAAGAAAATAAAGATTTATTTCCGACAGAAAGCGCAATAAAAGATTCAGCAATATATAAAGCGTCACCACTTCATAAACTAACTAAAGAACAGGAAGAGGCAAGGGAACTTATTATCCAAAAAGTTTCTGAGGCACTTGAAAAAGAAGAAACGAAGCAACTGATTTTTATTGAGGGTGAAGCTGGAACGGGAAAGACTGTTTTAACTAGTAGTACATTTTATGAATTATATTGTCAGGCAGAGGAGAGTAATAAAGAATTAAAATGCCAGTTGTTGGTTAATCATGATGAACAGATTATAGTATATGAGCAAATAGCAGAGAAGCTTGGGCTGACAGAAAAATACGGGAAGGTTGTTAGTAAACCCACGACTTTTATCAATAATCATTCAGAAAATGATCCTATCGATGTGGCATTTGTTGATGAAGCGCATTTGCTTCTTACACAAGGCAAACAGTCATATCGAGGTGAAAATCAGTTGAGAGACATTATAGATAGAGCTCGTGTGACGGTAGTAATGTTTGATGAAAATCAGATTCTCACAACAGAGCAGTTTTGGGAATCTCAGATTCTTGAGAAGTACAGAAACCAAGCAAAAGCGGAAAATAATCATATCGCATTATATAAGCAACTTCGTATGCAGGTAGATTTTGCAACAATGGATTGGATAGATTCCTTTACAAAAGAGAGATGCTTAAAGAAAATTCCAGATACATTTGGAGGATATGACATCAAGGTATTTGATAAGCCTGAATTGCTTGATGTGGAGATTCAGAAAAAAGCAAAAGAAAGTGATTCGATGTTGTCAAGGGTGATTGCAACTTATGATTGGGAATATAGCTCAAATCATAGACCAGAGGACAGGCTTATGAGGTATTGCGAAGTACTGATTGGAAAATGGCATAAGCCTTGGAATAGGGAGTTGGAGTCTGAACTTACAAGAAAAGAAAAAAGAGCTATTAAAGGATTAGCGTGGGCTGAACAACCGCAAACGATAAATGAAGTTGGTTCAACATTTACAATTCAAGGATTTGATCTTAATTATGCCGGAGTTATTCTTGGACCATCTGTGAAATATCGTAATGGAAAGATAATATTTGATCCTTTGGAAAGTTGTAATGAGAAGGCAATTCGAAATAGAACATTATCTGATGGAACAAAACAGAAATTTGGTGAAATACTAATTCAGCATGAAGTGAGAGTCTTAATGACACGAGGAGTTAATGGAATGTATATTTATGCCTGTGATCTAGAACTTCAGAAAGCGTTATTAGAAGCAGCAAAATAAAGGAGTAAGTTTAATTATGAAGCAGGAAACAATAGATAGAATCAGAAAATTTACAGAGGACAGAGACTGGGAGCAGTTTCATTCGCCAGCAAACCTTGCAAAATCTATCGTAATTGAGGCGGCAGAGTTATTGGAGTGCTTCCAGTGGTCTGATGAAGAATATGATCTGCAGCATGTCAAGGAGGAGTTGGCGGATGTTTTGGTTTATAGTCAGAATCTGTTAGATAAGCTGGAACTGGATGTGGATGAGATTATAAATATGAAGATGTCGCAGAATGAAGCAAAGTATCCGGTAGAAAAGGCAAAAGGGAGCGCGGTCAAGTACGATCAGCTGTAACAGTAGAGAAGGAAGAGGAGTTATAAGAACATGATAAAAGTTTTATTCGTGTGCCACGGCACTACCTTAGCAAAATTCTGAAAAACCTTGATTTTACAGTATATTTTTGAACCAGTAGGGATGTTTTACTAAGTTTTTACTAAAGAGGAATCCCTAGCACGAATTTAGAAAAGTAACATATAGTATGACCTTATTAATTGGTAGAACAATTGGTAAGGTCCTTTTTTATTTCAAGGAGGTTCAAAATGAAAAGTACAGCGTTAGGAGCAGAAAACATTATTTTTATCAGTGATGCACATGAAAAATTCTACTATGAAAAATTACAAGAAGTACGGTATCAGGATGTGTACCATAAGGCATTGTGTTATTGTTTGGGTATTAATGGAGATACCAGAAAAAATGCTGACAGAATTTATAATTTTAAAACGGGGTCTGTTAAAACGAAATGTTTACATGAAGGATGGCAGACAAGCGGTAGCTTAAAAGTGGTAAGGATGGCATTTGATCTGTACTGTAACAGCACGCCAAGCGTTTGGGATTATGAAGATGCAGAGGAACAGGTAAACGAGTGCAGACAGTATACAGTAGAGGATATCTTCTGCTGTGTATATGCACCATATTTTTGGCAGGCAATACAGATCCGTTATCCGGAATATGTAGTGTACAATCAAAAGTTACATGCCATGCTTGGAGGAATAGATTAATGCTGAAAGTGAGACTGATGGGAACAAAAAATGATATTGCATGGTTTCAGAAAATCCTGCAGCGTCATCCTAAAATTGAAGTTATGGAATTATCGGAACTTTATTCCAATAAAGGGACGAGCAAATATTATAGAGCTTATGCTGAAATTGAAAAAAGTAATGTAAATAAAAAATAGTAGAAAAACAGGAGAATTATATCATGTGCAAAATAATCGCAATCGCAAATCAAAAAGGTGGAGTAGCAAAGACTACAACCACTATTAATCTTGGAGTAGGACTGTCTAAGGTTGGAAAACGTGTAATGCTGATAGATGCTGATCCACAGGGACATTTGACAATGGGACTTGGTTTTCCAAAGAACTTAAGGGTAACATTGAAAACAATGATGGAAAATATCATTATGGGATTAGAATTTGATCCCAGGGAAGCAATTTTACACCATGAGGAAGGAATAGATGTAATTCCATCTAATAAACTTCTTTCGGGAATGGACATGTCATTATTTACGGTAGAGGACAGAGAAAAAGTCTTAAAAGAATATCTGGAACTTTTGGAAAATGATTATGACTATATCCTGATTGATTGTATGCCCTCGTTGGGAATGATGACAATTAATGCGTTAAGTGCAGCTGATAGCGTTTTGATTCCGGTGCAGCCTCAATACTATGCGGCAGATGGCCTCATGGAATTACTGAAAGTTGTGAAAGGCATTCATCAGAGATTTAATCCTGATTTACAGATTGAAGGGATTCTGTTTACAATGGACAGCAGTCATTATAATAATTCAAAGAGAAATAAGCAGGCAGTACGAGATGCTTATGGAGCAGAGATTATAATTTTTGATCAGACAATTCCAAGAACAGAAGCTCTTGCCGAAACTGCATCAGAAGGTGTCAGTATTTTTTCTTACGATGCAAAAGGAAAAGGTGCGTACAGTTATCAAGCACTTGTCCAGGAGGTGCTGAATCATGCGTAAACCTAAGAAAGAAATTCAGCTTACTTCTTATGATGAATTGCTTGGAATCAATGAAGCCGAACAAAATAGCTTCAATCAGGTGGTTGAAGTGTCACTAAACGAGTTATATCCGTTTAAAAATCATCCATTTCATGTAAATGATGATGAAAAAATGGATGAAACCGTAGAAAGTATTAAGAATTATGGAATTTTGAATCCGGCACTGGTACGTCCTCGTCCAGAGGGTGGATATGAATTAATCGCTGGTCACAGGAGAAAACGTGGTTGTGAACTGGCTGGAAAAAGTAAAATGCCAGTACTCATACGGAACTATACCGATGATGAAGCCGTAATCGTTATGGTTGATTCTAATATACAGAGAGAAAATCTTCTCCCAAGTGAAAAAGCATATGCTTATAAGATGAAGATGGATGCAGTAAAACATCAGGGTATAAAAGACGAAAGATCAGCTTCTGTTGACAGTGCAGATTTAGTTGGACAGGCGGCAGGTGACAGTGGAAGAACCGTTCAGCGTTACATACGTTTGACCTGTCTTATTCCAGAATTGCTGAAATTGTTGGATGAAGGAAAGATTAATTTTACAGTAGGTGTTTCATTAACCTATTTATCAGAAACGGAGCAGATTTGGGTGAAAGACTGCATAGTGTTTGGAGCAAGCTCTGTTACAGGTTCAATGGCAACAAAGCTGAAGCAATACAGCGGTGAAGGTAAACTGACAGAATTAGCGGTACAGCTTATTCTGAATGAAAAGAAAACAGAAACAGGAAAAGTTACTTTAACTGAAAAGAAAATACGAAAGTATTTCCCAAAGGAATATAACAGAGAACAGATTGAACAGGTTATCTATGAACTGCTTGATAACTGGAAGAAAAGCCAATAAAGAGGGAAGGAGGGAAAGCAAAATGGCAAAATCCGAAAGTACAAAAATAGAGTTTGGTTATTTTCACGATTATGAGTCGGAACAGTTTGCTTTTTACCGTATTCCCAAAGTATTATTCACAGATGAATATTTCCGTAATCTGTCCAGCGATGCAAAGGTCCTTTATGGGCTGATGCTGGACAGAATGGCTTTGTCTATCAGACATCAGTGGTTTGATGAAGAGGGTAATGAAGAATACGCAGCTTTGGCAGAGCGGCAGGTGAAAAGTAATATCTATGCAGAAATGGGCAAAAGGCTGAATTTCCGTAGTGCCAGATCTGATCGAGACAGAAAGAATATGGAGGTAGCGGCAAAACGATGGATTAAGAAAAAGCATCCAACATTTGATGGTGATGTATATGTCGAAAATATCCGGTGTTTTCTGGACATTTCCCAAGAAGAGTTAGAAAAACGTAAATGTACAGTCAATGAACAGGATACGACAGCACTTATTTTCAGCCAGAAACATCTTGAAGCATTATACTTGCAATGTCTTATGCACAGACGAAATGCGATGCAAGAGATTCCGGAATTAAAAGGTTTGTCAGAAACGTGCAACAGGATTTATAAATTGCAGGATGTAGATGTATTATTTCAATGCCTGCTGATGGATCAGATGGATTGGGAAGAAGAAAAGTTATATGTGCAGTTCAGCACAATTTATTTATTGAAGCAGACAGTGAAAAATTAAAACCCATGACTTCTCGACAATTTGTCGGGAAGTGGAAAGGAGCCAAATTCCGATGAAAATATATCTCCCCCATCTGTTAGTGCCACCGTAATTTGCTGATCAGAATCGAAAGGAGGCGTGCAAATTGCAGGAAGAAGTTACACAGAAAACAATCGCATTGTCGGTTAAAACTGCAAGAGTGACTGCCGACGTGTTAAAAAATATGCTGCGGAAGTATCTGTCAGGACAGAAGCAAAAGGGAAAGAATCCTTATAAGGTTGGAAAACAGTCATACAAAGAATTGAAAAGCCAGGGTTCTGGTTTATCTAATATTGAGATCACAGATGGAAATATCAAGTCTTTTGAACGTGTGGCGAAGAAATACCGCTTAGATTTTGCCTTGAAAAAAGACAGTTCAACCAAGCCACCGACCTACTATGTGTTTTTTAAAGGGCAGGATACAGAAATGATGAATCTAGCATTTAAGAAATATTTAGGTGTCCAGATGAACAAAAAGGATAAACCATCTATTATGAAAAAACTCATGCACTTTAAGGATACTGTGTCTAAAGGAAAGAACAGAGAACGAGCAAGAGAACAGCAGAAAGACAGAGGGCAGAGTTTATGACGGAGAAAAAACAGCAGCATAAGAAAAAAAGAGGAAAAGTTCAGCATATCAGAGGTTCTCCGAAAAAGAGAAAAATATCTGGAAAAGCTGTTTTTTCTTCAGAGAGTATCCCAGGAAAAATGCTTGCGGATGTGAAAAATCTGATCACGGATAAGGCAAGTGAATTGAAGAGGGCAGATCAGAAAAAGCTGTTTTTAGCTAATTTCCCCTATCTGATGTTTGCTTATTTTTTCAATAAGATTGCCTGGCTGTATCGGGTAAACACCGGAGCAACTTCCTGGGATAAATTTATGAATACTATTACTTATTTTGAACTGGCGTTTCGGAATCTCTGGCCAAGTTTGAATCATATGGATCTGTTTTGGGGAATCGCAGGAGGCGTGGTTGTAAAATTTGTTATTATTTACCGCACGAAAAATGCCAGGAAATATCGGCTGGGTGTGGAGTATGGTTCTGCCAGATGGGGAACAGAAAAAGATATACGACCATATGCTGATCCTGAATTTGAAAATAATATTATTCTCACAGAAACAGAGAGTCTTACTATGTCAAGCAGACCAAAGAATCCGAAATACGCCAGGAATAAAAACATTCTGGTAATTGGCGGTTCTGGTTCTGGAAAAACCAGATTTTTTGTAAAGCCTAACATTATGCAGATGCACAGCTCCTATGTGATTACTGATCCAAAGGGAACTGTGCTTCTGGAGGTTGGCGGTATGCTGGCAAAAGGCAGTCCGATGACGGATGAGAATGGAAAAATCGTGCGGGACAAAGAGGGAAAAGTTATATACGAACCGTATAAAATCAAAGTTTTGAATACAATTAACTTCAAAAAATCCATGCACTATAATCCATTTGTATATATCCGCAGTGAAAAAGATATTCTAAAACTGGTAACAACCATTATTGCTAATACCAAAGGTGAAGGGCAGCAATCAGGTGAGGATTTTTGGGTAAGTGCGACACGTTCGCAGGCGGTAAA
>ULQC01069661.1_pt1 | contig 11536 bp, 9 predicted proteins | sample 1954091 | NCBI WGS metagenome assembly ULQC01 (sample SAMEA4835645, study PRJEB28245) | human gut metagenome | biome: gut microbiome; material: fecal sample | place: Denmark | collected 2008
TGCAACATCTCTTAAACTTAACGCAAGTGAAATTGTACTGTTCATAGGTCAAAGCTTTGACCTCAACAGCAGTATTCCGAAAGGTACAGCGGCATATTACAGACTTTACTCATCAAGCAATTCAAAGATTGCTACTGCTACACGAGCCGGCGGGCTGGTTAAAGGAATATCTACAGGTAAAACAACTGTAACTTGTACTCTAAATAATGGGAAAAAAGCTGTATGTAACATATACATAATGCCGCAGAGCAAGAAGATTTCAAATGTACCGTTGATTGGTCAGAGCAAATTGCCAACCGGTTGCGAAACTTGTAGTGCAACAATGTTACTTAAACACTATGGATACAATATTTCTGAAACAGCATTTGCAGATAAGTATCTGGTTACAAAACCCTTTGGTTATTCGAACGGCTCATACACAGGACCGGATCCGAATAGTGCCTTTGTTGGAACACCATACAGTTCCAACAGCTACGGAGCGTATGCACCGATTATGGCAAAATGTATGAATAAATACCTTTCAGACAAATCATACAAGGCTGTAGAAATCAGCGGGAAAAGTCTTGAATATCTTTCGGGTAAGTATGTTGCACAAGGTCAGCCGATTATGATTTGGGCAACAATTAATATGTCGCCGTCATTCAAAACAACCACTTGGAGAGTAAACTATACCGATGAAAACGCAAAATATAAACTCGGCAGTTACTATACTTGGATTGCCGGTGAACATTGTCTGTTGCTCACGGGATACGACAAAAATTATTACTATTTCAACGATCCTTGGACGAATGCTCGAACCCGCTACTCAAAAAGCGTTGTGAATTCACGCTATAATGAACTTGGCAAGCAAGCCATCGCTATGGTTAAGAAGTAATTTATTTATATAGCTTTAAAGGCAGGGTGCCATTAGGTATTCTGCCTATGTTTATGGAGAATTGTAAAAAGAACCGCCTTGTATTGTTGTACAAAGCGGTTCTTTAAAAAAATAAAACTAATTTTAACGGTTTTTCTTGTGCCCTCATCATATATTATGTAAAAAGCAATATCAATAAAGATCATCCAATATGTTTTGAATATTAAGAATATCAATGGCTTGTAGTCTGCCTAATTTGCGAAGATAGTCAGTTGGAGCTGAACGAATAAGCTTAGAGCAACGAACGGTAGTTTGCTTAGTTAGTCCGGCTTGCTTCCATAATTGAAGCTCATATTCACCTCTATAATTTTGTCTTGGAGGTTTAGATGTCATTTTTAATGATAAGATAACAGCTATATTATTTTCTAAAACAACAACCGGACGAAGTTTAAACTGTTGTGGGTCGTCCTCATAAACAACTCTTGTAAGCCATATCTCCCATTTTTCAGGGTTCGTTGTACTCACTCCAGTCATCCTCCTCGTCATCATCTTTCGGCAAAACTAAATACCCATCCTCATTATGATAACCGATACAATCGTCATCTGAATACTTTAATTTTTTAGTAAAAAGATTATTAGCATGTGATTTAAAATAATCTGATATTTCATCGTTTGGAATAAGATTATTTTGTGTTTGGTTATACACTTTTTTCCAAGGTGTGCCGTCTTGATGAGTTAATTTAATGAGATAAGAGCCTGTATATTTTCCGTAGTCTCTCATTACTTTCAGAAGAATTTCTAACTCTTCTGTAGAAAAAATACTTTCTGAATAATCCTCATCGATTGAAGTAATGGGTTCCTTACCGCATACCCTGTATTTATCATAGACACTTCTTACAACAGGTCCGTACTGCCAAGCTTCAATTTTATCATTGAAAAGTGGTTTGCCTGTCATAGCAAAAGAATATCCTTGTGCAAAATATAAAAGCTTATTAAGTTTGAGATTAGTGATAAAGTCATCGCTTTGGTTATTATTAACGGTTACATTGATAAAAAAATCAGCAACATCAAAAACATTAGTCATAAAGATACTCCTTTCGTAATTGTAATTGTAATTACATATTATTGTTTATGCAGTTTATTTTTTGATTTACGCTTTTTCAACGCAGTGTCGTTCTTTTATTAATTCATCGGGTATGATTTTACGGTAAGTTCCGTCATAAACAGATTTCCAAGGACTACCATCAGAATGTGTTATGTCAATAAGCTGTGTCGCAGTTAAATCCTTGCAGCGTTTGATTGTATCATCTATACAGTAGAGTTTATCTAATCCGTTGCTTGAAAAAGAAATTCGTGACCGTAATGGAAGAGTAAACTCATCCGATAAGCGTGTCTCAATTTCTCTTCTTTCGTAGACCTTATAATGCTCATAAACATCTTTAACTACCGGTCCGTACTTAAAAGCGTATATTTCATCATCAAATAATCTTGCGTTTGTTTGGCATAGATATTCAGCGTAACATAAATACACTAATTTTTCTAGCTTTAAATGCGAGCATTTTACCTGAGTAAGTATATATTTTGCAACGCTGACGGAATCAAGTGTCTTATCTTTTAATATCAGAGCAATAAACTCTGATACATCGGAGATAAGTTTAATATCTTTGAAAAAGCTATCTGCTTCTATTACAGACTTCCACGAAGAAGAGGTTGTATCAATAAGGTGTGTTGCAATAGGTGTATCTTTACCGCAACTGTCAAGTATTTGCTTGCTTACATCTATAACTTTTTGTTTATCACTCTTACCTTCAATCGTGATATCTAAGGCGATTCGTGTTCCTGACGAATATGAGCTGCTAATTATTACATAGTGTTTCATAACTTAATTAACCTCCTTCTGTTTTTTTCTCCCAGTTGATATATCCTTCTTTATATTTGGCGTGCGAAGCTATATTACTTTTCTCGTACTTTTTTTCCCAAACTTGCAATTCCCACGGAAAGAATTTATTATCATTTGCTTTAGAAATGTATATATGAGTTGCTTTGTATCCATTTTTTGAGGAGTCTATACATCGTAAGTGTGGATAATTGTTACTAACAATGTTGTACACATCATCATGTTCGAACTCTTCATCAAAAATTACTCTAACTCCGAATAAATCATTTATACATTTTTTTAATGGTATATCACCATCGTTGTGAAATTGACAATAGGTTGCTATCTTGTTATCTAATGAGTTTTTTGCTTTAGTTCTTACTCTTACTTCTGCATTTGATAATCTTAGATCTGAATATGCTAACTGCATAGGGTTTTCTGATAGATAGGCAAGATAATCTATCACATATTCATAGGTACTCTTATTTAAAAACATTTGCTTAACAGATGTTCTTTTTAAGTTTAATTGACTTTAAGTTTAATTGACCATTTATTTCTTTTGCGTATGAATCTTTACAAATTTCATTGTACAAACTCATCGTAAATTCAATGGCTTTACATAAATCTTCAATCATAACGGTATTCCTGTTGCTGAATGTTGTAGGATGTTGTTGAACATTGCTAAAAAATAGTGCTTTTGTGAATTGCATAAACACTAATAAACATCTCTCCACTATTATTATACACGAATTTAGAATGAAGTACAACATATTGAGTGAAATTTTTCAAGTAGTTAGGGTACCAATTGGTACCCTAACTGCTTGAAAACAAAAAATATTCTGCTATAATGTAGGCAAATGTAAATGCTATTTTAATAATTTGCTGGTATTCTGAATACGGAATTTGCTTTCTTGTTGTATATCAGCAGAATAGTAACATAAGGTACCATTTGGTATTCTGAAAACGGCAAATCAAACAAACTGATTGTATAACTGTACAATATATCGATATAATTATCTATTGTCAACATAAAATTGAAGGATTATTTGTGCACTCTTACAAATTTAAAAATATTTTTTTAAATTTGTGCTTTTTCGACTATATATATTATAGAGAATAAAAATTTTTCAATAAATTCAAAAGCTATAAAAGGAGCGAAGAAATATGAAAATGACTAACAACATTAAGAGAACAATGACAATTGCAATTGCAGCGGCAATGATTACAGCAACAGCAATGCTTTCGGGTTGCGGTTGTGACGATAGTAATGCAATAAATAAGACTGCAACAACAGTTCAGACTACAAGCGTAGAAGAAACAACAGTTTCTGAAACAGCACCGACTCTTTCTGAAACAGATAAAGCAATTACCGATGCAGGACTCAAAGTAGGTGCTGACGGCAAAATTACTGATAAGAATGGCAAAGAAGTGAAAGTTGATAAGGACGGTAAGGTTGAGGTTAAAAACGAAAAGGGTGAAACCGTCAAGGTAGATTCTTCTGAAGTGAAAAAGGCAAATCAGAACAAGGTAAAGGTTGACAGCTATCCTACAAACTCATCTTCTCAGAAGAAGGACACAAGTACATCAGGCAAGAATAACAATTCTTCCTCAAAGTCAAATACTTCAAAATCTGACAGCAAAAAGGACACTTCATCTAAGAGCGAAAGCTCAAAGTAGGAGAGTTCAAAATCTGAATCCTCCAAAACACCGCAGAGCAGTTCATCAAGTTCAAAACCTGACTCATCTAAGAATGAATCTTCAAAGCCGACTCCTAAGCCTCAGCATACACACAGTTGGACAAACATTACCAAAAAGGTAAAAGTTGTTGACAAGAAAGCATATACCTACGAGGAACCAGTGTATGAAGAACACGACAGAACTATTTGCAATGACTGCGGAACAGATGTTACTGACTTATCAAGCTCAGAGTTTGGTAAACACTTTGCCAATCATCTTGAAAATGGTGGCAAAGGTTCATATCGTAATGAATGGGTTAATGTACAGGTAGGTACTAAAACAATTACTGTTCCTGAACAGTCGCATTATGAAAATAAAGTGATTGGTCGTAAGTGCTCTTCTTGCGGAAAAACTGAAATGTATTAAAATAAATTTTCAAATTACAGGGTACCGAACGGTACCCTGTTTTTTGTACTAAAAACATATGACAGCGGAGTCTTTAATGGCTCCGCTTTTTTGCGTTGTTATATGATGATGAATAAAATAATGAATAATATTTACACAGAGCAACAAAAAATATAAAAATTAGTAAAATAGTTTGCTATAATGGTTATAGGAATGAATAAAACGATGAATATTGTAACAAAAAGGGGGCTATAGTCCAATGTTTTATTATCAGTCGTATTAAGCGAATTGCTTGATACAATCGTGTATGCTACGATAAACAGCAAAAATTTTATAAAGGAGAACGCCCATGAGGAAATTCTTTAAAAAGCTTATGGCTGTAGGATTGTCTGTGGTGACGCTTGTGTCCGGTATGTCAATATCAATGGGCTCAGCGGCGGCTGCTACAGCATCCACAACAACCGGTCAATGGGTAACTACTATGGTATCCAGAAGTACTAACTTTACGTTGCCGGGAATACCTGCGTCAGAAACATGTAAATTTACCATAAATGGTGATGAAGGTTTTTGTATTAATGCAGATAAACTGACTCCATCAGGTAAAGACAAGTATAAATATACATATGTGGATCCTAAGTCATCTAAATATGGAATGATGCGAAAGGCTGTGTATCTCTATCTCAATAAGAATTTGAAAACTACAATTTCAAATGTAATGAAGAAGCAGGGATTCGCAGCTCCGACAGCAAATACCACCTTCGTAATGATGCATTTTTTGCTTAGTTACATTAACGAAGGCGGAAATGAAAAGGGCTTGAGTAGTGATCCGCAGGGAATTAAATATAAGATGCAGGAATATTATCCTTGTATTCCGGCGATTTATAAGGAACTCAAGGCTAATAAAACGGCATTGCCGTCTGCAAATGATTTTCTTTGCTATCTCGTAACACCGCAGAGTGATACTTATCAAACTCTCTTTATGGTGGCAAAGAACACCACTCGTTATCAAAAAGGTTGATTCTGTGTCAGGCAAAGGTCTCTCAGGTGCTACTTTTTCGGTAACATACACTCCGGATGGAAAAAATAGTGTTGGTAGCACAAAATCTATGGGTTCTTATACGACCGGTAGTGGCGGTACAGCTAAGGTTTGTTTACCTCCGGGTAATTATGTTATTAAAGAAACTAAACCACCTAAAAATTATTCGCTGAATTCTGTATCACAGACAGCTAATTTCACAGGAAAAGGTACAATAACAAGAACCTTTAAGAATGACAGGCTCATTAAGATTCAGTTACAGAAAACATCTGCAAACCCTGAATTAACAAAAGGCAACAGTTGCTACAGCCTTGCCGGAGCAGAGTATAGTATCTATACCAATAAATCATGTTCTAAAGGCAGCTATTTTGGCTTAATCAGAACGGATGCCAATGGCTTAGGCATGTACGGTGCCGGTCTTGATTCAAAGGGCAATCATGTAGGTTCTGATGTTGCTAATAAGACCTATTATGCTAAGGAAACCAAAGCTCCAAAGGGCTATAAGCTGGATACCACAGTTTATACCTTCAAGGATTCCGGCAAGAAAACTGTTGACGGCGTATCAATTTACAGCTTTACTTGTTCTGATAAGCCTGCAAACGATCCTGTGACTGTTCTTCTTAAAAAGCAAGACGCAAAAACAGGACAGGCTACAACAAGACTTGCCGGAGCGGAATTTGCTCTCAAATATTACGCTGGCACTTACAAGACAGAAGAAGAACTGAAAGATATCAAAGCTACTCGTTCATGGGTGATTAAAACAGATGAAAATGGTAGGGCAAGTTTAACTAAAGATTACCTTGTATCTGGTGATGATTTCTATTATGCAACTGATTCCGGACGACCTGCATTGCCTCTTGGCACATTAACCATTCAGGTGACTAGTTCACTAAAAGTGTACCGTTGTATGAGTCAAAACTAATTATACATAAAGGAGTATGTCGAATTATTAATAGTTATGTTACGAGTCAATAGGCTCTTTTTTTATACCCAAATTTAGGTCGTAAAAGGCTAATAACAGGTAATTTGTACAAATACAAGTATTTTATATTGTCAGAGTTCACAAAAATAAAACAACTTTCAAAAATATATTTACAACTTCGTATAATATGATATATAATAACATTATACGAAAAAAATATATGCTAAACCAATAACATATTCACCATATAAACAAAGCGAGGTGATAAAAAACAATTTTTAGTAAAAATTAAAATGAGGTGATAGTTGTAATTTAATTGCGGAAACTGACAACAAGATTTAGATTTAAGGAGGAAAGTATGAATAAAAAATTAAAAAAACTTGTTTCAGGAACATCGGTAACTTTGTGTGCATTGATAGCATTTTCATTGCCAACACAAGTGTTTGCACAAAATCTGCCGATAAATACAGAAGTTAAAACTCAAACTCCGAATGAAGAACAATCTTCTGATGAATACAAAACCGGAAACATTCTTTCAGAAATCAAAGACGAGAGAGATGAATATTCAAAGCAGTTTCGTTTGGACGACGGTACTACAATGGCTGTAAGTTATCAAGAACCTATCCATTACAAAAATGCGGCAGGAGAATGGGTTGATTATGATAACAGCTTGAAAAATGAAACCGTAAATTCAGCATCCCCTGATGAAGTTACAGAGGAATATACTAATAAAAAGAGCGATTTTAAGGTTAATTATTCTAAAAAATCCAAAGAGAACTCTATGGTTAAAATCAAGGACGATAACCAAAAAATCAGTTGGGGATATAAGGATACAAATAAAGTAAAGTCAACTATAGTAAACAATGATGAAAAGCTGACAGGTAATGACAAATTTACAACATTAAAAAACCTTACATCTGAAATTACATACGAAAACATTTATGATGATGTAGATGTTCAGTATTTTACAACCACAACAGGTGTAAAAGAAAATATTATATTAAAGAATAAGAATGCAAGGAGCGATTTTTATATTCAGTATAAATTTAATAATCTTACTGCAAAATCTGTAGATGACAAAACAGTAGAATTATTGAATTCTAAAGGTGACGCTGTGTATAAAATTGAAGCACCTTTTATGTTTGATAATGACGGCAAAACAAGTACGGACTTAACATTATCAATAACAGAACAGAAGAAAAATAAGATTACGCTCAAAGTTTCTGCAGATAAAAAGTTCCTTTCGGATTGTAGTTATCCTGTAACTATTGATCCGCAATTTACTACAAGTCAAAACTGGCAGAAATCTCAGTGTACATATGTTGATTCATCAAAGCCGTCAACTTGTTTCGGCTATGGCAGTACCAGTGGCTATACAGGTACTGTTAATGTCGGAACATGGGGTAACGGAATGTACCGTACATATTTTAAAATGAATTCATTGCCAACGCTTAATAAAGGTGATATGGTAGTAGAAGCACATCTGAATTTACATTTGATAAATAATGATTTTTATCAGGATATGAATATTGGTGCGTATTCACCGAACGCTTCTTGGTCACAGGATAAATTAACATGGAAAAATCAGCCGTCATACAATTCAAATGTTGTTGATTACGAAACATTTACTAAAAATGAATCAGAGGCTTGGCATAGTTGGAATGTAACTTCTTGTGTTAAGCGTTGGTATAACGGCGAAGCAAATAACGGCATTATGTTAAAATCACTTGATGAAAGTAACGAAATGCAGTGTGCTGAGTTCTATTCATCTAACTATCCATCAACATCAACTCCTCGTCCGTTATTTACTATTGTTTACAGAAACAACAAAGGTCTTGAAGATTATTGGACATATTCAAGTTTTTCTGTTGGTTCAGCCGGAACAGCATATGTAAACGATTATTCAGGTAATTTGACATTTGTAACTTCTGATGCATCAACAGCAAGCGGATATGCTCCTGCGTCGGTACAGCATGTATATAACGGATATATGGCAGGAGATAAGTATTCAAAAACTACACCGTATGTCGGTCGAGGTTGGCGACTTAATATACAACAAACATTGTTACCGTCAAGTGAATATGGTTTAACAGGTACAAGTAAGGATAATTATCCATATGTATATACTGATGAAGACGGTACAGAACATTACTTTTACAAGAAAACTGAAAATGGGAAAACGAAATATCTTGATGAAGACGGCTTAAAGCTTGAACTTACTACATCAGGTAGTGGAAGTAGCAAGTATGCTATTAAAGATGAGAAAGATAATTATATTTACTTTAATACCAAAGGTCTTCTTACAAGTACAAAAGATTCCAATGGTAATAAAACGACAATAAATTATGCTTCAGACGGTACTACAATAAATTCTGTTACAGACGGAAGTAATAAGAAAATATTACTTCAGCAGACAGCAGGAAGTGATACTAAATATATTAGATATACGGTTGATCCGGCAGGAAGAAAAACTGAATTTAGAGATAGTAGCGGTCTTTTATATCAAATCAATAAACCTGACGGTAGTCAAATAAAACTTACATACGACAATGACAAAGCGTTGAAATCAATTACAGATATCGACGGATACAAAGTAGTGTTTGAGTACACAAGTACAGCATCGGGCAAGAAAGTATCTGCAATTCAGGAATATGGCAAAGACGGCACGGCAGGTCAGAAAATTACATTTGACCGTACAAAGTATAATACAACGGTTAAAAAGACATACGGTGCGGATGGAATCGCAAACACGGATGACGATTTAACTTCAACATATCAGTTTGATGAGTTTGGTAGAACAATCTCCATAAAAAGCGAGACAAAAACAAGAGATTTAGGTGCGTCTGTTTATACTTACACAGACGGCGTAAAGAATTCTGCTGCAGACAATATCAAAATGTTAAATAAGGTTAACTCAAACTATTCAACAGGTTCAAATTCAGTTAACCTTATTTCAAATTCCAATATGGAAACTGATTCTTCTTGGACAGCCGGTGCTTGGGGTGGATCAAATACATTTAATGAAGAGTATTCTACATCACAGCATTATTTTGGAACAAAATCTCTTGCAATTTCTGTATCAAAATATGAAGGAACATCAAGAGGAAGAGTGTATCAGGATATCAGCAACACAGTTTTAGAGCCGGGAAAAACTTACACACTTTCAGGATATATAAAAACAGTCGGTGTTGTAAACGGTTCGTCTGATAATGCAGGTGCGTTTATCTGTGCTGAATCTCATAATTCTGACGGCACATTTACACCTTCATATTCTGATTTTGTAGTTGGAAATACCGATTCAGCTGTAGATAACGGTTGGCAAAGAGTTAGTACAACTTTTAAAGTGCCTGAAAATTCCAGCAAAACACGAATAAACCTTGCTTTAAAGCAGTCAACAGGTACAGTGTATTTTGATGGAATTCAGCTTGAATCCTACACAGTAGCAAATAACTACAATATGCTTGAAAATTCAGGATTTGAAAAGTATTCGTCAAACGGATTGCCAACATCATGGTATGACGGATATTCTACTCTGAATAATGCAATTGATTGTAAAAGCGAAGCACACCAACAAGGAAAATATTCTTTCCGTATAAAAGGTGAAGCCGGCAAAGTAAAAAGTATCTGTCAGAATGTAAATATTACAGGAAAAGAAGAAGATACATATATTGTCAGCGGTTGGGCATATGCAAATGCTGTTCCAAAGAATGAGGATGATACGAGGAAGTTTAAAATTTCCGTAAAAATCACTTATTCGGATAAATCCACAAAGTACAAAACACCTGCACCGTTTAATTACTCGATTTCAGGTTGGCAATACACATCTGCAGCTTTTAATTTGAGCGACGGAACAAATAAAGTAAAAACTCCTACAACCATAACAATATATCTCAGTTATCAAAATCAGGAAAATTATGCGTATTTTGATAATATTTGTCTTGTAAAAGACAATGCAATGAGTTATACTTATGATAAAGACGGAAAAGTTATCAGTGTAGTTGATAATTCTAAAAAGCAGTCAACTATGGAGTATAAAAATTCCGACTTAACAAAGAATATTGATGCTAAAGGCTACGCTTATGAGTACACATATGACGATAATCATAATGTAACTAAAATCGAAAGCCAAACACATATGAATTATAACTACACTTACAGTACGAAAGGCTTGGCTACATCACTTGAAGTAAAGTGTTACTCTAAAGTAACAGATGTAGGTATATTAAAAAGTGAAGTTACTTATGATTCAAACGGCTTGCTTTCAAGTGCAACCGATCAGGATGGCAACAAGGTTGAGTATAAGTATGACGGTAACAAAGGTACCCTCACGCAGACAACAGATAAGCTTGACAGTAAAAATCCTGTTGTAACAGACTATACTTATGACAGCAATACCGATCAAATTAAGTCGGTTAAGCAGTCCGACAGTAATGGCAACGAGTATTCAATTGCATATTCATATTCATCAAAATCAAAGTTACTTGAAAAAATTTCTCGTGACGGAACTGATTATTCGATTCAGTACGATGAATTCGGCAATAAGATTGATTCTAAGGTTGGCTCACAGTCACTTGCAAGCTATTCTTACGGTGCAAACAACGGACCTATTTTAAGCTCAACCTACGGTACAGGTCAAAATGTAAGTTATGCTTATGATGAATTTGGTAATGTAAAAACCAGAAAGTATAACGGCAAAACCGCATTTAACTGGTATTCAGATCGTGGTGGTAATATAATTCGTGAAAACGATTATCTTAATAAACGCTT
>ULQC01071419.1_pt1 | contig 11420 bp, 7 predicted proteins | sample 1954091 | NCBI WGS metagenome assembly ULQC01 (sample SAMEA4835645, study PRJEB28245) | human gut metagenome | biome: gut microbiome; material: fecal sample | place: Denmark | collected 2008
GCACACTGTGCGCCCCTACACCGCGTTTACGAACGGCTCTATATGCAGGAAAAGGGACAGGTCTGGAACCTATCCCTTAAAACCAAGAAGCGAAACGCAGTTTCGCACAAAATTTCTTTGCTTACTTTCTTTTTCAAAGAAAGTAAGAGGCCCCGGTTTACCACCGGGGCCTCTTACCTGTGTGTGTTGTAAAGGAGAGGGAGAAATGGGAGATATCGATTTCTTCTGGGTACGGTCTTATCATAACCGGAAAATAAGGCGAAACCGTGTCCGTATTATGAACTTTCTGTAAATCATATTTCATTTTTGCCTCGCATTTCCTTTGAAAATTCGAGAAAACGGGCCGTTTTTTGAACTTTAATGAAATGTTAAAACTTTTTTCAGCTTTTCTTAAGCTGCTTTCGAAAAGCATTTGCGGCAATACTTGACGGAACAAAGGGCGGCGTGCCATAATAAAATGATACGAATATGAAAAACTTGGGGCCGGAGTATCCGGCCCACGGGGGAGGAACTTACCTTTGATCCAAGCATTGATCCAGCGGTGGCTGGCCGGTCAGGACCCCAGCGCACCGGAGGCGCGGCAGAAATGCGGCGCCCGGGCGGGAATGGTGGGCATTCTGCTCAACACCCTGCTGTGTCTGGGCAAGTTGGCCGCCGGAATGATCACCGGCTCGGTGGCCATCGTGGCGGACGCCCTGAACAACCTGTCGGACGCAGCCTCATCCGTGATTACACTGGTAGGCTTCCGGCTGGCGGGACAGGCCGCCGACGAGGAGCACCCCTTCGGCCACGGGCGAATGGAGTACCTGACCGGACTTGTGGTGTCCATGGCCATTCTGCTCATGGGCTTTGAATTGGGAAAAAGCTCTGTGGAAAAGCTGATTCACCCGGAGGACCTGGATTTCTCCTGGCTGGCTGCGGCCATTCTGGCTGCGGCCGTCCTGGTCAAGCTGTGGATGTACCGCTTTAACCGGGCCGTCGGCCGGGCCATCTCATCCCAGGCGGTGGAGGCCACCGCCGCAGACAGCCTCTCAGACGCGGCGGCCACCGCGGTGGTACTGGCGGCCACTCTCATCGGACACTTTTTCCATCTTCAGATCGACGGCCTTGCGGGGCTGCTGGTGGCGGCCTTCATTTTAAAGACCGGCTGGGAGGCCGCCAAAGACACTTTGGACCCTCTTCTGGGCCGCCCCATGGACCCGGAGCTGGCCCGGGACATCGACAAGTTGGTGGTTTCCCACCCCAACATTCTGGGTATCCACGACCTGGTATACCACGACTACGGCCCCGGCCGGGCCATGATGTCCTTCCACGCGGAGGTGCCCGCCGACGCAGACCTGTTGGAGATGCACGACATCATCGACCACATCGAGCGGGAGCTGAAGGAGAAACACCACATTGAGACGGTGATCCACATGGACCCGGTGGTCAACGACGAGCGCACCGCCGCCCTGCGGGCCCAGGTGGAGCAGCTGGCCCATGGGATCGACCCGGTACTGTCCATCCACGACCTGCGCATCACCGCCGGCCCCCGCCACACCAACGTGCTCTTTGACGTGATGGTGCCCTACGGCTTCCGCCTCACTGACAGCCAGGTAAGGGGCGAGCTGAGCCGGGGCGTGAAGAAGCTCTCGGAGAAATACACCGCGGTCATCGAGGTGGACCACTCCTATGTGGAACAGCGGGAGAACCCCTGACGCGGATATTTACAAATTATTCACCCCACCCGGGCATAGGACCGGTATAATAACAATTAAGAAACGCTTTACGGAACGGAGGGGTTTTTATGGCCCAGAAGGTACTGATCGTAGAGGACGATGGAAATATTGCCGAGCTGCTCCATCTCTACCTGGAAAAGGAGGGCTTTGAAACCAAAGTGGCCAAGGACGGCGGCAAGGGCGTGGAGTATTTCCGCTCCTTTCAGCCCGACCTGGTGCTGCTGGACATCATGCTGCCCATCATGGATGGCTGGACGGTCCTGAAAAAAATCCGGGAGGAGGGCAGCACCCCGGTTATCATGCTCACCGCCAAGGGGGAGACCGAGGACAAGGTCACCGGCCTGGAGGGGGGCGCCGACGACTACATCGTCAAGCCCTTTGAGATGAAGGAGGTCCTGGCCCGCATCCATGCGGTGCTCCGCCGCACCGGCCAGGAGGAGGAGCAGGGGGAGAAGAAGCTGTCCTTTGACAAGCTGGTCATCAACCTGGACTCCTACGAGCTGCTGGTGGACGGCAAGCGGGTGGACACGCCCCCCAAGGAGCTGGAACTGCTCTACCACCTGGCCGCCTCCCCCAACCGTGTCTTCACCCGCAACCAGCTGCTGGACGAGGTGTGGGGCTTTGACTACTTCGGGGACTCCCGGACTGTGGACGTACACATCAAGCGCCTGCGGGAGAAACTGGAGGGCGTCAGCGACCAGTGGAGACTGAAGACAGTGTGGGGCGTGGGCTATAAATTTGAGGTCTCCCCCGCCAATGGCGCCGGCTGACCGTTTTGGGAGGTGTTCCCGTGAAAAGTCTGTATAAACGGGAGCTGGCCATGATGGTGGGAATCGTGACCCTGTCCTTTACCCTGCTGTCCACGGCATTCATGCTGCTTTCTTACCGCTATATCATCTCTGAGACCCGGGACCGCCTGGAGCGGAACGCGGGCTACATCGCCTCCGCCACTGGGAACTATCTCCAGAATTTCAACAGCTGGAATATATTTGACAGCCGTGCGGACACCTGGATTCTCTATCAGACAACCATGGAGACGGTATCCTCTGTCTCCGACGCCTCGGTCATTGTAGCCAGTACCCAGGGCGAAATCCTGTACGCCAGCGACGAGGGAATGTACAGCAAACAGATCCCCCAGCAGATCGTGGACCAAATCCTGGAACGTGGAAACTACGCCGGGCTCACCAACTTAAACGGCATCTATGGGAGCAACCGGTATATTGCCGGTCTCCCCGTCCAGGTGCAGCTGGACAACCCCAATTTATTGGTCAATGTCGGGGTGGTTCTGGTTTCAGGCGATACCAGCGGGCTGTCTGAGATGTGGCGCTCCACGGCTACCATTTTCTTCTTTGCCGCAGTGGTGGTCCTGCTCATTGCTGTCATTGCCAGCTCCATTACCTCCGCCCACCAGACCCGCCCCCTCACCGAGATGGCGGAGGCCGCCCGGAAATTTGGACGGGGCGAGTTCGACGTGCGGGTGAACAACTACAAGGACCGGTGCGATGAGATCGGGAAACTGGCCGAGGCCTTCAACTCCATGGCCAACTCCCTGGCCAAGGTGGAGAGCCAGCGGGCGGAGTTTATTGCCAACGTCTCCCACGAGCTGAAAACCCCCATGACCACCATCGCCGGCTTTGCAGAGGGGATTCTGGACGGAACGATTCCGCCGGAGAAGGAGCGGGACGCTCTGAACGTGGTGGTGTCCGAGACCCGGCGGCTCTCCCGCCTGGTGCGGCGGATGCTGGACCTGTCCCGGCTCAACGCCTTGACAGAGACGGTCACCGCCCAGGAGCAGTTCGATATTATTGAAATCATGTCCCGGGTGCTGATCAGCCTGGAGGGGCGGATCAACGACCGAGGCTTGGACGTGGACGCCCAGTTCCCAGAGGACCCGGTGATGGTCTGGGGCGACCCGGACGCGGTGACCCAGGTGTGCTACAATCTGCTGGACAACGCGGCAAAATTTGCAGCCCAGGGAACGGCGATCACCGCACAAATCACCAAGAAGGACGGCAAGGCCTATATTGCCATTCGGAACCTGGGCGCAACCATCCCACCGGATGAGCTGCCTCTGCTGTTCGACCGCTTCCACAAGGCGGATTCCTCCCGCAGCGTGGACCGGGACGGCGTAGGTCTGGGCCTGTATATTGTCAAGACAATCCTGGGCAACCTGAAAGAGAATATCACGGTCACAAGCGAGGATGGAGTGACGCAGTTCACCTTCACCCTGACCTTGGCCTGATCGAATTTCCGTCCGGCTCACCGGACAGAAGGGAGTGCGCTATGCACGAGCCGTCAAATGACCTTTGGACCGGCGGTCCCTGGGAACAGCCGTCCCCCTCGTTTCCCACACCGCCCGCGGTGGTCATCCCACCCACCCGGGCTCCGCTTCTGCGGCCCAAGCGCCGCTGGAAGCGCAGAAGGCGGCCGCTCTTTCCCTTTTTAACCCTGTTCGTACTGGTGGTGAGCCTGACGGTTGGGACAGTGGCAGTGCGCTATCTGTGGCCCCAGGAATCAGAGACAGATCCCGGAATCATCACCACCAGCAGCACACAGGACCCCTTTGCCGCCCTGGAGCGTGCAGAGACGGGAACCGGTGTGACCGTAGCCATCTCTCCCGCGCCGGAGGAGACGCTGACGGCAACGGAGATCTATCAGAAGTGCGTCCCCTCCATTGTCTCTCTCTGGGCAGAAGGTGACGGCACTTCCAGCACTGGAACCGGAATCGTAATGAGTGCGGACGGCTACCTGCTCACAAATGCCCACGTGGTGGCCAACAGCCTGCGGGTCTACGCCGCTTTTCACGACGACACCATCCTGGAGGCCAAGCTGGTGGGGGCGGACGCAGACGCAGATGTAGCGGTGCTGAAAGTGGACGCCCACGGCCTGACCCCTGCAGAATTCGGCGACTCGGACCAGCTACTGTGCGGAGACATGGTAGTGGCCATCGGAGACCCACTGGGTTACCGGACTTCCATCACCCAGGGCATCGTCTCCGCGCTGAATCGGATCGTCAATGTGGACGGCGTCAATATGGAAGTCATTCAGACCAGTGCGCCTATCAACTTCGGCAACTCCGGCGGCGCCCTCATCAATGACCACGGCCAGGTGGTGGGCATCACCACCATGAAAATTGTGGCTGAAGACAACACCGTGGAGGGGCTTGGGTTTGCCATCCCCATGACCAATGTGAAAGAGACGGCAGATTGGCTCATCGCAGGGCAGCCCGCTCTGGGCTTCACCGTGGACTCCAGCGACGGCACGCTCCGGGTGTCCCAGGTGGAACAAAACAGCAACGCCTACGCCGCCGGCCTTCGCGCGGATGACCGGGTAACTGCGTTGAATGGCACTAAAGTCAGCACCATTGCGGAGCTGAAACAGGCCAAAGCTGATGTGCTCCCGGGAGACGCTGTCTCCCTCCAGATCCTGCGCAGCGGCGAGACGCTTACCATCTCTTTTGAGGTACAAACTGAATCGGACTTTCCAAACCGGGATCGGTGAAGATTTCGATTTCACTTTTCCTTTTTCTCCGGTCTACCAGCCGTCTACCAGGTCTACCGCCGGGAAGCCTTGCGCGCCAAGGCTTTCCGGCGGTTTCTTTTTGCCGTTTTTGGGAGGCGGTCTACCAAAGGTCTACCAAGGTGATTTTTTGAGGGAGAAACCCGTGGGTTCCTCCCTCTTTTTTGTGTTTTGAGCACGTTTTGGAGCATGTAAGGGGCGTTATGCTGTCATAGTTGGCGGAAAATCCCTGTTCTTCTAGTTTAAGGCATTTTCTTCCTTGTTTTGGCAGAGAACTTTCCTCCGCGCCTGAATTTAAAAGGAGGAATTCCAATGAGAAACCTGAAGCGTGCTCTCAGCCTGGGTCTCACCGCGGCCATGATTTCCGGCCTGATGGTGATGGGCTCCAGCGCCGCGAGCTACGCGGACGTGACTTCTGAGGATCATCAGGAGGCCATTGATGTTCTCCAGGCTGTCGGCGTGATGGTCGGCGACGAGAACGGAGACTTCAACCCTGATTCCCTGGTCACTCGTAACGAAATGGCTGTGGTTATGTCCAATCTGATGGACTACCGTGTTGCCAGCTATGCGGGCACCTCTCCCTTCACCGATGTGCCCTCCTGGGCGGAACCCTATGTGGCCGCTTGCTACACCAACGGTCTGACTGCCGGCACCAGCGCTACCACCTACGGCGGCAGTGAAAACGTGACGGCTGCTCAAGCTGCCCTGATGATGATGAAGGCCCTGGGTTATTTCCAGTATGCCAGTGACTTTGAGTCTGATTGGCAGCTGGCTACTCTGCGGCAGGCCAGCAAGATTGAGCTGCTCGAAGATGTCGATACAGCTGCTACTGAGGCCATGACCCGTAATGAGGTGGCTCAGCTGGTGCTGAACACTCTGAAAGCCACTATGGTTGAAAACGACGGCGAGGGCCAGATCACTGTCAGCGGCGAGGGCTTTACCGTCACTACGGGCAAGACCAGCTACAGTGAGGTACTGTCTACCGATCGCGTATACAGCCGCATTGATGACTGGAAAAACTACGACAATAAGTATTCTGTAGAGCTGGGCGAAAAGCTGTATCAGGGCGACCTGCGTCTGACCGGCAACAGCGACGACTTCGGCCGTCCCGCCAACGTCTGGAGCTACAAGAATGACGAGATCGGTACTTATCCTGACACCGCCGAAGAGACTTGGACCACCAAGGTCACCGAGAAGGCTCTGTATGCTGCGGCCGGTTCCACCGCTGTGGATGAGTATACCTGGTCTGTCTATGTGGACGGTAAGGAAGTCGAGTTTGACCCCGATGATCTGTCCAGAAACAGCAGTGACCGCGTTTTGGATTCCGGCAACGGCGTTCTGACTCAGGTCTATGTTGATACTCTGAAGAGCCAGGTGGTTCTGACTCAGATCAACACCTATGTGGCTGAGGTCAGCAAGGTTGTTGAGAACGATGATGACTACACGGTCACCGTAAACTTCAAAACTCAGCCTGCTGCTCTGGGGAGCATCGATCGCGAGTTCGATACCGAGACTGAGTTCTCGAAGGAAGACATCGTGCTGGTAACTGTGGCCAACGATGCGATCAAGTCTATGGATAAGGCCGAGACCGTGGAGGGTACCGTGAACTCCGTAAAGGAGAACGACTACCTGAAGATTGGCGGCACTACCTACAACTACAACTATGCTTACACTGTCGACTCTGTCCTGAAGGGTTACGACAAGGCGAAGGGCCTGTATGACCTGGATGCCAGTGAGGGCGCTAACCCCGAGGCCGGCAACGACGCTACCATCTATCTGGACACTTATGGCAATGCTATTGCCATTGAGAAGACTGATGTGTCCGTTGACGATTATCTCTATGTCACCGGCACTGATGAGGCCTACGATGAGGTGTCCGCTAAGGTTGTCTTCGCTGATGGAACCGAGGCCACCATCGATATCGATGAGTTGGATAGCAAGCCCGCTACCATTGACGGTGGCGCAAATGATGTCAAGAAGGACACCGTCTACAAATTCAGCAAGAGCGGTAGCGACTATGATCTGACTTCCGTCAATAAGATCACGGATCGTACCGGTACTCAGGTTGCCAAGGACTTGGTCATCATCAAGGAAAGCGCTTCCTTTACTGGTGATAGCAAGACCTACTCCGCCAACAGCAACACGGTTTATGTGGACGTGGACAACAACAAGGTGTTTACTGGTTACCGCAACGTGCCCGGCATGACCAGCGCCACCGGCGGCTATGTGGTGGAGAAGAACGATGTGGCTGAGATCGTCTTCCTGAAGGACGCCGGCAAGTACGACGTGGACGACGACAGCTTCTTCTTCGTGAAGAGCACCGGCGATGTGGAGGTCGTGGACACCGAGGACGGCAAGTTCTACGAGTGGACCGTCTATGTCAACGGCAACAAGGAGACCCTGACCCTGACCAAGAGCGCCTCTGACGAGATCAAGACCAACAAGGCTGGTATGTACTCCATCGAGTCTACCGACAAGCACGACTACGTGGAGGACGTGGACTTTAAGGTTGGCGGCACCGACCTGACCACTTCTTACGCCACCACCGCTGAGAAGGACATCCTGAAGCTGTACTCCACCGCTGGCGACCTGGCCACCGGCAAGAACACTGTCTTTGCCTACGACAGCGAGACCACCTTCATGGTCGTGGAGCTGAAGGACGGCAAGCCCGACGGCGACAACATCTATGCTGGCAGCGTCAACAGCATTGAGACCGATGCGGATGGCCGTACCGGCGTGTACGTCCTGAACGTGGAGGACAAGAACACCTCCAAGACCCCGCTGGCTACCCTGGTCCTGGTGATTGTCCCTGAGGACGGCACCTCCAGCGACAACACCGGCTCCAGTGCCGATGTGAAGTCTGTCTCCCTGGAAAGTACCGCAGCAAACACTCTGAAGGCAACCGTCGTGATGACCAAGAACGTAAACGGCTTTGCTACCTTCCAGCTCCAGTACAGCACTGATAACGGCAAGACCTGGAACAACAGCGGCAGCGCTCAGACGGCTCCCTTCTACAGTGATAAGGCCGAGTGCCCCTTTACCAACGTGACCTCGTCCATGGGTGGCATGGTCTATCGTGTTCTGGCCAGCAGCGTGGACGGCCTGAAGACTGTTGACGGTGGTGTTGAGATTGACTTTACCAACGTCGCTTCTGACGGCAACACTCTGTGCCAGTAATTAGAAGTTTGATCTTCTGATTTACAAGGAAACAGGCCCCCGGGCTTTGCCCGGGGGCCTGTTCATTCTCGTGGTTGAGACTAGCTCTACACGATTTACACAAAGGCCAGATAATAATATTGACGCATTGGCTCATTGGAGGCAATGTAGTCACTACCGCCTACTGCGTAATAAACCATAAATCCTCCGTCTAAAATATTTACCACTGTCTCATTTCCGTCGCGTACCCCTGCTGGGTTTCCCTCCAGAGCTAAACCGCCATAATAAGAATTGTCACGACTCATAGCCGACCAGGCTCCAACTACCAGCAGTGCCTTAGGGGTAAAGCCCAGGAAGATAAACTGACTGGCTGTCCCGTCGCCGGTGTAGGTTCCGGTGACGATGTAAGGCCGGGCCTCCAGAGCGGTCACCCGCGCCGCCAGCGCGGCCAGGGCGGTCTGTTCTGCTTTGGACGCCACCGCCGTTTGCAGGGCGGACACCGTCTCCACCTCCGCCTTTTCCGCCAAGGCCGCGTCCAACTTGGCGTTGTCCGCGTTGAAGTCGGTGCGTAAAACCTGATCTGTGGGTTCCCACTGGTTCAGCTGGTAATTGGCTGTCTGATTGGTTGCCATAAGTAAAATTCCTCCTTGTTTGAGTTAGAGCGATATTGAGACGGGCGGCCACATGGGTCCGCCCCTACACGCAGAACGCGCGGGGCGTTTTCCCACAGTGGCCGGACACCGGCCGGCGCGCCGAGTCGTCGCGCCCTACAAGATGCCGCCGCGCCGGGGCGGCGCGTCCAGAAGGCCGCGCCCTACGGGTCAGCCGCGCCATGTAGGGTCGCGTATCATGCGCCCGTGCGTCCGGCTCTTTCAAATAAGGAGGGATTTCGTGTTTTGTGGGACGTTTTAATACATATATTGGAAATTAGAGGCAAGGTACGCCGTGCCGAGGAATGGGAGGCTTTCAAGGGGCACCCTCATCCGCCCTAATGTGTGACCGATCCCGATCTCCTCTGTCGCTGCGCGACGTCTCCTCTTGATAAGGGGAGTCGGCCCCCGGCGATCCTTTGGTTTCTTTCCCATCGCTTGGGAAGAAACCCGCCGTCCCCAGGCGGCGAAATTCCATGGCAAAACCAGCCACCCAGCGGCCCGATGGGGACATCGGTCCCTGTGAAAACAAAGGTCAAAGAACCACATCCGGCGGAGAAAGGCCACGCGAGGCGAAGCGTCTGGGATGCCGCGCCCTACAGGGGAAAAGAGTCCTGCGAAGCAGGCAGCCATATGGGGCTGCACCCGCAGAGGGAGAGAGCGCAAAAAGACGGCGGGAGAAGCCCCTGTTCATGCAGAAAAGTCACAGAAAAACCATCCTCCTCCGGCAAATTTGATACGCAAATGTAAATTTTTATCCGTCAGACTGGACATAGTCCCCTCGAGTGAGTATCATAGGAATGATACGAACCTACGACAAAATACGGGCCGGCGGGGCGGAGGGCGCCTCGGGCCCGGGGAGGTCTGTCATGCGGCGAAGATTTTTAGGCGGGGTCCATCCCGCTTCCTATAAGGAGAGTACCCGGCGCAAGCCCATCATGCCTCTGGAGGCGTCCCCCAAGCAGGTGTCCATTCCCCTGACCATGTGCACCGGCGGCGGGGCTGTCCCGGTGGTGAAGCCCGGGGACAAGGTGACGGTGGGCCAGGTGATTGCCAAGCCGGAGGAGGGGGGCGTGTACGTCCACTCCAGCGTCTCCGGCCGGGTGCGGGCCATCGAGCCCCGTCCCCACCCCTGGGGCGGCCGGTGGGACGCCATCGTCATCGACAATGACGGTCAGGATACCGCCTGTCCCGATCTGCCCGAGCCCATGGACTGGTCCCGGATGGATCGAGCCCAGGTGCTGGAGCGCATCTGTCAGGCGGGCATCACCAGCATGGGCGGGGGCGCCAGCCCCACCCACCTGCGCATCGCCCGTTCGGTGGGCCGGGTGGACACCCTGATCGTCAGCGCCGCGGAGTGCGAACCCTATTTGACGGCGGACCACCGGCTGCTGCTGGAGCACGGAGACCAGGTGCTCCAGTCGGTCCAGATGCTCTCTCAGCTGCTGCGGGCGGACCGGGCGGTGCTGGTGGTGGCGGGCGACAAGCTCAACGCCGTGGAGTTCCTGGAGCGCCGCCTGCGCCGGAAGCGCCGGTCGGTGGAACTGGTCACCATTGAGACCCGCTATCCCCTTGGGATGGAAAAACAGCTGGTGCGCACCATCACCGGCCGGGAGGTGCCCCCGGGCCAGTCGGCCGTGGATGTGAAGTGCGCCGTGTTCAATGTGGCCACCGCCTATATGGTCCGCGCAGCCCTTCTGGAGGGGCAGCCCGTCACCCACCGGGCGGTCACAGTGAGCGGCGGGGCCGTAGCCCGGCCCCGGAACCTGTGGGTGCCCATCGGGACCCCTCTTCGCTGCCTGCTGGAGTCGGCGGGGGGCCTGAAGGAGGAGCCGGCCATCATCCTCACCGGCGGGCCCATGACCGGGACGGTCCAGACGGATCTGGAGGCCCCGGTGGTGAAAAACACCAACGCCCTGCTGTGCCTGACCAAGCAGGAGCACGGCGGTGCGGATCAGCCGGAGACGGTGTGCGTCCGGTGCGGGCACTGCGTCTCCTCCTGCCCCATGAATCTGAACCCGGCCTTTGTCTACCGGGCGATGCGCATGGGGGAGCGGGAGCGCCTGCCTCAGCTCCATCTGGAGGACTGCATGGAGTGCGGCTGCTGCAGCTATATCTGCCCGTCCCATATCCCCCTGGCGGATCTGGTGCGGCAGGCACGGACCATTCTGGCGGAAGGAGGGGAACAGGCATGAACGGACCCACCATTCACCGGACTTCCCCTCAGATCGCCCAGCCGGCCACCATCTCCTCCACCATGCTGGACGTGATCATCGCCCTGGTCCCCGCCCTGGCTATGGCGGTCTTTCTGTTCGGCGTCCGGGTGCTGGCCCTGACCGCGGTATCCGTGGGCATCTGCGTGCTGGCCGAGTACGGC
>ULQC01043640.1_pt1 | contig 11395 bp, 8 predicted proteins | sample 1954091 | NCBI WGS metagenome assembly ULQC01 (sample SAMEA4835645, study PRJEB28245) | human gut metagenome | biome: gut microbiome; material: fecal sample | place: Denmark | collected 2008
TGTAGCGGTTTGCCCCAGTGAAGATAGGCGATTATTCGAAGTCGATTTCTTGTTCTCCCTCGTTGTAGATATCAACTCGGTTTTCGATGGTGATGGCGTCCACTCGCCATCCCCAAGCCATGCACTCTCGCTTGAAGTCCTCAATGCGGTTGCGGCCTTCCATCTCGCGGAGGGTAACGACCACGCTGAAAGGCAAGGAGCGCGGTCCATCCTCGGCCTTGCGTTCCCAGCGCTCTTTGGCTAGTAATGATATGCCCCAAAATCCTTGCGGAGTATAGGTTTTTCGTGCTGCGAACCGGTTTTTCTCAATATCGGAGATGTGTTTGACGTTATCCCATTTCCGATATCGTGGACGAGCTGCACCTTCGGGTAGGTTGATTTGTTGCGATCCTGCCTGCGTATTGCCATTGACGGATTCAATGGTCGATTTGGCATCAGGATTCTTTTTCAACTTCTTTGCTGATGGTGGTTTCACTCTGCCGAAATGAAGGTCCAGTTCGGTTTTTGTATAGTCGACCCCTTGATGACGATCGCATTGGGGACAATAACAGAGCGTGGCGCGGGCCATGAACGGATGCCTGCCTTTGTTGTCGATTGGGACCGGCAACTGAATTTGGTATGTCTCATACAATTCGGAAATGCCGGAAACGATGAATCGGATTTCATTGTTCGGCGTTTCAAGGATGTCTTCAATACGAATCGGAGGCACGCCGAATCCGAGGGTCCGCCAACTATCTTCGTCATGCATGCTCCAAGTGGCGGCGGCATCGATAAGCAGCGCTTTGGCGGTTTGACGAGAAAATCCCATTACATATATGAGGTAGGCGATTTTACGTGTAATCCAAGGTGCCGCCAAAGACGTGCCAGTATCCTTGACGATTCCTTGTGTGGACCACGCTCGCATGGGTATGTCCTTATCGCCGCCATAGTAGGCGATATCCGGCTTATGGAAGAACTCAAGCACCGGCCCCCTTCGCGAGTAATCCGTAGCTGATCCCGTGCTGTCGCAGGCGTTGACCACCAACGAATTGATGGAGTCGGCAGGCGAACCGATGCGCATGTGGGTACGAGGGGGAGTGCCTTTCGGTAGGTTTGTGCCGGCTACGATGAATATCACATCATACTTGAACTGGAGTGTATCCAATAGGGCGGCGATAGGGGAAACGAAGTTTTCGGGAATCTGAGTATCTGTGCCGAGAGACAGGTTCCAGACCTTGATATTCAGATTGTCTCTGACGATTTCATCGATTTGTTCCATGATGGTCAGCGCACTGTTTGCAGTGTCGCGTGCAATGGCGAAGTGCTTGACTCGGAACCGTCCACACCCGTCATCCAGCCAAGGATTCAGAGCCGGCCCATCCACAATGATGGAGGTAATCTCGGTACCGTGCTGCATATCCTTCTCGGTCATGTCGAGTTCCTTGAGGCGGTCGTCATATGTCACCCATTCGGCGAAGTACGATGTTTCGTCGAAGCCGGTGTCGATGACTCCGATGGTGGGCTCGTTGGAAGGCGCGGGGATCAAAGGCGCTTGTCTGCTGGATGGGTGCGGCTGGAATCGTGGCTCTTGCGCGAAATCCCCAACCGTTGTGGACATTGCTATGAGATATGGGGCGGTCCGGCGAATTCGATTGATAACCGTTTCGGTGTTGGCGATGAATGTTAGTCTGTCAATGAGTTGATAATCGGTGGGAGATAGTTCCAACTTCGTCAGCAACTGTTCTGCGGTCAGTATTCCGGTATCAAATAAGGTTATGAACGAACCTGTAGAATCGTCGACCGGTGTTTGCGGAAGAGAGAAGGCGTGAACGTAGTAAGAGTCTTTCACGATTTGTGCGAATTCGGTCTTATACAGGCCGTCAGGCATGTTCTGCTTGCTCTTGTTGAACAGGTCAAGGGCCGCCGAGTCGATGGTTCCGGCGAATCGTGCATCCTCGAGAAGATATTTGGCATAACGATGCAAAAGGTCGATGGTGTCTTCGATGGTTCCCGAAGGAACGCAATATGTGATGACATGATGAGGCAAACCATCGTCGCCTTTTTCGAAGCGTGCGCCGACGACGGAACTATTGACCGGAGTGTCCGGGGCTTGACGGAGCAGACGCATAACGCGGTTACTCTTGGCCACGACATCGCGATAATGGGCCTCGATAAGAATGTAGTCGCCAATAATCGAATCTTTGGGCCATGCGTCGAGTGTTTGATGCAGCTCATCTGCTAAGGATAAGAGCTTGGCAGCGGTCACTTGCTTTCCCGTTGGAATTCGTGCAGGGCCGCCGGATCCGGATCCGGGGCGAGCGTCAAAAGGTCTTTGAAGTTCCAAAAGAGCGTTCACGGTGTGTTACGCCTCCACGATTTTCCGCGCAGCGGTACTTTTTGATACACCGCTCAGCGCTTCGATTTCCTTGAGCGTGAAGCCTTCCTCTCGCAACTCGGTAGGGTTGTTCGGCTCGTGTCCAAGCGCCGAGGCATAGAATCTGCGTAAATAATCAGTGCTGCTGTCCGGCGAACTAAACGCAAGACTTGTACGAATAAGATTCTTCATATCGCCTGGATAGGGTATCTGGGGCATAAGGGCGATAATCTTGGAAAACAGCCGTTTGTTCGGTGTGGCATGGGGAAGCTTGTTCACGTAATGCTGCATTAGCGTCTCCGCAACCGCGGCAAGGTCCTCTTCTGTATATCGGTTGAAATCAACGGTGGCATCGAACCGGCGGCGAAGCGCCGGATCGAAGGCATCATACAGATTGGTGGTGGCGATAAGCGTCACGTCACGGTTGAGCGAATCCAAACCTTTGAGGATCGAGGACGTCGCGCGTCCCATCTCACGCACGTCGTGTGAGTTCATCCGATCCAACGCTACGGTGTCGATCTCATCGAACAGGATGATGACCTTATCTGGGTGGGCGAGCTCGTTAATTTGCTGGAACAGGGTATTGATATTTTTAGCTGTCTGGCCAAGCCTACTGTCAACGAGCAAGCTGGTTTCCACCATGTACAGGTCTCGGGAGAGGATGCGTGCCATCTGCTTGGCGGATTCCGTTTTCCCTGTTCCGGGTGCGCCTTGGAACAGGAAACGATTCACCCCGAAAGCATTGCCCACAGCATTGATAATGCCTCGCAGGTCATCGCGTATTGCGTTAGGCAGAGGAAGCGGATCGTCATCCAGGGTGACTACACGCGCGGCATCGGGAATGGCATTGGCGAAACCGTGGGATTGCGGACTGAGCGCATTGGTGTTGGCAATCAGCGCGTTCACGTATTGACTGAGTATCACGTCACCGGAAGTTTGAAAATCACTGGCGATTTTGCGCGCTTGCTGGATGAATCCGGCCTCATTGTGGTCCATGTGGTATTTGATGAGATTCACCACATCGTTTTTCTTCACAGGGATATACCGTCCTTTGCTTTGCGGTACGCCGATTTCACGGCGTAATCGCCGTAAGCATCGACTGCTTCATCCAGATTGTCCATAAGATAGTAGCGTTTGTCCTCTTCCGGATTGCGAATGATGGCGTTGCGTAGCGAAAGAATGAGCTCGGGGTTTTGCGTTTGCTCGACAAGTTCGTCGAATACTTCGCTGAGCCAAGACAGCTCATCGGCGGAGCACTGGGTATCGATGAACTTGATGGTATCCGGTACATCGCTGACGCAGACGACAACCATATCTTTCCAAGACCGTTCAACCATGATGTCATCCTCATCGACCGTGTTCGCACGCTGTTCGATGGATTGGCGAATATCCATGTTTATCGCCGTCCTTTCGTCTTGGGTTGGTTCTCTGCCGGAAATATGGTTTGAATCTGTCCGTTGCGTTTGATGATTCCTACGCGAACGCCTTTATAGGTGCCCCACAGGATGATTCCTTCCGGTTTGTGGCGGTTGAACTTCAATCCGCTGACGTGTTCGCCGGCCCTGACGATGTCTTCCATGGTCCATTGGCTCGGAAACCACATCTGTCCGGCGCGGTCGCGCTTTTTCTTCGCGGCATGACCGGTTACCCGTCCCCGTCGCACCCCATTGGGATAAACCTTGTCGATGTGATAGGTGAATCCGTATTTAGTGAGTAGATCGATGTTCGCCTGCCCGTGTCCGCCGCTTCGCATCTTCCGCGGTCGGCCGGTTCTGGGATCATGCGTGAACACCCCATCAATGCTGTGTATCAACGCCTGATGATGTACTCGATTGCTCCCACCTGAGGTGTAGTAGATTCCTGACTCACCGGTTCCCATAGCGATGCTCCTTCGTACGGTGGGTCCATGAGGCGTAAGTACGGAACTCCGCATCCTCCCAATACTGGCCGAATACCTCCGCCGGCATGATTCCATTGACGATCACGCGAGAGGGTTTCAGTGCGGTCATCATGGCGTCAAGGCCTGAAGAAAACAGTTGCTTCTCCTTGCGCGAGGAAATGCAGCCCACGGTGCTGATGGCGACCATACTGTGTTGCGCTATGCCGCGAAAACAGAAATCGAAGGTTCGTTCGTCTCCCCAACGGACGTTCGGAACGACCGGCAGTCCGACACGCTGAAAATAGTGCCCGATGATGCGGCTGCGGTATACGTTGGCCTGCAGTACAGGCAACGGCGCGTTCCAATATAACGAGAAGTCAGGGGCGATAACACCGTCGAACTCGCGTAGCTTGGGAATGTAGCGGTCGGGATTGGCCGCTAACGCACGAAATCTCGTGTCGTCCTCGTAGAAGTGGATGAAGGCGTGTCTGTTCGTGGTTTTGTTTCGCTTGTCAAATGGGACGAGATCCCTGGGCATGGGCACGGTGCTGGGTAAAGGCTTGATGCGGGGGTACCCGTGGTCAAGAAGGGCTCCTTCCAGCAGCCATGGTGCGAATCCGTCATCTGCGATATTACGTCGCGTGCTCATCGGACACCAACCTTTCATGGTCGTTCGGTGGATTTCCGGACGAATCCGGAACTTTCCTCGCTGAAAGTGCCATGATGGTGTGTTGCGGTCGAGCATCATCATGGCTCCTCCGGCGGGTGCGTGGGAATGTGCAAGATTCCCACGCACCATCTTCAGTTTTCCAAGTCGGCGATTCCATCGTCTTGGTTTATCTATGAGTATACACCTTGGTACAGTGAATACGATTCTTGGAACTAGAAATGCGAACGAGTAGGGGAACAAATGTTCCAATATCAACGAAAAGCACGAAAATCATCGGCGTGTTGCAGCCATGGGTCTCCTGATGAGGGTCGCAGCGCGCGCATTACTTATCGATGGTCGCTTGACCGTTCATCAGTAGGGGCAGCAGCCAGTCGCGTAGATTGGCGAGATGGATGTTTTCCTTATAAAGCTTTGCGATTTGATTGTGCATAGGTGAATAAAGCTTCGAAAAAACGCAAAGTAGTTCCTTCGGTGGCATCGCTACGGGATACCGCATCATATGCTCTTTGTCTCCTCGAGGCATTTTTGAGCCTTTGGCTCCGATAGACACATAAGAGAAGAATGGATCGGCCGCCATGGTCTGGTACAGCCACTCTGTATGTTCTCGATGCTTCGCGCGGAATACAAGAACATCAGCGCAACACCCTCCGATGCGGTCAGACAACCATATTTTTTTGAAATAAGGGCGAATGTTCGACAGCAGTATGTCGTTCTGTTGGAATCTAGTGACGCGACCTTCCACAGGCAGATAAGCGGAGGGACATATGCCGCCACGTTTTTTGAGCATGTTGTCGGTGCTAATGTAGTTATCGACAGATAAACCTATATGTGAACATTTGTCATCCACTAAATCCACTATCTCACGGAGATGGATAGTTCCCCAGTCTTTGGGGATATCGCGGTGAAGAGCTTCGTTGTGAACCATGGCTCCACCGGAGGAATGGTAGGGGTTGCCGTACTCGTCGGGGAAATCGAACTGGGTGAACCAGTAGTCGTATATGGTGCGTGCCAATGATTCTAATTCGGTGATGATTCTCGTATTCGTCTCAATTTTCTTATCGATGGACGAAAGTAGGGAGACGATGTAATTTTGTTGTTGGATATCTGGTAATGACAATTCAATATTAGATAATATGTCTGTATTGAGATTAGGCATATTTGAACCAACTGCGTGAGCGCGCAAATATTGTTTGCTTTCAGGATTATTCAAATAATATGAAATAAATTCGGGATTGGCTTTGTCCTTATTCACTCGGACGCGGAGGCATCCTGTACCGCATAATGCAGGCAAGTCGGCATCGTGAATGAAAGCATGTTTGTCGACTTCGCCTCGTCGAGCAAAAACGATATCGCAGGCTCGCAATGCATGTCTGCTCAGCCTTTCATAATCCCCCATTCCTATTTTTGCCGCGTCATGGAATCGACGGTTGGCGTCGATGTCTTGTGGCATTACCACTGGGATGCCCTCAAGAACGTAATCACTTTTGTGTAGTTGACTGCCAAAAGGGCCGGTAGATAATTCTGCAACATCCTTCAACTTCACCTTACGCAAAATGCACCGCCTTCATCTGCTCCTCGATATCATGCTGCAGACGGTCTCCTTCGGACCACAGGTCATGCAATGTGCTCATACGCTTGGCAACCTCATCATGGAACTGCTCCGGGGCCAGGTCCACGTATTCGATCTTGACTTCGAAAAATTGTCCGGCGCTGAATGAGTAGCGTTTCTCCTTGATGGCGTTGTAGTTTGCGATCACGGAGAAGTCATCCTGCTCCTCCAGTGCATTGAACGTGGAGATGATGCGTTCGATTTCCTCCGGAGACAGCACCGTGCGCTGGTTTTTCCCGATTTTCTCCTTGGCGCCGAGTTTTGAGGCGTCCATAAGCAGTGCGTTATCATGCTGCTTGGAACGGTCGAGGAAGATGATAGACACGTTTGTACCGGTGTTCGCGAAGATATTGCTCGGCATGGAAATCACGCCGCGTAACATACCGGAATCCACCATGTTTTGGCGAATCTCCGATTCGATTTTGCTCTTCGCGGTAAGGAACCCAGTCGGCACTACGATCGCCGCTTTGGCGTCCGGCTTCATCGAATCGATGATGTGCTGGAGGAACATCAGATAGATGGCCATCTTCTCCGGCTGCTTCGCCGGCACCTTCGGCACGCCGGCCCAGAAACGCTTGCCGAACTTTTCCGAGGCCAGCAGGTTGCGGCTTGCGGAGAAATCGGCTTTGAACGGCGGATTGCTCACGATATAGTCGAAGGTCTTCAATGACTTGCCGTCATAGCTTAGATGTCTGGGGGAGACGAGTGTATCATCATGCACCACGTACGCCAGCGAATTGACCTGTCCGTTGAGAATCAGATTCAGCCGCATGAACTCATTGGCCTTCTGCGAGCGATCCTGCGTGTACACCGTGCAATTGCCTTCGCCCACCTGATGGGCCAATGCGAGCACCAGCGTGCCCGAACCTGCAGCCGGATCGTAGATGGTCACATTGGAATCTCCTTGAGGAGCCAGAATGCGCGCCATGATGTTTGCGATGGCATGGGGTGTGAAGTATTCGCCATAGCTGCCGGAATCCTTGTTGTAATCCTTGATGAGATATTCGAACACCTGCGAGAAGAAGTCGTACCCTTGCGAGAACGAGTCGGCGAAGCTGAAGTCAACCAGCGCGCCGATCAGTGCCGAACAGAAGCCGTTGCGTTTGTTCTCCTCCACAATGAATCGGGAGACGCCTTGGAATAAGGTAATCGATTCCGCTCCGGCTTTCACCGAATACACGTCGAGATTGTCCTGCGCGATGCCGATCAACGCCGCGTCGAATGTTGTCGCGAAATCGTCTTTGTCCTTCTGGTTATACAGTGATGACACCATCCACTCGGGTCGGATGATGGCCGTGGTGCCAAGCTCATACGGTAGCATTTCGCGGCGTTCCGCATCAAGATTACGGTACTGTTCCTCGATGGATTGGACATCGTGGCAGTCCGTGAATTCCTCAAGCCCTCCTAGCTCGTAGATCATGCGATCGTTGAGGTACTTGTAGAGGAACGCCTCGGTGATGATTTTGTACTCGCTGCTGTCGTTCGCCAATCCGAAATTCGCACACACGGTTTTCAGATTGTCAATCATAGCGAGAGTGCCGTTGAGAGTCGAGGTGTTCATCGCAGGTGGTTCTTCCTTTCGTCGGAATACTCATTGTAAAGCCTGGTGACGGTTGTGCTGACCTGTTGCCCGGTGAGCGTTATGTCATCATTCCTGAACGCCTGAATGACCTTCGGTCCCAGTGCCCGTTTGAACACCGACGGCTGATCGAGCGCGGCTGCATTGCTGCTCACCATCGCGTCGATCGCACGCTTGGCGGCGGAAAGAATTTCGAACAGTTGCCGCTCGCTGCTGGTCACCGGCTTGGCGTCGCTCATCATCTCCTTATGGATACGCATATATTTCTCGTCGCCGCCGTACCTGCCGGTGAGCAGAGCGTTCTTTCGGTTGAGCTCGTCCGCCTGACGTTTCAATTCTTCGATTTCACCGATCAGATCGGTCATCTCGCCGGTGGTAATCTCCTGCATATTGGCATGAACAAGCTTTTCGCGGAGCTTTTCCATGAGATTCACATATTCAGGATCTTTGGGATCGACATTGTTCGTGAACGAGCCGCCTGCGGCGCGAATGGCGCGTTTGAGCTTATCCACCACTGTCAACTCCTGAGTACCCTCGTTTTTGAAACTGAACTCCATATTGTCCAGCAGGATATTGAGACTACCAGTGGAAAGCCTGCCCAACGCAAGGGCCTTTTGCTGGTTGATGCGATCGATACGAAGATTCACCTCGTTCAACAGTTTGCCGAACAAACCGATGTCGAAGTGCTCCGTCAATTCGTCATGGCCGTACAACGTGGCCAGATTGCGCAGCTCCTTGTACCGGTTAAGCGCTCTGCGGATGGTATAGAGTTCGTTCTCGTCCTGAATGGCGCTGATTTCTTTCGCGAAGGCGTATTCGTTGTTGGTGCTGTACTTCCATAGCACTTCTTTGATATGGTTCAGGTCTTCCTTGATGGCTTTCGGATCGTCAAACATGCTGGCATACCGTGAGGTATCGTCACCGAACTCCTTGTTAAGTTCGGTCAGATAATCTTGGTTGGTCTTGTCGAACTGTTTGGAGATATCCACGAAATCGACCACGAAACCATGGTCCATGTTCTTGTATGGACGGTTCACACGGGTGAGAGCCTGCAGCAGGTTATGCGCCTTCAGTGGCCGGCATAGATACATCTTCTTGAGCCTCGGTGCATCGAAGCCGGTCAGCAGCATGTTGAACACCACGAGGATGTCGATCTCGCCTCGTTTGAAACTCAGCTGTATACCTCGTTGCTCTTCCTTGGTGCCTTCATCGTAGAGCACAAGCGCGGAAGAGATATCCGTGTCGTACTGCTGCAGCGCGGCATGGATGTTGCGGGCTTGTCGGGAGGTTCGTGCAACGATCATCGCGCCGATGTTGTCGCAATCGTGTCCCATGGCGATGCGCGAATGCAGAAGGTCATCCACGATGTATTCCGTCAGCGGATTGATGAAATTAGGATGTTCACAGACTTCGTCGAGATCGGTGAGCTGATCGATCTCCTGCAAGGTTTCCATGATTTCCCGCATCTTCACACGGAACTGAGGCTTGACATCCTCTCGAAGTAAGCGAAGCGTGTACCCGTCGGCGATGGACCGATCATAAAAATACGTGTGAATATAGTCGCCGAACACCTGTTTGGTATCTGCCCCGCCTTTCTGCTTGATCAGCGGAGTGCCAGTCAATGCGATGCGCACTGCGTCGCGATCCGCATTGAATAACGCGGCAAGGAAACTCTTGCCAGGCTTATATTCACGGTGCGCCTCGTCGATGAAGAACAGTCGTTGTTCGTGCAAACCGTATTCGGCCGTGATGACTTGGGCATCCTCGCTGAACTTCTGAATGTTGACCACCGCGATTTTGGCGGTGGGGATGGTCGCGCTGCCCGCCGTAACGTTCCACGCTGATGGCTGTTGTAGCAGCTTTACGAAGTCCTCTCGGGAATCTGCCCTGAGCACCTGCGCGCCACGGGCCTGAAACTCGTCGGCGGCCTGATTCGCCAGATCGATGCGGTCCACGATGAAGAACGTGTGGAGTACGTGATTGCGGTTCCGATAGTGGTCTCGCAGATATCGCGTCAGCAGGAATGCCAGCTCAGTCTTTCCGCTGCCCTGCGTATGCCAGATCACGCCCTGCTTCGTTCCCGCATCGAGGGTTCTCTTCACCGCCTGCGAGGCGAAGAACTGTGGATAGCGCATGATGTGTTTCTCAATCACATGGACGCCGGCGTCGTTGACATAATCCTTGTAGCAGATGCCATAGTGCAGCAGGAACAGGAGCCTCTTATGGGAGAACAGCGAGGTAATGATGCTGTTCGCGGGATTTCGTGTATTGACGGCGTCATCCCATTGAGGGGTATCCAACAGGGAGATCAGATTGTTGTCTTGCAGGATGCGTTGTTCGTTTTCATGGTCTCGTGGGGCAGTCGATTCGAGTAATGTCTGTGCGTCATCTGTTTCCTCCCGGAAGCGATTCAGCCTCACATTCCCGTAGGCACTGGTCGCGTAGAACGACCCTTGGATTGGTTCCCGATCGTTGTCGTCATACGGTTGATCATTGCTGAATGCCATGATCTGGGTAATATTGGCGAACTTGCGAAAGAACGGCTGCTTGAAACGCGTGTACATGCGATCGCGCTCCGCGATGATGCCATTGCGGTTGTTCAGACGCTTGACCTCCATGAAGCATAAAGGCATACCATTGACCAAGAAAGTGATATCCGGGCGGAAATTGTCGTCATCGTGCGCATAAGTCAATTCCGTGACAACGGTGAAATCATTACGATTCGGATTTTCAAAATCGATGAGTTTATACCCGTCGAGTCCATGCTGAAGTAAATCGAAGAATGAGCGACCTACGTCCTCACTGCTCAAGGCGGCATTGATTTTGGCGATGAGGAATCTGCTTCGCTCATCATCGATATCGGTGCTTGGATTCAGCCGGCGAAGAGCTTCCGTAAACAGATTGAAGAAAATATTGGTAGCTGCATCATAATCGGTGCCGGGCTTGTCGTGTCTGATGGATCGATAGTGCCAGCCCAATCGCGTGGCATGAACCAAAGCCGGAACCTTCACGTACTTGTCCTCTGGGCCGTGCATCGTCTTCCCCATCGTCGTCGAATATGACCGCTTCCAATACTAGCGGAAATATGGCGAAACCCCGGGGTAAGACGAGGGCTGGGTAATGAAGATTTGCGTGGATGAAGCACTGAAGCTTGACAGGGCCGATACGAGACCGCATGCTATTCCACATCATGTGAACGGTAAACGAATCGGCGTATAGTGTCGGCTCATGGTGCAGATTCATGGCATTAGACGCGCAAGCGCGGACGCGAAATATCGGCAGATGACCGGGCAGCCGGGCAAGCC
>ULQC01098971.1_pt1 | contig 11314 bp, 9 predicted proteins | sample 1954091 | NCBI WGS metagenome assembly ULQC01 (sample SAMEA4835645, study PRJEB28245) | human gut metagenome | biome: gut microbiome; material: fecal sample | place: Denmark | collected 2008
GGTGCTGTGCGCTTTGTCGCTATGGAATCGAATATGTAGAGGATCCTGCTACCTACGAATGGATTCCTACCTGCCATCGTGCCAGTTTCGACAGCATTCTCAAGGATGTAGACTATCTTGCGGCGCTGGAATACTCGGATGGCGTTACGCGTCGTCAATATCAGCGCGATGCAGCAAAAATTGCGGAAGTTCAACGCGGAATTCTTGCGACTTCGCAGAATGAGGAACCGTTCGATGTCTTTCTCTGCTACAAGGAGACAGACGCAGAGGGAAACCGCACCCGTGATTCTTTGATTGCGCAGGACATCTATTATCAGCTTACCCAGCAAGGGCGCCGCGTCTTCTTTGCACGGATCACGCTGGAAGATAAGGCTGGTGCGCAGTATGAGCCCTATATCTTCGCCGCGCTCCATTCTGCAAAGGTGATGATCGTGGTGGGCACCAGCGCAGAGAACTTCAGCGCGGTTTGGGTCAAGAATGAGTGGAGCCGCTTCCTTGCCTTGATGCGGAAAGATCGCAGCAAGCTCCTTCTGCCCTGCTATCGGGATATGGATCCGTACGATCTGCCCGAGCAGCTCGCCGTACTGCAGTCTTACGACATGAGCAAGATTGGATTTCTGCAGGATCTTTTGCATGGCATAGCTAAGGTACTCGACGCGGACAAAAAGCCAGAGCCCATACACGAACGGGTTATCGTGCAGAGCGAAGGAAATACCAATGTAACAGCGCTGCTCAAGCGCGGAGAAATGGCTATCGAGGATGGAGATTGGACCGCAGCGGAGGAATTCTATGATCGCGTACTGGACATGGACGCAGAGTGCGCGGAAGCCTATGTGGGCAAGTTTCTCATTTCCGTACAGCAAAAGACCCTGGAAGACTTCGCTTTGTCCATAATTGCCCGGCTGGAGAAAGAGGAAAAGCCGGAGCTTCTGGAAGCTACTTTTGAGGATGAAGCGCACATTGCGTCGATCGTCCGGCGCTTCGCCATCCCTTACTTTCTGGACGAAAGTGAAATTCGTAAACAATACGAACATCCGCATAGCTACCCTTCAACGATTTCGTATTGGAAAATGAAAATTGCGGAGAGCAAAAAGCTGTTTACGGAAAACCGCAATTTGCAGAGAGCGCGCAGTTTTGCAAAGGGAAATTTTCAGCAGGCCCTTGAAGCGGAAGTTCATGCGTGCGAAAAGCAATTTAATGCGTGCATTGAACAGGCAAAGATGCTGGATGCTCAGGCTGCGGATAGAGTCCGCAAGGAGTATGCAGAGATGCTAAGTACTGCGGATTACTTAGTTTCTGAGCTGCATCAGGAGGCAGAAAAACGTCGGGAAGAGACCTATTCTGAACTGTGCAAAAAACAGGAAGATGCAAGAACAAGTGCAGAATTTCTTAGTGTTGCTGAGCGGTTTGGCCGTTTAGCAGACTATCAAGATTCAAAAGAACGAAAGATTTTTTGCCAAAAGAGAGCGGATGAAGCACTGCGTCGAGAAAAAAGAGCAAGAAAGAGAAAGCAAAAACGGATCGTCGCACTTGTCACAGCCGTTGCATCTTTTTCAGTTATCCTGGTTGTATCTTACATTTTAGGTAAGCCATTATTTGATACATGGAACAATTTGCGGATTGCGCAAAATATGGCAAAGGCAGGAAATTTTGAGGAAGCGGAAGTATACTATCGTGCTTCTGGGAGTGACGACGCTGAAGAGAGGATCCAGGAAATGTATTATGAAGCTGCAAAAAATCTGGAAAACGAGGGGAATATTATAGATGCAGTTTGGCGGTATGCGCAGGCAGATGGATACGCAGATTCTTTGCAGCGCATGGAGGAACTGCAAAACTCGTTGAATCTTCAGAGGGCAGAAAAACTTGCCCAAGATGGGAAATATGATGCCGCCGCGATTGCATATAGGGAGTCAGGGATCGCAAATCCGGAGGAGCGGATTGATGAAATGTATTATAACGCAGCGCAAAAAAGTGAAGCTACAGGCGATGCGCGGCAAGCAATCCTGCTGTATGACCAATCAAATGGATATGCGGATGCGCTGGATAGAAGAAATGAACTCTGGAATTCAGTCTACAAGCAAAGAAAGACAATTGCAGCAGGCTCTGATTATATTCTGGCAATAAAGAATAATGGAACAGTAGTGTTTAGTGGATTGTTTAATTCGAGCTATATTTTGGATACAGCACCGCTGGAGGGATCGATAGAAATTAGTGCTGGACCTAGTCACGCTGCTGGGTTAAAGAAAGATGGTACAGTTGTTGCCATTGGAGAGAACACCTACGGACAATGCGATACTATGAGCTGGTCCAATATTATCAGTGTAGATGTAGGAAAAAATCATACAGTTGGGTTGCGAGCAGACGGGTCTGTAGTTGCAGTAGGATTAAACTCAGAACATCAATGTGATGTAGGAGATTGGAAGGATATTATTGCGGTTAGTGCTGGAGATGGGTATACGGTTGGTCTAAAAAAAGATGGACGCATAGTAGTGACAGAAAAAAGTGAAATGGATTGGCAGTCCGATGTAAAAAAATGGGAAAATATAGTAGCAATTTCAGCTGGATCATATCATGTTGTAGGAGTAAACTCAGCTGGAAATGTGATGGCAGTAGGAGCGGGAAATCAAACCGAAGAGATATGTAATGTCGATGAATGGGAGAATGTCACTTCTGTTGCTGCGGGAGGAAATCGAACAGTAGGGCTTACCGCCGATAATGAGGCAATTAGTACTGAAAATAAAATGATAAAGTGGGAAGACGTTGTCGAAATTTCTGCAGGTGCAAATTTTTTTATAATCTTAAGAGAAGATGGAACGGTGACTCCTTCATCTGGGTTCAAAGAACAGTTTACAAGCTGGAATGATATTCAGCTTCCATAAAGGAGGAATAAAAACATGATGCAGACAGATAACTTACGGGAATATCGTGCGTTGTTTAGCGCAGACGAAGAAAAGGCGAAGGCATTTGATCGGATTGCAGAGCAATTTTACGCGCGCAATTTTGGACGCATGACGAAATCAGACTTTGAAGCGTTGCTGTTCGACATCTATCTGGAGGCTTGTTTACAAAAGCAAAAAAGGTTTGACGACTATACGCTTTCCCGTGAGCTCGGCATCACACAAAGCAGGGTGCGGAACTTGAAAGTAAGAAAAGAGCTGCTTTATCCCCATGAAGGATTTGATTGGAAGCAAAGTTTTGTGGACTGCATAAAAGATGCACGGTTTGACGACGTTAAGCGGTTGGTGAAACTTCATATTTCGGACGTCAATGTGTTAATCGAACTGCGCAACTATTTGGAAGAACATGGTTGGTATGATGAATACCAGCTTAACCCGAAACTCTTCCAATGTCCGCTAACAGTATTTGTCGAGCTGTGTGCATCTCTGGACACTGTAGAAGAGGAGCTGCCACAGGAGGTACGAGCAGCATTTCAAAGCAAGATGGAGGAACTGCAGAACGAAGCAGAGAAAAACGCATTCTGGATATATACTAAAGAATAGGACAAGTGTGGTAAAATAGGAGACAAAGAAAAAGGAAGGAAGGAAGAAAATGGCAAATTCAAAAGCAACGCCAAGATACAACGAGGATTTCAAGAAAACGATCGTAAGCCTATACCAGTCAGGGAAAACCTACACCGAAATTCAAAAGGAGTATGGGATTTCTTCGTCTGCCCTCTCCAGATGGGTTCACAAATACTCTCAGGTTCAGGTAGACGACGATACTGTTCTCACCGCGCAGCAGATTAAAGCCCTCCAGCGCCGCAATGCTCAATTGGAAGAGGAGAACCTCATCCTAAAAAAAGCCATTGCAATCTTCACGCCACACTCAGACAAAGATTAGAAGCCATCAAGGCGCTTTCTCACCAGCACCGCATCTCCATCCTCTGCCGGGTTCTCAACGTTCACCGCAGTGCCTATTACCGGTACGTAAACCGGCGACCCTCTTCCAGGGAACTACAAAACCAGCTTATCCGCCAGAAAATCCTGGAAATCTATGCGAAGACCCATCAGCGCCTGGGATGCCGTAAAATCAAGCTTTGCCTCGCACGTGATTTTTGCATATCCATCAGCGAAGGTCGAGTGTACCGGCTGATGAAAGGAATGAATCTCCCCAAAATGTCTACTGTCAAGCCTCCCAGACCCCCTCAACAATCCGATACTTCTCTGTCTTTCCAGAATCTGCTCGCCCAAAGATTCGATCAGCCGGCTCCCAACCTGGTCTGGGTATCCGACTTTACCTATGTCCGAGTCGGCCAAAGATTCTGCTATCTCTGTGTCATTCTGGACTTGTTTGCCAGGAGGATCATTGCGTATCGGATCGGCACTCGGCTGGACCGCTTTCTCGCCTTGAATACGCTACGGGATGCCGTCCGTAACAGAGGCGTTTCTCAGGGTGTGATGTTTCACTCCGACAGGGGGTCTCCGTTTACCTCCGACGATTTCCGAAGAGAGCTGGATTCTCTTCACATGGTCCAATCCTTCTCCCCAAAAGGTCATCCATACGACAACGCTGTGATGGAATGTTTTTTCAAATATCTCAAAAAAGAGGAGCTGGACCGGCGTCGTTTTCAGTCCCTCGATCAATTAAAACAAAGTCTGCTTCTCTACATTGACGGTTTCTACAACCCCTCTCGTCCGCACTCTCACAACCACGGCCTCTCTCCCATTCAGGCCGAAAACATCTTTTTTCACATGCTTACTTGTCCTACTTATTGACTATAGTCCATTCGAACTGCTCATCAAGGGTGATCGAGAGGAAAAAATGAGGGGATTGCGCAAGCTTGCATCGATTGCAAGCAATGATCTTCTGGCATATGTGTTGGAAAATCTGCACGTTAGAAAAGGAGTTGCACAAGAAGCGGCGAATTATCTGGCAGATGTAATACGTGGATAGAAGGACTTCAAAAATAGGGAGAGAAAACATGGCTAGATTTGTCATAGAATGTCCGCAATGTGGGAAGTTTGCGGAGGCAAAGACGGGATTCTTTGCACGAAAAAAGATCGACTGCGCCTGCGGATATACCATCAACGTGCGCACAGACCGAATGGCCAGCCGCGTCTGCCCGCACTGCGGGAACACCGTCATCTTTGATCAGGCCAAGGGTGCAGACGCTCGCTGCCCCGTATGCGGCGAACCCATCAACACCATGGCGGAGCAGTCAAAGGTCGTGGAGTTTCCCTGCCGGCAGTGTGGCGTGCAGCTTCGCGCTTCTCGTGCGGCGAGCACGTATACCTGCCCGGTCTGTGACTGCGTAAACGACGTTGCAGAGCGCGCGAAAGCGGAGGAGATTCGGCAAAGCGGAATGCCCTCTGTCGTCAAATATGAGGGCGATGGGATGACTCTTGTCTGGAAACATCCCATCGAGGACTTCTACTTTGGATCTCAGCTCATCGTGCATGAAAACCAGGAGGCGGTCTTCTTCCGGGATGGACAGGCTCTGGACAGCTTTGGCCCCGGACGCTATGCGTTGGAAACGCAGAGGCTTCCTGTACTCGAAAAATTCTATAAAGTGCCAGCTGGAGAGGGGACATTTCATTCCGAAGTCTACTTTATAGACCTCACGACGCAGACGGGCATCAAGTGGGGGACAGACAGCAAGGTGCGCCTGTTTGACCCGGCAAGCGGCTTGCACGTCGAACTTGGCGCGAGCGGAGAGTTCAGCATTCGTGTGGTGCATCCGCGAAAACTGCTGATCAAGCTCGTGGGGACGATGCCCCGCCTTCGCCAGGAAGAAATCCTTGGCAACATGGGCAAAGGCTTCTTCCGCGCGATGATCATGTCTCAGGTCAAGAGCACGCTCGCTGCAGCGATTCGAGAAAATGCAATCAGCGTTTTGGAGATCGATGAGCATCTCGTAGAGCTGGGGGAAACGCTACGAGAGAAAATTAGTCCGCGTCTGGAAGAATACGGCTTGGAAATGCCCGAGTTCTATGTCAGCCGCGTCGTGACGCCGGACGATGATCCGAACTTCCGAAAGATGCGTGAGCAATACGCTGAGCAATATCTCCTCGTGCGGGACGAACAAATCCGTCAGAGGGAAGCCGAGGCAGCCGCGCGGAGAAAGGCGGTGGAAGTGCAAACTGCGGCGCAGATGAAAATCATCGGCGCACAGGGGGAAGCGGAGGCATTGAAAATCCGCAAACAGGCCGAGGCCGAGGCATATCGCATGCAGGCAGCGGCCGAGGCCGAGGAGATGCGCATGAAGGGCTACTCCTATCAGCAGGAGACGGCGCGGCAGGTCGGCTTGGAAGCCATGAAAAATGGAATTACGGGGGGAGATGGAGCGAACGGCGGGCTGGGGGATATTGCAAGCCTTGGCGTCACACTTGGCGCAATGGGGAGCGTGGTAAACATGACGCGGGATGCGCTCCAACCGGTCTTAGACCTCGGTGCGCAGACGGGAAGTGCAGCCGGAGCCGCTGCAACCGAGACTTGGAATTGTCCGGATTGCGGTACACAGAGCATTGCCTCTCGATTCTGTCCAAACTGTGGGAAAAAACGCCCCGAAAGTGCCCCTGGCTGGGATTGTGAAAAGTGCGGAACCTCCAACATCCTCACAAACTTCTGCCCAAACTGCGGTGCAAAACGGCCTGACGCAACTTGGGCTTGTCCGGAGTGCGGGAACACGGGAATCACAACGAATTTCTGTCCGAACTGCGGTTGCAAAAGGAAGGGATAAGTGATGAATAAGAATCGAGTGCGCATGGGAGCTCTAGTTTTGGTGATCCTTGCCGTCTTTCAAGTCCTGGCGTTTGCCATTCCCTTTGCGCATACAGCGGTATTTTGGATCGCCTATACATTTACCATGATCGCCATAGTTGCGCTGTATCCGCTCTTGCTCTACGCCTTTTCAGGAGAAGGAAAAGCGCGCATCAGCCTCTATGGATTCCCCGTTGCTCGCCTGGCTGGGCTATATTTGGCTGTTCAAGTAGTTTTTGGCCTTGCAGCCATGGTGTGTGCGCTGTGGGTTCCCTACTGGATCGTCTTGATTTTAGAGGTTTTGATTCTCGCTGCAGCGATAATCGGACTTATCGCGACATCCACTGCGCAGGAAGAAGTAGAACGAGCGGATGTGCAGCTGAAAACAGATGTTTCGATCATGCAGGAGCTTCAGTCTCGAGCAAATGCGTTGCTAAGAATCGCAAATGATCCCCAGCAGGCCGCCGCAGTGCGCGCACTCGCAGAAGAACTTCGGTTCAGCGATCCTGTCAGCAGTGAGGAAACCAGAAGGTTGGAGGAGCAACTCGAAATATGCTTAGAACGCTTAGAAGAGGCACTGCAGACTGGCGGCGCTGTCATTGATGTTTGTCATCAAGCCAATGCTCTACTTATCGAAAGGAATCGCGTCTGCATGAGAGGAAAAAATCAGCGTTGAGCACATGAGTGTCTCAACGCTGAAATGAAGAATTATATTTTAAGATAGAGAGATGCTATGTAACGATTAGACAATCATACTGTGGATCGTAACGGGAGTTCACACCTTGCGCAGTCGGATCGCCATATATTCCTTGCCAGGCAGCGGAATGCGGAATTTGCCGCTATGGGTGCCTAGAGGAGTGATGGTCATCTCCCAGGTGTCGATCACCTCGACCTGCCAGGAACCCTCCTTCTGGAAATCCCGGAAGCTCGGCCGGCCAAAACCGTAGTAGTGAATCTCATACTCTTCCTGATGGGTGGGGGCGTCGGGAATGGCGACCACCTCGTCAAAGCTGCCCTTGCGCTCACGCAGACCGAGCCCTGGGGTTTGGCAGAGGATTTCCTGCAGGAATCGAATCCGCGCAGGGCTTTCCCCGTGGAGTTCGCCGCCATGGCTCCACCAAAGGATGTCGTTTTCCGGATCCAGATAGGTTTCCCCATGGCCGGCGTACCCGCCCCGCATAGCAGCCTCCCAAAAGCGGCGCACCAATTCCTGACCGGAAATGTTCCCCCAGCCCATGTCGATGTTGCCCTCGTAGGCGATCTCATCCCAAACCACGGGCTTGCCATAGCGAACGCGGTAGTCGCTGGTATACTCCACATGGCGGTAAAGGTCCTGGCGCTGCATGGAGCAATGGGTCACCCAAGGACGGGTATAGTCATAAAATGTCATGCAGTTGTGAACGGAGCGCAGATGCGTATACGAATCCAGTTCGCACAGAAGGGACGCGTAATGCTCCCAATCCTCCAGCGTCTTGGACTTGAGCAAGTCATACTCGTTGGCCAAGCTCCACCACAGGTTGCGATAGGCAGAAAAGCGCGCGATGCAATACTTCCAGTACAGGTCGTCGGCCTCGCGTCCCATGTCGGAGAATCCCCAGCGGTCATAGGGGTGCATCATGATCAGGTCGGCCTCGATGCCGCGATCCCGCAGAGCCAGGATCGCCCGTTCGATGCGGCGGAAGTGCTCTGGATTGAAACGGGTGAAATCCCAGTGATTTTCGGAGAAGTCTACCTGGTAGGAGAAGTTCTCCTCGGTCAGGCCGGAAGCGTCCATGGGAGTGCCCTCATAGGGGAACGTCTGCGGGTCCCTGAAGTTGTGGATGTAGTGCTTGGGGAACACACAGAAGCGCATCTTGTTAAAGTATCCCTTGTCGAGCTCCTTCAGAGTCTTGGCGATGACCTCGTCGCTCTGGTGCGGCCAAACGTAGCACGTCGTTCCCACGGAATAGTAGGGCGTGCCGTCCTCATAGGCCAGGTGATGCGTCCCAGCCACGCGCACTGGGCCGTGGTTGTTTCCGGTGGCCGGCGTGACGGTAAAGCGCCCAGCAGTTTCCGCCTCGGGAAAGGAGCCGGAAGTCGTGTAGGTGTATTCGCCCTCAAAGGAAGGCATGAAGCGCACCTTGTAGACCCCATCGCCGTCATAGAATCCCGTCGTCTTGACGGTCTCGTTCTTACCGACAAAGGTGCCTTCGAAGCTCTGTTCTACGAAAGGATTGCCCTCTTTCGGGCCGTTTACCGTGATCTCCAATACATCCCAGCGCTGTACTTGCATGGGGTCTCCTCCTTTTGCCAAGTATGGGTATAATCGCTCAATGCGACAGATACTCTGCATTCAGTTCATCAATCGTTTCAAACGGAAAGAGTTCTGCACATCCATCCGGAATCGATTCCAGCAGCGCAAGAAACTCTTTGACGAGCTGCTTTGCTTCCACGCTGTGCTCCGCCGGATCTAGCGCATGCCGCAGAGACCAGATCTGATCAAAAATTTCGATCTGCGAAATCAGGGTGCTAACTTCAAAACTGTAATCGAATTCATTCTCCTCCGTTGCCTCGCCGTATTTTTCTATGATCGCACGCAACCTGCGGAGAATGGCTTCTTTATTGAGATCCAGCGGCAGATAAACCCGAATTGCATCGTCCGCTTGCATGGAAAATGGACAAGGCATCTCTGCTTGCCCCGCGATCGAAGTGTCGACCAACCACGGCTCATTGACAAAGAAAGCTTCCCCATCCGGAGAGAGGGGGAGAATGTCCAAGCGGTGTTTTTTCATTTGTCCTTCCTCCATGTATAGCGTTTCCCGGGCTGTGTGGATACTTTGCTAAGATAAGTCAGATGGAGAAGGCAGTTCTCCGCATTCGTGGACCCACAAGTTCCCCCTTATTGTACAATATGGTAGGGGGAAACACAATGCGGTTCTGTATTTTTTCCCCAAGGAGATTCATCGGAAGGAGCGCCGTGATTTGCACGGCAGAATGCCAACGATTTAAAAAACAGCGCAGTCTGGAAAAACTATCGTCCCTAAAAATCACTTTTGCTGTGAAAATACCGCACCTTGGAAGGCGGGATGCCGAAGCGCTTTTTGAAGGAGGAGGTAAAATAGGTTCGGCTGGAATAGCCGCAGCGCTGACAGACCTCCTGAATGGGGATGGAGCCGCTGCCGCTCAGCAGCTTGTAGGCGTAGAGGAGGCGCTTTTCCGTGAGGTACTGCGGGAAGGAACAGCGAACTTCCTGATTGAACAGCTTGCTGAAGTACTGCGGAGAGATGTGAAAGGCGTCGGCGACTTGCTGCGCGGACAGATCCGTGTCCCCGAAGTGCTGTTCAATATACTGCAGCGCTTCCTCCATGCAGACGCTGGCGCGACGCTGCTCCGCCTGCTGATAGGCATTGGATACGAGGTTAACCCATTTCATGCACCGGTCGAAGAGCTGCTGCCTCGTCTCCATCGACTCCAGCTGCATACCCAACATCTCCTGGATTCCAATCTCGAGCTGAAGATGAACGCAGAGCGCATCCAATTTGGCGGCGAACTCTTGCATTGCGTGTGCGAGGGCAGAATACGTGCCCTGCCAGAGCAGGTCCAGGAAGGCATCCACGTACTGGGCGCAATCACCCTCCTGGCGCAGAATGGCCTGCATTATGTCCTCAATGGCTGACTTGATCTGCGAACCGCTGATGGAGAGCTGGGAAGCGCACATGCTGGGCAGAATCCACTTGCCCAGGCCCAGGATGAGCCGCTGGTCCGTGCAGGAGAGAGCCTGCAGATAGGCGCCCCGGAGATTTTGCAGGTTGTCCATGGGATAGCTGATGCCCATCGTGAAGGAGAGATCGCACTCGCGCTTCCACGCTTCAAAGTTCTGTTGAATGATTTGGAGGGATTGATCGAGCAGGGGCTGCGCATCGCTCCGCACGGAGAGCAAGCCAGAGACCAGATTCGGATCGTTTTGCACCAGGACGCAGTGCACGCCGGAAGGAACTGCCCATTGCAGGAGCCTTCGTAACCGCTCAATAATCCCGCGGTACAGAAAAGTCGTGGTTCCCGGCACTCACACCGCCGAGAACCACGACTTCATTTCTCCTGACCAAGGGAGCAGATCATCCATCTCGAAGTCCTTGCGCTGCGCTACGCGCTCGGGCAATACGCTCAGCAGATGAAGCAGATAGTCGTCCAGTCGTAGGCTGTTGGCTTTTGCCGTTTCCATCAGCGAATAGATGATTGCACTCGCTTCCGCGCCCTGGGGCGTATCGGCAAAGAGCCATCCCTTCCGGCCAACGACAAAAGGGCGGATAGCGTTTTCTACCTGGTTGTTGCTTATTTCAATCTCGCCATGTTCAAGAAACGCACTCAGGTGCGCCTTCTGGTTTTGCGCATAGGTAACAGCGTCCTTCAGTTTGCCTGTCGGACGGGGAATTGTATTTAACCATGTCCAGTACGCTTCGAGAATCGGGCCTGACTTCTCCTTCCGCTGAATGAGCCGCTCTTCTGCGGTCCGCCCTTCAAACTGGCGTTCCAACTCAAACAGTCGGTTGCAGAGCTCATAGCCCTCCGCAGCCTTGCAGGTCTTTGCATCGGCACCTTCGGGCATCGCTTCCAGCCACTTCCTGCGCATGTGCGC
>ULQC01073259.1_pt1 | contig 11299 bp, 10 predicted proteins | sample 1954091 | NCBI WGS metagenome assembly ULQC01 (sample SAMEA4835645, study PRJEB28245) | human gut metagenome | biome: gut microbiome; material: fecal sample | place: Denmark | collected 2008
GCAAAAGAGGGTTATGTACCTAACGCTGATGCGGTAGGTGAAGAACGTTGGACTAATTGTTTTCACGGGCAGAAAGCAACATACTACAAAGACAACGAAGTTCACAAAGACTCTGAAACTGCAAAGGACATGCTTAGAGCTAAACGAAAAGAGCACAAAAAAGCATCAGATAAAAGGGACGAGAAGCGAAAAAAAAACATGGCTTATCGAGAGAACATGAAAACAGAATGGCAGTGGCTCCAAGAAGGTAGGATACCGAATCCGAATGCACGGTGGGAATATGGCGAGATTCTGAACAATACATTCAACGTGTGCAGTTACGGCAGCAAATATTGCTATTGTCATATTGATGAAACACATATACCCAAAGATAGTGAAGAGCTACAGAAAGCCATTTTTGATTTTCAACGGAAATAGCTGGATATGACTATAAACGATATAGAAAGGAATGAATTATGAATAAAAGAACAATTCAAATAGATGTTATCGGTCCGATAGAAGAAACTGAATTAATGAAATGTAAATTGTATGTTGATGGTCGTGTGTGTGTAATCGGAATGTCACGATATGACTATGAAGAGTTAATGCGAGAAAAAGTGTTTATCCGGGATGGTAAGAGCGTTGATTCTGCTGGTGTGATAAACACGACTAACACTTTCGTTGAAGATGATTAATATTAAATTAAGAATGAGTATAGAACAAATTATATTCAACCTTCTCAATAAGAACGCTCATACATGGGTTAGATATTGGCAACAAAAGGAGATGTCAGGTTTAACAATGCCCGGAGAATATATTGAGATAAGGACTTTTTTCTTATCAGGCATCGAACTTTCTGATTTTTTCGCAGCCGGATTCAAAATCAATAAAATACAATCTCAAAAAATAGATGCAGATGCCTATTGTGACATTCTGCTAAATAAAACCGATTAAATATGGAAATACAAGGAAAAGTTATCGCCGTACTTCCCATAAAGGATGGGGTCGGCAAAACTTCCGGCAACGAGTGGAAGAGCCGGGAGTTTGTCCTCGAGACGGAGGAAAGCAGACCGCAGAGCCTGTGCCTGCAGCTGATGAACGCCAACATCGACCGGTATGCGGTTGAAGCCGGTCAGACTGTGCATGTGAAATTTGACTGTTCCGCCCGCCAGTGGGAGAACCGGTGGTTCAATACCCTGACGGCCTGGGAGGTGACCGTCATCAAAGCAAAGGAGGCATGAGAATGAATACGGGAAAAAAGCTGTTTCTGTGTGCGGGACTGCTGGCATTCTTCCTGTCGGTATCGGCACAGTCCTACTCATTGCGTACCAATGTGATCGGTCTGGCAACGACCAACCTGAATCTGGAGGCTTCCATGACGCTGAACCGTAAATGGTCACTGCACCTGCCCGTGCAGTACAACCCGTTCAAGTTCGGCCGCAACCGGCAGTTCCGCAATTTCTATGCGGCCCCCGGAGTACGCTACTGGCTGCTGGAAAGCTACATGGGCGGATTCATCGGCATGTACGGTACGGCCGGCACCTACAGCGTGGGGAACCTGTTCGGCAACAAGTACCGCTACGAGGGGGAAGGCTACGGAGTAGGTTTAAGTATCGGGAAGGCCTACCAGATAGGCAGGCGCTGGAACCTTGAATGGGAAGCCGGTGCGGGTGCCGTATGGCTGGCTTATGACAAATATCTGTGCAAACGCTGCGGGGACCTTGTCGGACAGGAGTACGGCTGGCATTTTCTTCCGACCCGTGCAGCTCTCAATGTCGTGTATCTTTTTTAAGCGGGAAGGATGAGGACTACAAGACGTATCATACCGTTTGCACTGCTCTCGGGCCTGCTCCTTTCCTGCGGATCGGAGCACCGTCTGGCACGCGTGCGCATCTCGCAGCCCGGGGTGAGGGAGGCGACAACGGATACGGCCTGCAAGGTGCCGGAACAGATAGCATGGACGGACGACAAGGGTGAGCGGCATATCGTCACGCGGGCCGAGAAAGACAGCGTGACCGGTGAGGAGATCACTTCCGTGGAACTGTCCGAAATTACCGTTATGGCCAGAAGCAAGCAGGTGGCTGAACGCAACGGGAAGATAAACCTGGATTTTGTCGTGACGGTTCCGGGAGAATTGGTCAGCAACAAGTGGCAACTCCAGCTGGCCCCGGTGGCCTACAAGCCTTCGGATACGTTATATCTGGACAGGATCTTCCTTTCAGGGGCTGACTTTGCCAAGATGCAGAAAAGAGGCTATATGCGCTACCAGGCGTTCATCAACTCCATCATACCCGACAGCCTGTACCTGCAGAAACTGTTCGACGGGAAAGGCTACAGGAAGGCACTGGCCGAACTGGAAGAGGAATACTTCCAGGCCTGGAAGCACGAGGTGCTGCAGAAAGAACGCTGGATTGACTGGTCGGACAAGGCCAATGCCCGGTTTGCCCTGTTCAACTGGCGTGTCGAGCAGAACCGGAGAGCCATCGCCGGCTACAATTCAATCCTGGAGCATCTTCCCGCCTACTGGATGACCAGGGAGCTTGAAGGGAAATATATCCCTTCCAGATGGAGGATGTTTGCCGAAGGCGGATATAAGATCCGTACCCGGAGCATCTCCCCTGAAGATTCCGCCGCCATCACGAGGCGTTTCACCGATTACGGCAAGATGGCGGAGAACCAGAAGAGAAAGGAACAGGCCGGTGCCATGTATGACAAATATGTGCGTTTTCCGTATGAGCCGGCCCGTCTGGATACGGTCATCCGGGAAGGGAACAAGTTCGTCTATTACTACAAGCAGGAGCTCCCGGCCACGGAAAACACGAAAAGGATAGATCTGACGCTTGACGGACTGATCCTTTCCAAGGACGAGACACGTACCCCGCTTCCGCCGTCGGACACGATCACCTATTTCATATCGAGCATGGTGCAGTTCCTTGACCGGACTCCCCGCTATAAAAAGAAAATTGTCACCCGCAAGGACGAGGTAAGCCTGCGCGCATACGTGGCCTATAAGACAGGCAGTACCGAGTTCCGGGAGGAAACCGGAAACAACAGGTCGGAAATCGACAAGGTGTTCAAGGCGATACGGATCATAAACTATACAGGAGAGTTCCTCATAGACAGCGTGCTGATGACCGCGACCTCATCTCCGGAGGGTGATGCGGGGATGAATCTGTTCCTGTCCAGGGGACGTGCGACGGAACTGAAAAAGTACCTTGCAAGACGTACGGAGGATGCGGAAGGCGTTGACACCATCTTCCGCCCTGCATGGCGGGGGGAAGACTGGGAAAGGCTGCGCGGACTTGTCGCAAAAGACGACACCCTGAGACACCGGCCGGAACTGCTCCGGATCATGGAGGAAACAAGGAATCCGGACATCCGTGAGCACGCCCTGAGAAAATATCCGGAGGATTACAGGAGAATCCGGGAAAAGCATTATCCTCTCCTGCGCGGAGTGGAATTCCTGTTCCATCTCCACCGGCGGGACATGATTCAGGACACGGTTGTGATGCCGGTCATCGACAGCACCTATATGGCTGCCGTGCGGATGATAGAGGACAGGAGGTACAAACAGGCTCTTGCCCTGCTGGACGAGCACTACCCGGCAGACTATAATACCGCTGTCTGCCTCATGTCGCTCGGCTATGACGCCCGTGCGCTTGAGATCATGCGGGAACAGCGGGACACATCAGACCGGAACTACCTGCTCGCCATCCTGTACAGCCGCCTGGGGCGCAAGGAGGATGCCGTCAAGTCATATGTCAGGTCATGCGACCAGGATGCCGGCAAGATATGGCGCGGACGGCTGGACCCCGAAATAAACACGCTTATTGAAACTTATAATTTATACAAAGATGAATATTGACAGAAAAGTACTGGTACTTGCGTCATTCCCCGCAATAATGCTCGGCGGCTGCAATTTCAATGAGGACTTCTGCATCCGGGAAGGAGAACTTGTAGCCTGGTGCGATTTCAGCGGAATAAAGGAAAAGCCGCCTGTCCCCCAGGAAAGACACGTCATCCCTTTCGGAACGGATGTGCCGTATTCCGAAGGGACAACGTTCACACAGGATACACTCCGCTGGAGCCTGCCCCAGGGGGCATACAGGTTCCTGTTCTATACGGGGAACTATGAACTGCTGGACAGGAATGACTATCATGAGACGCGTCTGTCCGTCCGGACTGACACCATTGACGGGGAGGTGCACATTTCAGAGGTACAGAAATTCTGCTGTTCCTCGGCCTTCAGTGAAAGGCTTGAATACCGGAATCCCAAACGGGTAAGGATACAGCCTGCGGCTTTTGTCCAGAAACTGAACATAAAGATTAACGTGTCCGGCAACACCGTACCGTTGTCCGGCTTGAACTGTACCCTTTCGGGAATCTCTACGGCCAGGTATCTGGCCTCCCGTGAAAGGACCGGAACCGCAAGTGCGACCGCCTCCTTCGCAAAGAAGGCCGACAATGTATGGACGGCGGGCCTTTATGTGTTCGGATTCAGTCCGGCGGCAGAGAACATTCTTGCCGTAGAGGTTCTGATGAAGGAGGAGGACTCCGTATTCAATGAACGGCAGTCAGTTGACCTGACCCCGTATCTGCGGGGATTCGACGGTGACGAGATCTCGCTGGAGCTGGACCTGCACATCGGCAGGGAACTGGAGATTGGCGGGCCGGTCATCATCCCGGACTGGGAGGACACCCCCGAAACGGAATTTCCATAAGACTATAATTATAACAAAACCAAATCAACAAGAAAAATGAAAACAAGAATTATGATTTCGGCAGCGGTAATTGCCGCCGGGATGCTGGCTTCATGCAGCAACAAGGAAATAGTGGACGAACAACCGGAAACAGACGGGGTTTCAGCCTCCGTACTGAATATTGTGCCGACAGTCGGCACGGACACGAGGGCCGGCTTCGTGCCGAAAACCGAATGGGCGGTAAATGACGCCATGGGGCTGTTCATGTACAAGGCCACCGGATGGGGGGACGCCTATCCGCGTTATGACGCGCAGAACAACAAGTCCACAAAAACAGCGGCCGGATGGAGCCAGGCAAAACCCGTCTATCTTCTTTCGGACAAGGCGACGATATGGGCGTATTACCCATACAACCAGGCCGTCGCTGACGGTACCAAAGTTCCCGTTCCCATCAATGCGGGAACCTCTGTCGACTACATGTGGGGAAAGAGCACAAACCAGGTGTCGGTCATTGAAACGGATGCCGTCATTCCCATGAAACATGCATTGTCCCAGCTCGTCATCCGTCTGAAAGTTTCTCCGGAATATCATAATGACGGCAACCTGACATCCGCGAAACTGAAATCCAAGGCGGCCAAGTTCGGAACCTCGGGGACAATGAACCTGAACGACAACGGAAGGATCATCTTCTCCCCGACATCCACGGAACTCTCATGGACTCCCAACACGACCATTCCGGCACAGGGGAACCCGTCGGTAGACTTTGCCGCCGCAATCTATCCCATGAGCCTGGCATCCGGAGAAGTCAGCATGGAGGTCGTCATCGACGGGGCAACCTATACCTATTCCATTCCCCAGATAAGCTGGGAAGCCGGAAAGAGATATATCTATTCGATAACGATGCGCTCCAATGACGCGGAAATCGGAGGCGAGAACGGACAGTCCGTAACCATCGAGCCATGGGGTTCAAGCGAATCCGACGTAACGCTTGTACCGGTCAAATAAATTACAGAACAACAGGGGACTCCGGTCCCCGTCCTAAAAAAACAATCATGGTAAAATCAATAACAACGATAATCTGCGGCTTCCTTGTCCTGCTGTCCGTATCCTCCTGCCGGAAGGAACAGGAGGAGCCATGCCCGGAAAACGGCCGTGTCACCTTTACCGTCGCCCAAACGCGTGCCACCCAGGAAGGCACGTTCGAAAAGGGAAACTCCATAGGCGTATTTGCCATCGAGCCCAAGACCGGCGTGTACTGGGCCACAAATAACAAATACACCTATGACGGCCGGGCATTCAAACCCGCAACGGAAGAGGACAACATCATTGTGACGGTGGGGACCGATCTTGACTTCTATGTATATTATCCTTTCAAGGAGGGGCAGACAGACATCACCGCCATATCCCATGCCATAGGAGACCAGCAGGAAAAGTCCGGATGGCTTTCAGCCGATTTCCTGACAGCGTCCTATACGGACGTAATACAGGACTATACGATACCGCTGCATTTCGAGCACCGGCTGTCGACCGTGGAGGTCCGGGTGGAAGGAAGCGACCGCGTGGACGGCGCCCGTATGGAAAATGTGAAATACGGCAGCCGGTTCAACCTGCTTACCGGAAAAACCGTTACGGACGAGACCAGGGGAAACTATGCCATGTACAGGTACAGTTCCGGGAACCTCACCACGGTATTCCGGATGACCATACCCGCCCAGACCCTTACGACAACCTCCAATTACATAACCCTCACAGGAACTCCGGACATGAAGCTGCGCGGCACTTCCGACATGACCACCGAACCCGGCAGAATCCACAACTACCGGATAGATTACAAGATACGGATAACCGTCCTTGACTATCCGCAGGGTGGAAGCACCACAGGTGCGGGCCTGTACGACATGGGAAGCACCTGCACGGTCACCGCGTCCGTGAACGGCGGTTATGAGTTCGCAGGATGGTACGAGGACGGCAGGATCGTGTCGAATGACACACGGTACAGTTTCGAGGTACTGTCGGACCGTACACTCGAGCCCAGGTACCGTAATTATGGCGGCTGGTCGGTCACCCTTACGGCAAATCCCTCCGTCATCGGCTGGCAGGGCGGCAGATCTTCCCTTGTGGCGGGAGCCTCACGCGGAGTGTTCGTCAACGGAGTGGCAGAAAACACACAGACGGCTGTCCCCTCCCTCAGCGGAGGAGCAGAAGGATTCCTCCTTTCAGGGAATACGGTGACAGTGTCGGAAAACCCGTCAGGCTCATCCCGGAACTGTGTGTTTACGGCAAGTCACGGAGGAAGCTCAGCCACGGCCACAATCACCCAGGAGGGATCTCCGGTAAGCTATTATTTCAGCTATGCGGATGGCGGAACCAGCCATACCGAATATCCGGACGACTCATCGGCCGGCTCATTCATTTTGGACATAACAAGTTACAAGAAGACGGGCAACTCTACAAAAGCCCTTTCCTGGAACGCATCCGGTGACAGCTGGATTCATGTGAACGGCTCATCGGTAAGCTATGACGAGAATCCGGCAAAGGAAAGGAGGACCGGTCTTGTGACCCTCAAACAGGATGAAAGCGGCAAAACGCTGTCATTGAAAATTGTACAGCCGGGAAAGACTTCCATTGACATCGAACAATAACAAAAAATCAATTGAATGCGGTTATGAAAATAGACATATACAAACCGGTTGTCCTGTTCCTGCTACCGGCAGTCCTTGCGGGCTGCTCGGGTGAACGGGAGCCCTTCCCGCAGGACGGGAAGGCCGGACTGAGGATAGAGAGCTGCTCCAGCCGTGGCGGAACTGACGGAAGTCCCACCCTTGTGAAAGATTTCGGAATGGTGCTGCTTGACGATACGGGCGGCGGTTATGCCGGAGCCGTAAACCCGCTGCATGTAACATACGGGGAAGGCTGGATCTTTCCGGAGGTCACACTCACGGAGACCCCCTGCAGGCTGTTCGCATTCTCCCCTTTCGCCGCCATCCCGGGAAAGGAGCTGCCCCTGAGCCTGGTCCCCCAGACCGACTACCTGGCATCCGGGGAGATACGCCTGGACTGGCAGAACCGGTCAGCGGACATAGGGATGGAACACCTGCTCTGCCTGCTGGAATTCACCATAGAGGGCAGCAGCGCGTGCACTCTGAGTGTGGAGGGGGTTCCTACAGGCGGCACTTATGACCTTGCCGGCGGCAAACTCTCGGCAGGGGAAAAAGGAACGGTCCCCTCGGATGGGAACACCGTCCTTCTGCTGCCGGGCAAGGCGGGAAACAACAGGGTCGTGATCCGTTTTCAGGAGAACACATACGGCTGGCTGCTGCCGGCCGTCACCCTGGAGGCCGGAAAAAGATACGGATATGCATTGTCCCTGGGCAAAGAAGGGGGACTCATTCTCTCCGGTGTAAGTGTCCGTCCCTGGCAGGAAGGAGAAGACTATAACGGAACTATCAAACCTAACAAATAATAACAAAATGAGAAATTTTACAGGAAAAAAATTGTTTCTGACTGTCATGTCTGCATCATATACACTCCGGGGATTCGCCCAGGATGCCCGGGGAGCGATCAATGATGTCCTGGACAGTTTTACACTACCCGTGTTCGGCGGTTTTATGCTTGGAGGTATCATTCTGGGCCTTATCCAGCAATGGGACAATATCATCGACAAGGAGAACAGGGGCACGCGAAAGGAAGGATTTGTCGCACTGGGCTGGTATGTCGGCTTTGCATTGCTGGCCGCAGTCGTAGTGTCCGCCGTAAAGAGTGCCATTTCCGGTATCAGCCTGTCGATATGAGATACAGGATCAGAAAAGGACTGGAGAGCCCCTGCATGATACGGGGGCTTCTTTCCGGGGACTACTGGATATTCGTCGGCTGTTGTTCCGCCGCTTTCGTCCTGTTCTTCCTCGGCATCCGTGCGGGGATATCCGCAGGCAACTGGAACCTGCCGGTCCTGGTGCTCGTCATCTCGCTGCCCACCCTGCCGCTGCTTCTATACAAGCTGAAAAGAAAGGCACGGCCCCAAAAGTTCAAGGAGACGGGAAAAGAGATAAACATCAGTAATCTGGACATAAACAGGGTATTAACAAAAAAGGAGCATAATGAAATCAGAAGAGGCATACAGCATACTTGACATTGTCAGTGAATCGGAGGGCCAGGGCGTCGTCCTGACCCGCAGCGGCAGCATATGCGTTTCTTTCGAACTCCGGGAACCGGAATGCTATTCCCTGACTCCGGAGGATATCGACAGGAGGGACGGCATGTTCCGGGAAGCCTTCAAGTTTCTCCCGGACGGCACATATGTGCACAAACAGGATGTGTTCCTCAAGGAAAGGTACTGTCCGGACATTGCCGGCGGTTCTTTCCTTGACCGGGCCGATGCGCGGCATTTCCGGGGACGACTGTATGTCAGCCATACCTGCGTCATGCACTTTGTACTTTCCGGACTCAAAAGTCTTGAGAAGGCCTACATATCCTCACCCCTGTCCTATAAGGAGAACCTCCATAAGGAGGACCTCGCCAGGCTCAATGAATTCCTCGAGGGAGTTGACAACGCCGTCGGCATCATCCGGAGTATGCGTGATACGGAGATAGCCCCGATGTCAGGGCAGGAAATGCGGGACTTCACGGCCGGATACACCACCCTGTTCGACGCCCCGGGGGCGGTTGTGGACATACATGCCGACACGGAACTCCGCACAGGAAAGAAACGGGCACGCTGTTTCGCCGTCTGCGATGAGATCTTTCTCCCTGACGGCAGCCTGGATTCCTGTGTACGGGACGACTCCCTTCCTCCCGCCGGCTCCCTGTTGTACCATCCGATGCTGGAGCGGCTTGGGATGTCCCTGCCGTACAACCACATCGTGAACCAGGTGGTTTTCTTTGAGGGGAACGGACGGCTGCGCGAGCGGATCGCCCGCAATATCGACATTTATGGAAGCAATTCCGGCATGAGCAGGTCCATCAAGGTACAGTACCAGAAACTGGACGAGCTCCAGCAGGAAATCCTTGAGGAGAACGAGACACTGGTACGCAGCTTCTTCTCGGTCTGTGTGTTCGACGAGTCGGAGGCCGAACTGGAGAAGGCCGACAAAAAGATCAGGGAGACGCTCAACCTGGCCCGTCTCGGGTATTATATTCCCGGATATGAGAACCTGGCTGCGGTGCATTTCGCCTGCGTCCCCGGCCAGATCCACCTGATGCCGCGGAAATACCTGTTCCTGACCACCCTGCCCATAGCATTGTGCTTCTTTCTCCAGTGCGGCAGTTTCAGGAATGACAGCGAGGGTATCTATGTGCATGACAGGATGTACCAGGTCCCTCTGAGAAAGGACATCTGGGATGCGGGCAAGAAGAGGGTCAACGCCCGTAACGGGATGGTCATAGCCGGAACCGGCGGCGGCAAGTCCGCCTTTACCCTGAACCTCACCCAGCAGCTCATCGAGCAGGACTATACGGTCGTGGTGGTCGAGTTCGGAAAGAGCTTCAGCCAGCTCTGCAGGCTCTATCCGGACATCTCCCTGCACGTGGACTACGACGGCAGGACGGCGCTGGGCATCAACCCCTTCGACCTGCAGGGGGAGGAACTGGACAACGGAAGCAGCGAGATGCTCTCGGGAGTCGTGCAGAAATACTGGAGGCACATGTTCACAAAGGACGAGTCGGAGAAGGAGGTGGCCCTCACCCGTTTCATCCAGGACTATTACGAGAATGTCCGTGAAGGGCACAATTTCGAGAGTTTCTACAACCACGTGACGGAACATTACCCCGAGATTCTGGCAAGGAAGCACATCCCCAAAGATTATTTCTCCCTGGAGTCCTTCAGCCTGAACTGCGGCGAGTTCCTGCCCGGCAGACGCTACGAGAACGTATGCAAGGATACGGGAACGGACTTCTCGGGAAAGAAGTTCATCGTGTTCGAACTGACGCAGATCAAGCAGGACAGGTTTCTGAGCAACCTCGTGATGGGCATGATATTCACCGTCATACAGAAGAAGCTGCTCGGTGACCGGAGGAAACGGGGCGTCCTGATCTTTGACGAGTACGGCGAGACCGCGCAGATGGTCGATACGGCCACGGGAACCGGGATACACAGCTCCGTGGCCTTCTGCTATCAGAAGATCAGGAAGGAGAACGGGGCGGTGTACACCATCATCCAGAATCCCGACCAGCTGCCGGAGAACGAGCACACAAAGAACATCATAGCCAATACGGACATGCTGTTCGTGCTCCCCACCAAGGAGGTCATCTACCAGTCCGTCATAGACAGGTTCAGGCTGACCCATCCCGGACAGATAGCCCTGATGAAGTCCATGAGGAACAATTTTTCGGGACAACGGCCCTATTCGGAATGTTTCATGCGGCTGGGGGAACATTACGCCACCGTCACCCGCCTGGAGTTCTCAAGGGAGAAATTCCTTGCGTTCCAGACGGAGGGGGAGATATGGTCGGACCTTGAGGAGAAGAACCGGAGGATGTCCATGGAGGACGCCATAGAGGAATATATAAGGGAACATCAATAAGAAACAACAAAAACAAGAACAAATGAAGAAATTACTTTTATCCATACTCGTGCTGATGACGGCGGCAACCGCATCCGCACAATGGGCGGTGGCGGACGCGCC
>ULQC01098370.1_pt1 | contig 11170 bp, 7 predicted proteins | sample 1954091 | NCBI WGS metagenome assembly ULQC01 (sample SAMEA4835645, study PRJEB28245) | human gut metagenome | biome: gut microbiome; material: fecal sample | place: Denmark | collected 2008
ATGGTATGGGCAAGGGAATGAAGGCGGCGGCGGAGAGCCGAATTGTCATAAACAGACTGCGAAAGCTTTTAAAAGAGGGCTTTTCTGTGGCTTATGCCATTAAAGAAGTTAATCGAATCATGATTGAAGAAAGCGGTTCAGAGGATAGTTTTGCTACAGTAGATTTGACCATAATAGATAAAGATACAGGCAGGGCAAAATTTTATAAGATGGGAGCCGCATTGTCTTTTGTAGTCAGGGGTAATAAGATAAGGAGGATATCGCAGCCTGCCCTCCCGGTAGGGATATTACCCAAATTGAGGCTGACTCATGTCACCGCAAAACTCAGACCCGGAGATGTACTTATAATGGTGTCAGATGGTATAACTGAAGCAGATAGAAATGATCTTTCGGCTTTTTGGCTGGAAGATTATTTGATGAAGTATGCTCAGACTACAGGTCCTAAAGTTTTAGCGGGAAAAATCGTATTGGAAGCCAGAAATAGATATTTAAGCCGTGAATTAGATGATTTGACGGCTGTGGTGATAAAGGTAGAGTAAGGACGTTAATATTTAATTTTTGCTAAGCTCTTGTCCTTGGAGCGTTGCTGCAAGCTTCCTTTTGCTCCGCATGGGGAATCAAAAAACTCGCCGCCTCGGTGCAAGACTCAAGGAGTGAAAGAGCAACCTCGGCGGCTCAGACAGTTTTGATTCCGTGCCGCAGGAGCTGCAATTCAGCTTGGCAACGCTTTGTAACCGTCAAACTTGGAATTTAAAAAACCAAGGTCAAGAAAGCCGCAAAAAATTAAATATTAACTTCGGATTAAGTCAGGTATATACTTATAGCAAGTAAATTATATAATTTTTTGCTTAGCTCTTGTCCTTGGAGCGTTGCTGCAAGCTTCCTTTTGCTCCGTGCGGGGAATCAAAAAACTCGCCGCCTCGGTGCAAGACTAAGGCAAATTAAAGATATAACAGGCTGTCTGAAATGAAAGAAAAAATATTGCAAGTTATTCAAAAAAATGATCTGATAAGCGAAGGCATGCACATCATAGTTGGCCTTTCAGGAGGCCCTGATTCGGTGTGCCTTTTTGATGTTCTTTTTCGAATTGCAGAAGAAAATCCTCAAATGGGACTGCATCTTTATGCTGTGCATGTGAACCACAAATTCAGGCCGGGAGAGGCTGAAGAAGACCAAAGATATGTGGAGAATCTTTGCAAAAGCAGAAAGGTTCCATGCAGTGTGGCAGTTACTGATTGCAAGGCGTTGGCCAAAGAATTGGGAATCACATCTGAAGAAGCAGGACGCAAGGCCCGATATGACGCATTTTCCCAAATGGCCCTTGAAATATCAGATAATCCACAGCGGCCTGTGCCTAGAGAAAAAGTTGCTATAGCCCTTGCGCATAATGCCAATGATCAATGCGAGACCATACTTTTTCGCATTATGAGGGGAACCGGCACAGACGGATTGGCAGGCATGTCATATAAGCGGTTTGACAAAAACGGATTTGCTGTTATAAGACCTATATTGGATATCGGAAGGAAAGATATAGAGGCGTATTGCAAAAATAGAAATTTATCGCCAAGGATAGACCATACTAACAACGAGAACACATATACCAGGAACAAAATAAGAAATTTGCTGATTCCATATTTAGAAGAAAACTTTAACGGCAATATAACTGAAGCTGTCAATCGATTGGGGAAAATATCCTCATGCGACAGAGATTTTTTACGCCGCTTCAGTTCTGAGGGATATAAGGCAGCCAGAGCCGATGGAAACAAATATAGACAGGATTTCTACACAGAAAAACTTATCAGCCTTCATAAAGCTATCAGAAGCCGCATATATACTATGGCTTTAGAATCGATTGGAATGGAAGAAAACGTGTCTTTCTCCCATCTTGAGGCCATAGACAGTTTATTGTTTTCAGAAAGCCCTTCTGCGCTCACAGAGATTTCTGCTGAATATCAAGTATCCAGAGAATATGAGAAACTGGTATTTATTAAAAAAAATGCGGAAATTCAAAAATCGACAGGTTGGACAATTCGTCAGATGAGCATGAGCGAGTATGCCAGCTACAGAAAAGAAGGCCGTTTTCACGGGGCGTTTTCCGGGATAGATAAGGACAGCCTTTGTATTAGAAAAAGACGAGATGGTGATAAGATAGATATAGGTACAGGTTATAAAAAATTACAAGACTTTTTTGTGGACGAAAAGCTTCCTAAGCGATATAGAGATGAAGTGGAAATATTAGCTGCAGGAAATAAAGTGCTGTGGATAATGCCGTCTGAATTATATCCGCGGGATGTGATGAAGAAAAAGGGCAGGTTTTCGGCTTCAAATAAAGTAAAAGAGGGCGCTCCGGAGCCTATAATAGTCCTTGAAAAATTGTGATATATGTGATAAAATATTCTAACGTGTTTGTAGAAATATACAAAATCTTGAAAGGGGAGAATCGTGAAAAGATTTGCAAAAAATATAGGTATTTATATATTCCTGTTTGTTGCGGTTTTGATTGTAGCCTTTATCTACAGAGGTATGGAAAATGAGCAGGCGCAGGTGAAAGAAGTCCCTTTATCTGAGTTTGTTCAATATCTGGAAGATGAAAAGATAAAAGAAATAAATGTTACGGATACGAAGCTTACAGGTACTATAAGTGATGATGAAATTGTATATGCTTATGCCAACTCAGTGGTTGAAATAAGCATGATAGATGAGCTGTATCTGTTCCCGCAAATGCAAGCAGGGACTTTAAAATATGAAAGTGATCCTCCTGATTCCGGCTCTGTATTTTTAAGCTTGCTGCCTACTATTATCATGGTTATAGCTTTGGGCTTTTTATTTTACATCATGATGAATCAAGGCGGCAACGGAAAAGCGTTTCAGTTTGCTAAATCTAGGGCAAAGATGGTAAAAGGCGGAGAGAAGAAAGTAACATTCGCTGATGTAGCCGGTCTGGATGAAGAAAAACAAGAACTGGAAGAAGTAGTTGATTTTCTTAAAGACCAGAGAAAATATAAAGAGCTCGGGGCTCGCATACCTAAGGGAATACTCTTAGTAGGCCCTCCGGGAACCGGTAAGACTTATGTTTCAAAGGCTACTGCAGGTGAAGCCGGAGTGCCGTTTTTCACTATCAGTGGTTCAGACTTCGTTGAAATGTTCGTAGGTGTAGGTGCGTCAAGAGTAAGAGACTTGTTTGACCAAGCTAAAAAGAATGCGCCTTGTATAGTTTTTATAGACGAGATAGACGCAGTCGGTCGCAAAAGAGGCGCAGGCATAGGCGGCGGTCACGATGAAAGAGAGCAAACATTAAATCAGCTGTTGGTGGAGATGGATGGTTTTGCAGAAAATTCAGGGATTATCATACTTGCTGCTACCAACAGGCCTGACATTTTGGATCCTGCTCTTTTAAGACCGGGACGATTTGACAGACAAATAGTCATAGGAGTTCCTGATATCAAAGGAAGGGAAGAAATATTCAAGATACACAGCAAGAATAAGCCTATGGCAGATGACGTTACTCCTGAGGTGCTTGCAAGACGCACTCCGGGATTTACTCCGGCCGACATAGAAAATCTTCTCAATGAGGCAGCCTTGATTACAGCCAGAAGAAACGGCCGCTTTATAAGAATGGAAGAGATTGAAGAAGCAATAACGAAAGTAATAGCCGGACCTGAAAAGAAGAGCAGAGTTATCAGTCCTAAAGAAAAGAAACTTACGGCTTATCATGAAGCAGGTCATGCAGTTGTCGCAAGATGCATACCTGACAGCGACCCTGTTCATCAGGTTACGATAATTCCAAGGGGCAGAGCAGGGGGATTTACCATGACGCTGCCTAAGGAAGATAAAAATTATGAAACGAGAAGCAGCATGAGAAATGCTATCGTTCATCTGCTCGGTGGACGTGTGGCTGAACAGCTTACTTTGGATGATATAAGTACAGGCGCCAGCAACGATATCATGCGCGCTACTGAAATTGCTCGTGATATGGTAACCAAATATGGTTTCAGCGAAAAGATAGGTACAGTAAATTACAGCAATTCAGAAGAAGTATTCTTAGGTAATGACTTTACTACTCATAAAAACTATTCTGACGAAGTCGCTCGTGAAATTGATGCAGAAGTAAAGAGAATAATAGATGAGGCATATAAAGAGGCGGAGAGACTTCTCAAAGAAAATATGGATATTCTTACAAGAGTGGCTGAGGCGCTGCTTCTGGTTGAGACAATTGACGGACAGCAGTTTGAAGAGCTGTTTACCGGAGAGGTTACGGCTGAAGGACTGGCAGCTAAGGTTAAGGTATTTGAAGAAGAGAAAATGGCTAAAAATGCCGAAGAAGCTGCTGAAAGAGAGCGTCTCTTGAAAGAAGAGGAAGAGCGAATGCAAAAGGAGCTTGAAAAATACGATGAGGATTATATGAATGATGACTCTGTCGATGAAGCTCCTGATCACGAAGAGGAAGTTGAGGATTCAAATGAAAGTAACCGTTAAGGATTGCTTACAACTGGATGTTTTCAAACAATGTGTCGTTGTTGCGGGAGAAAGCAAGTTGGACAACAGGGTTAGAACTGTTTCCGTCATGGATGATTCAACTGTGGACGAGGCCATAAAACATTGCGGTAAGAAAGATGAGATGATATTGACTACTTTTGCCGGAATGAAAAAGGACATTGAAGCCCAGCAGGAAGTAATACGTCAGTTAGCAAAAAATGAGGTAGCTGCTGTGGTGGTCTTTCAGATGGAGTCTTCTTCAGGGGAAAATCAAAGTTATCCGGATGTGATGAGGGCTGCTGAAGAAGCGGCTCTCCCTCTGATAATCCTGATAGGCAGCCGTGATATAGGATATTCCAGGGTAATTACGGAAGTTATGGAAAAAGTCCTTTATGGCAGCAACTTCAACAACAGTTTGATAAATAATACAATTTTTCACTTGCTTAATTTTGAAAAGCATAGCAATTTCCAACAGGCTCTCAGGGAAGCCGCTATTAATAACGATTTTCAAGTGGTCCTGATGAGTGAAGAATTCAATCCTATCCTTACGGTAGAAACCAGGTATAAGACTACAGTAGAGGCAGCCATAAGACGCGGCAAGGATGTGGCTTTGAATTTTAATGGCGTTTACAGTTTGGTGGATATAGATGGCGTATTGGTATATTGGGGAGCCATTGAGATAAAAGGCGATAAATATTATCTGCTTATAGTGGACAATGACGACAACTATTCTTCCGGAGAAATAACCAAACTGGCTGAGATAATAGAGCTTGCCATGGGGATGTGGAAATTTACTCCTGAAAGAGATGCCAAGACGGAATTTGTAAAATCCCTGATAAGAGGAAATAAAAGTCTGGCCTATTCTCTTAAAGATGAGGCCGGTGTAAAATCAGAAGATATACTTTCTGTTTTTTATGCCAGAGGTATTGAATCATCTGAGGAAGACAGAATAGTAAATTCTTTTGAAGAGAAAGGCCTTTTACATGTGATTCGCATTAAAGAAGGAGAAGAGAGCTACGGAGTGCTGATAAAAGGTACGGCGCCCTTGAAGCATGAAGAAACAGGTGAAAAATCCATATGTGTTAAATTCTTTGATGAGTTGAAAGAAAACAAAAGGATAAGGATCTTCCATGTGACTGGAATCGGCTCTATTGAAGGTGCAGGCGATGGTTTTCGGCTTATAAATGAAACATGGTCATCGGTAGGAGGAATATTCCCGTATAAAAGAGTATTTACTAAATACGATTTGGCGCTTGTAAGCAACTGTATAAACTTGCAAGCTCAGGGCGGATATTTAAAGAAAAACTTCATGGATTTGCTTGAGGACTTTAAAGTGGAGTCCGACAACAAAAGCAAACAGATGTTGGAGACTCTGGAAACTTTCGTGTTGGATGCAGGCATGAACAGTGGAAAGACTGCTGAGTTTATGGGAATACATACCAATACGGTCCAGTACAGACTTAAGAAAATAAATGAAGTCTTAGGAGTTGAAATAACAGGTAACCGCGTAATTCCGGGACTTACCATTGCTTTGGCTTTGAGAAGACTTGAAAAAAATGTAAATTAAAATTAGAGAGGGAAAGTCATGAAAGAATTGCGGCTTGGCAGCATAACATTGGACAATCCCTTTTTTCTTGCGCCTCTGGCCGGTATAACCGACGCTTCAATGAGAAAAATTTGCAAGGAAATGGGAGCAGCTCTTGTGTTTTCCGAAATGGTAAGCGCAAAAGGCATGTGGTATGGAGATAAGAATACCGGCAGATTGCTTTATGCCAGAAAAGAGGAAGCGCCTTTCGGTGTGCAGATATTCGGCCATGAGCCTGATATAATGGCGTATGCCGCCAGACAGATAGATAAGCACAGCTGCGATATAATAGATATCAATATGGGATGTCCTGTGCCTAAGGTAGTTAAAAACGGCGAGGGTTCTGCTTTGCTGAAGAACCCTGATCTTATCTACGATATTGTATCAGCCGTAGTTAAAAACACAGATAAACCGGTAACGGTTAAAATAAGAATAGGATGGGACAGCAATAGTATAAATGCTGTAGAGGTTGCCCACGCCATATCGGCAGCAGGTGCGTCGGCCATATCTGTTCATGGCCGTACAAGGGAACAGTATTACAGTGGGAAGGCTGACTGGTCTTATATTGCAAAAGTCAAGAAAGCCGTAGACATTCCCGTTGTGGGTAACGGTGATGTTGTCGATGGAAAAACTGCCATTGAGATGATGAGGCAGACCGGGTGCGATTTCGTCATGATAGGAAGAGGAGCGCTTGGAAATCCTTGGATATTCAGAGAGGCCATAGCCGCGTGGAAAGATCAGCCTTTGCCTGAGAAGCCTTCTAAGGAAGAAAAAAAACAGATGATGCTGGCTCATCTGCAGGATTTGGCCGACTTAAAAGGAGAGACTGTAGCCATAAGGGAAATGCGAAAACATGTTGGATGGTATATAAAAGGAATCCAGGGAGCCGCAGCCTTGAGAGGCAGAATAAATCAAATAACTGAAATGAACTGCCTCATAGATACCATAAAAGAACTTTAAAATATATACAGCGTTTATCGGCTGAGAGTTTAACTTCTAGTCAAAGACCTTTTCATATACGATCCAGCCTCTGTCAGGTGTTGAAAAGAAAAAGCCGCATTTTTTGAAACCGTTTTTTTCAATAAGGTTTTGCATTATTACATTATCGAGGTGAGTATCGATTTTTATGTGAGGGCATATTCCTTTTCCGAATTCTAAAAATTCAGAAAAAATGCCGCTGTGTTTTCCGTTGCTTGCAAGTCTGTGAATTGTAGCGTAATCTCCTTCATAATTCCATGAGGCATCATGAAGATTGGAGTAAAAAGGGTCTTCTCCTATGTGAAATTCCATAACTCCGCACAGTTGACCCTCTCTTTCCACGACGTACAGCGTACCGTTTTCTATATCGCTTGCAGTAGTACTTGCCAAAGGCAATTCGTCGCCCCACTGCTCGGGATTGCCTGTAGCTTTCATGTACTGCCTTGCGCTTTCGTATATATTTAAAATTTCATTGAAATCTTCTTTCGTTGCTTTGCGAACCATCTTGCGGCCTCCTTGCTGCTTCTGTTACTTGTCTATAATGTATTTTACCATTTTAAAGCGATAATATCAATAAAAGGACAATTGCATATCCAGCCAGCTTTCTTGCCGGGCTTGATGAACTTTGTCATCCGGCATGGGACCGCCGATTAAGAAAGGTGACAACGGGTCGTGACACTTCATGTTTTTAATGACAGCTTCTTTATTCCAGTTGGCATAACAATAGCGGCAGAAATGACCGCATGTATCGTATTGCCCGATGTCACTGCCTAGAATGCAAGAACATTCCTCCCTTGCGCCTTTATAACCGGGCGGCAGCAAAAGCCGCGAACCTATGGCTGTTTCCAATGTTTCCTTTGACATACATCCGCTGCAGTCAATTCCAAACTTGGCAAGCTCTTCACCCTCAGCGCAGGTCTTGATAGCGATACCGTATTTTTTCCCTATGGAGGAAAATTCTTTACCTATTTCCAGCCGTTCATTTGCCGAAACCTGTTTTATTTCAGGAAAATTTCTTTTTACTTTTTCATAAAGGTCTATGAAACTTATGACGCATGTCTTGGTATATCCCGAAAGCTGGCCGGCCATGGAGTTAAACCGGTCAAAATGCATGTCCATAGTGTAGACATCATCAATAAAGATAGGATCATATCTCCAAGTCACATTGTTTGCTCCTACTATGGAAGAAAGCTGCTTAAAGGATTGGATAATATGAGATTTCTCGGGAACATTAGGCTCAATCTCTTTGCCGTAGCAAGTGATGGTAACGAACCAGTATTGATTATATGGTTTTAGCAGGTCCATGTATTGCAAAATAGGACCTGGATTTTTTGTACAAAATACTATTAAATCTACGACTTGAGGATTGATATCGTAGCGCGTCACCATGGATTGATTATAGGGATTACGCACCATAACATAACCTGCTTTTAACCGCTCAGAAAACCATCTTGAATAAAAAGCCGGTATGTCAGTTCTGTTTCCTGTATGTAAAATCATAGCTTCCCCCTTATTTTATAATTGTAACATATTTGCTTATATATTTTTTGTAAATTTTTGTTGACATTTTTTAAGGCTGGAGCTTATTATATAGGCAAACCAAGGTAGATGACGAGGCTATATAAGGAGGATTTCGATGCTTGAAAATTATCTGGATATAATAACCAATATGGAAAATTATGTAGATGGAGTTATAGTTACAGATACGAAAGCGAATATCGTTTATATCAGGCGTTATACAAAGGATTTGACGCCGCTTACAGAAAAAGATTATATAGGGCGAAATCTTTTTGAAATATATCCCACTATGGAACCAGGCAAAAGCACTATTTTAAAAGCTCTCAGAAAAGGCGAGATAACGTTAAATAATCACAGCGTGCTTACAACGGCCAAAGGACAGAGCTTTGAATTAGTAGACGATACCTTTCCGATTAAAGAGAACGGCAAGATTATAGGAGCTGTATGCATAACTCATTCGCCTACGAGAAAGCAAGCTTTAACTGCGCTGGATATAAGTTCCGATAAAGACCATCAACCTAAAAGACTTTTTACTGTTTCTGATATTATCGGTCGCAGTCAGTCGATGGAAACCTTGAGAAATCAGATAAACCGATTGGCCGAAACGTCATCCTCCTTGTTGATTTACGGAGAAACCGGCACAGGCAAAGAAATGGTGGCTCAATCGGTGCATACATCCAGCAATAGGAGAGAAAAGCCGTTTTTAACTCAAAATTGCGCAGCTATTCCCGAGACCCTTTTGGAAAGCATTTTTTTCGGTACGGTACATGGAAGTTATACCGGAGCTGAAGACAGGGCAGGCATATTTGAAAGCGCCAAAGGGGGAACGGTATTTCTGGACGAAATAAATTCTATGAACATAGGTATGCAGGCTAAACTTTTGAGAGTGCTGGAGGAAAAGAAAATTACAAGGATAGGTGCCACAGAACCGATAGATGTAGACGTGAGGATAATCGCAGCTGTCAATCAGCCGCCTCTGGATTGCGTAAAGAACGGAACCTTGAGAGATGATTTGTTCTATCGTCTTGGCAGCGTAATGCTTAATATTCCGCCTCTCAGAGAAAGAAAAGAAGACATAGAACTGCTTACCCGGTATTATTCTGATAAATATTCTAAATCTATGAAGAAAAATATAATAGGAGTTTCACAGGATGTGATGACGATATTTCACAGTTATTATTGGCCAGGTAACGTCAGGGAATTGAGAAATGTCATAGAAGGAGCGTTTAACTTGTGCGATACGACTATTATAGGCATAGGCGATCTGCCTTCGTATATGTTATCGGATATGGAAGTGGAAAAATTGGTGGCTGAAAATCAGGCCGACATGCGAGATATACCGTGGTTGGGCAGCCTGAAAAAGAATATCGAAGCTTATGAAAAATTTCTCATTGAAGATTCCATAAAGTCGCATAAAACTTTTTCTTCGGCTGCCCGACATCTTGGCATCAGTCGCCAAAGCCTTAATCAGAAGATACAAAAATACGGTATATCAACACGTCCCGGTTACTTCTTATAAACCTGCTGTCCGTTTACATATGTTTCTTCAACTTGTATTTTATCAATGTCATCGGCCGGGACGGAAAGTATATCTTTGTCGAGAATTATAAAGTCGGCCCAGTATCCTTCTTTTAGCTCTCCTATATTTTTAAATCCCAGCATAGGAGCAGCCTTAGAAGTATAAAGTTTTATGGCTGTTTGTATATCGACTTTGTGCTGCTTGCCGCAGTCGGTACCGTCCCAAGCTTTTCTTGTTACAGCGCCTTTGAGGCAAACGAACGGGTTTGACGGTTCTGCCCAAGCTGTTGCAGGAGCGTCAGTGCTGAAAGCTATTCTGACACCTGCCTTAAGCCAATCTGATATTGGATAATTTTTTTGAGTTCGTTCAAGCCCCAAATTGGTCAAATAGCTTTCTATTTCTGCATACAGGAAAATAGGCTGGGTAACAAAAGCAATCCCCGCTTTAGCGGCTTTTTCTACAGCACTTGCAGTAGGCATTGCAACATGCTCTAATCTCACATAAGGAGTATCTCCTGTTATCCAAGGCTGCTGCTGCCATGTGTGCTCGATAGCTCTATCTATGGTCTTAGCTCCCATGGCGTGTATTGAAAGCTGGCATTTATGCTCTTTACAGAATTTTATGGCATCTTCTATATCTTGCTCACTGCATACAGGTATGCCATATTCATCTGTACTGCCCAGATATGGCTGATCGCACCATGCGGTTCGACCGGAAACACTGCCGTCTCCTATAAGTTTGATGCCGGCAATGCGGAATCCCTTTGAAGGATCCATATCTTCTTCTGTTATGGTGAAATCTTTTTTATCTTTTACTTCGTCCCACATGTAATAGCAGGCTACTTTGACTTTCATTCCTTTTTTTATAGCAAGATTATATATGCTTTTGTAATCGCTGTCGGTGAATTCGCCCATATCAGCTCCGGTGGTAACTCCTTGAGAAAGGAGTATTTTGTCTAGAGCAAGCAGATCATCAGCGATGTCTTCTACGGTTTTCTCAGCCATTATATCATTAAGTACATTTCGCCCGTTTTCATAGAGAATGCCATCAGGTGCGCCGTCTTTGTCACGGCCTATCCTGCCGCCTTCCGGGTC
>ULQC01084928.1_pt1 | contig 11130 bp, 10 predicted proteins | sample 1954091 | NCBI WGS metagenome assembly ULQC01 (sample SAMEA4835645, study PRJEB28245) | human gut metagenome | biome: gut microbiome; material: fecal sample | place: Denmark | collected 2008
TGATTTGGCAAACTCAGGCGCAGTCATAGAACTGCGCTAGTCCCAATTTTTCACCCACTCAGACCCCCAGTGGGGCCGGACAGAATGGCACTCAACCACTCTGCTCCCAAAGACAAAAAAGGCCCCATTTGTGCAGAATTAAAAAAATCTGTTTAAATTCACGAAAAAAGTTGACAAGAATGTGGGAAAGATCCTTGACAATCGGAGGAAAGTCTGGTATAGTGGACTCAACTAATGAGAATAATTCTTGTTAGAAAATAACAATACATAGATTTAGGGAGGAATTTACGATGCCGGAACTGAAGGGCAGCAAGACCGAACAGAACCTGTGGACCGCCTTTGCCGGAGAGTCCCAGGCCCGCAATAAGTACACCTACTTCGCCTCCAAGGCCAAGAAGGACGGCTATGTGCAGATCTCCAAGATCTTTGAGGAGACCGCCGCCAACGAGAAAGAGCACGCCGAGATCTGGTTCAAGCTGCTGGGCGGCATCGGCACCACTGCTGAGAACCTGGAGGCCGCTGCTCAGGGCGAGAACTACGAGTGGACCGACATGTATGCCACCATGGCCAAGGAGGCCAAGGAGGAGGGCTTCGACCATATCGCCTTCCTGTTTGAGGAAGTGGCCAAGATCGAGAAGGAGCACGAGGACCGCTACCGCAAGCTGCTGGCTAATGTAGAGGGCGGCCTGGTGTTCTCCCGGGACGGCGACATGATCTGGCAGTGCAGCAACTGCGGCCACATCCATGTGGGCAAGGAGGCCCCCGAGGTCTGCCCCGTGTGCGCCCATCCCCGCGATTACTTCCAGCTGAAGGCTGAGAACTACTAAGATTCCGCACTGTTTTCTGAGTTACATGGAAAACGGCCTGTCCAATCTATATTATGGGTTGGACGGGCCGTTGCTTTTTGAGGGGAGCAGAGTAGGGAGGACACCGCCGGAGTGGAACAGAAAGCCCAAGTTGTTCTGCCCCTTGCGCCAACCAAAAAAGTGAACCGCTCTGCGGGGAAATTATGCTATAATGAATCAACAAGCAGCTTTTCCACCGAGACAGCGGAAATGGGGGATATCACCATGGGAAGAAAGGGCGCAGTTCCAGTCCTGATCGCGGTTACGGCGGGCCTGGTGTGTATAGCCGCACTCCTTTGGTTTCGTGAGCCCACCTACTGGATAGAGGAGAGTGTCAGCTCTTACGAGGCAAGCCCGATGTCAGGGGTGAGCTTTGACCTGGAGGCGAACCGAAGCAGAGGTTGGGTTACCATTGAGAATCAGGGGGCGGAGCATCTGACGTTCTGCCTTCGGGATCAGCCGATTGACATTGAGAAGCTGGAGGAGGACGGGTGGCACCGGCTCTGTTCTACCAAGCCGCAGCCTGCGCGCGTGGAGGCAGTTTCACAGGGCGGTTCCTATCAGTGTGAGTTTTCCTGGAAGGAGTGGATGGGCGGAAATCTGAGTCCGGGCAAATACCGGGCCATTTTTCACCACGGTACGGGGAGCACGGAATTTTATGTCTACAGCATGGATGCGGAGTTTACGATTTCCTAGATAAGAAAGACGGCGGGAGAGCTCCTTTGAGCGCTCCCGCCGTTTTCTCTGGTCAGTTATTTTCTTTCCCTGCGGCCGTGTCCCGCATTTCGTCCGGCTGAGCGGGGCGGCCGTCTACGAGCTCCCTCAGATCGCCGCGGAAGGACCAGCGGTTGACCTCTATCAACTCAAAGAATTGTTCGTAAAATTCACCGGCGGTGGTCCACATGGGGAGCTCCACGAGGCCCCGGATCTCCACCTCTCTGCGGTGTGCAAAGTCGTCCAAATTCAAGGAGGCCAGGCTGTTCTGCGTTTCCTCCTCCTCCCAGGTGCCCAGCGTTTTCAGCTGCGCGCCGAACTCCGGTGAGAGAACGTGAGCGTAACACATGAATTCATGGGACAGGGTTCCGAAGAACAGCTCCTGATCCCGAAAGAAGCACAGGTCCTCCAGGGAGCAGAGGCTTTGGTTGTCGCCGGTCTTCAAAAACAGGTTGTCTGCATACCGCAGAAGGGTCTCCTTCGCCTTCCGGGAGGCGTGGTACAGGGTGACTTTATGGAGATAACCTGACGGAGCGTAGCAGAACCAGTGGTCCACGGACAGGTGTTTAAACTGGAATTTCTGCAGGGCTCGCTCCAGCCTGACGTCGGTACGGTACGGTCCATGTACTTTGGTGAGCGAGAAGACATCCGCCTGGGAAAAGCACAGGTCCATCAGGCGGCGAAAGTCCTCTCCCGCGATGGTGCCGGGCTGAGGAAGGTTGTTGTCATCCAAATTGATCTCGTCGGGCAGGTCAGGGTCATTTTGAAGATACCAAATGTTTCTCACAGAAGCGGCCGTCCTTTCTCTGGTGTGGTGTGTGGGACGCAACTAGGATACCAGAGCCGAGAAAGGCTGACCAGAAAGAATCTCTTAATTTTTTCTGAAGACGGGTAAAAGAATGCGGGAGCGCTCCAATGAACGCTCCCGCCGTTCCATTTACGCCTGACCGGGCCGTTCCAGCCCAGTGCAGTCGTAATACTCGTCGCTGTACTGGATTTTACTGCCGTCAAAAGCTTGCTGCAGGGTCTTCACATAGGAGAAGGGGTCCTCTATAGGTGTCAGGTTAAAGGTGCTCTGGAGCTGCTCCAGGGCGGCCTTCTGCTCCTCGGTCTGGATGGTACGCTCGGCACGCAGGTGGTCCTCGAACCGTTCCCGGCTCATCCAGGCGATCTGTTCCATCGGGTTGGCGGAGCCGCAGGCCAGAATCAGCCGGAGAAAATCGGAGAAGTTTTGGGCCAGCGGGTACACGCAGCTGTCCGCACAGGTCTCCGGGTTGGCGGCAAAGACCATTTCGCCATACTCCGGCAGAAAGCAGTACAAAATGCACCCCTCAAATCCGATGGGGACGGCGTTGACCGGATAACAGAAGTAGGAGACCTCTATGGAGCCGGGCTCGAGAGAGATCAGGCTTTTGTCTATGGGGAGCTTCTGGAATTGGGAAAACAGAGCATCCATCTTGATATCCTCCCGATTGAGATTGGCGGTTATTGGGGCATGCCCGCCTCATAATCCAGTCCCATGAGGTACCGCCGGGCCAGGTCGAAGGCGTGGTGGGCGGTGATGGTGCGCAGCCGCTCCCGCACCGGGCGCAGGGTGATGTGGAGGGGCCGGACGTAAGTGCCCTCGGGGGTGGCGATGCCCACGAACATGGTGCCCACCTCGTTGCCCCGGTCGTCCTTGTCCGGGCCGGCCACGCCGGTGGAGGAGAGGCCGATGTCGCAGCCCAGCACCCGCCGGGCCCCCTCGGCCATGGCCTCTGCCACCGGAGCGGACACCGCCCCGTACTGGTCCAGAAGCTCCTGGGGAACCCCCAGCACATGGTGCTTCACCTCGTTGGTGTAGGAGACAATGCCCCCCTTGAACACCTGGGAAGCCCCGGAGAGGTCGGTGAGCCGCTTGGCCATGAGGCCGCCGGTGCAGCTCTCAGCGGTGCCCAGGGTGAGCCCCTTCTCCTTCAAAAGCCCCTCCAGCACGAACTCCAGGGAGGGCACGTCCACCCCGTACACCAGAGGCCCGAAGTGTTCCTTCAGCTTGTCCACCGTGGGCAGCAGGAGGGCCTGGGCCTCCTCCTGGGTGGCGGCCTTGGCGGTGACCCGCAGCTCGCACTCCCCCTCCTTGGCGTAGGGGGCCAGGGTGGGGTTGGCCATGGCGTTCATCTGCTCCCGCAGCTGGGCCTCCATGGCGGACTCCCCGATGCCGAACAGCTTCAGGGTGTGGGAGGCGATGACCCCCTCGGAGAACTGCTGCAGGTAGGGGACCGCCCGGTACTGGAACATGGGGCGGCACTCGCTGGGGGGGCCGGGGAGCATGATGACGTGGACGCCCTCCGCCTCAAAGGCGCAGCCGGGGGCGGAGCCCCAGTCGTTCACCAGAACGGTGCACCCCTCGGGGAGCATGGCCTGCTGGTAGTTGTTCTCGGTGAGCTTGCGGCCCCGGTTTTTGGCGAACTCCTCCAGCCGGCGCACCGAGTCCTCATCCCAGTACAGCTTTTTCCCAAAGGCCTCCGCCAGCACGTTCTTGGTCAGGTCGTCGCAGGTAGGGCCCAGGCCGCCGGTGGTGATGATGATATCCGCCCGCTGCTTGGCGATGGCCACTGCCTCTCGGGCCCGCTGGGGGTTGTCCCCCACCACCGTGTGCCAGTACACATTCAGCCCCAGGGCGCTGAGCCCCTGGGAGAGCATTTGAGCGTCGGTGTTGGCGATGCTGCCCAGCAGCAGCTCGGTGCCCACCGACAGGATTTCCACTTTATGAGACAAAGGAAAGACCTCCATGATAGGGCGCGGAAGAGGCACCCTTAGTTTGTGCGTTTATAGATCAGGGGCACGTCGTAGCCGAACACCCGTTTTCCCTCCCGCTCCATGGACTCGGATACCTCCAGGCGGTCGGGGAAGAAGCGCTCAAAGAGGGTGAATTTCATAACAGGGGAGAACATGCTCTCACTGCCGCCCACCCAGCCGCCGTCCTGGAACCGGTAGAGGGCGGGGGTGAACTTCTGGGAGGGGGAAAGCTGGTCAAAGGGAATCTCCGGCATGGTCTCATAGGACAAGCTCTTGGGGTCCAGTTCCCGGGGCAGGTCGTAGGAGGTGAGCAGCACCCCGTCCGCCTCCTGGGTGAAGCAGAACAGATGGGGGGAGGCGTTGGTGCGTCCCTGGACGGTGTAGTAGCTCTCCTCCAGCAGGAAGAGGCCGGGAAAGTCCGCCGGAAGGCCGGAAATCTTCTGATTGCAGAGGGTGTTCACGTGACGGGCAAAGGGAAAGGAGGTGTCTCCCGCCGCCTGGCGCTGTTCAAACTGCTCGCGGTTGTCAAAACGGCCGCAGAGCAGGTCCATAAATTCAGAGAGTGTGTGTCGGTCCATGTTCATGGAAAATGCTCCTTTTTCAGGAAAAATTGTCCCGGGCGCAAAAATGCCCCCGGTATGTACAGTGTAATACCGGGGGCGGGTCCCGTCAAGCGGGAATCTTATTTGGTAATCTGGAAGGAGCGGGTGATGGGGGCAGCCTGGTAGTTTCCGCCCAGGGTGACCACGGTCATTACATAGCGGCCCGGCTCCGTGGGCGGGGGGGTGGTGTTGGAGTACACCCGCCACTTGCTGGTGAAGCCGGAGTACAGGTAGCTGACGCTCTCTTGGCTGTCGGTAGCGACGCCGTCATAGGACAGGGTGGCGCCGAAATCAAAAGTCTTGGCCTCCTCGGCGGTCAGCTTCCCGTTCTGGATCTCCTGATTCCAGGTGAGGTTCACCCCGGACAGGCGCATCTTCACCAGCAGGAAGCCCATGCCGAAGCCGGTCTCATAGTTCTGGTTGTCGGTGACGACGGCCACGGTGTACAGACCGGCCCGGCTGGGAGCGCCGAAGGAGATGCGGACGTTGTCCAGGATGCCGGGCATCTTGTTCACCGCCTCCAGGATCTGGCCGAAGGTGCCGGTGTCGATGTTCAGCTTGTCCAGCAGGTCCAGCAGCTCCTGGGTGCTCAGCAGCTCCCGCAGCTCGCCCACGGTGACGCCGTCGTTGAGCATCTGGGTGAAGCTCTTGCCGGTGATGACTTCGACAACAGGGTCCAGAATCTTGAGGAACGCGTTGTCGTCATAGCGGTCGGGCAGGTCCAGGTAGAGGGCGGTGGTCACGTTGCTGGTGATGCCGGCGTAGATGACATACTGGTCAAAGTCGTCGGCGGGGTCGGTGGTGATGAAGCCCTCGGGCAGAGCCTCGTCGGCGTAGATGTTGTCCGAGTGGACCTTCACCTTCACGGAGGCCTTGTTTACGGTGACGGTACCCTCGGTAGTCTCGCTGGGCCGGTAGTCAGCGCCGCCCTTGTAGGTGACGCGGATTGCCTGGTCCTCGCCCGCGCCCAGCTGGGGGAAGGCGCCGATTGTCTGTCCCAATACCTCATAGACTTTGCCCTCGATGGGCACCCACTGGGTCAGAACATCACTGTTAAGAAGATCACCAAGGCCGGGAATGTTTCCAATCAGGCCCTCCAGGTCCTCCAGGCCCAGGTCCACGCCGCTCTCGGCGTCGATGAGCTTGGCCTTGTACTCGATGGTGAAGTTGTCCGGGGACAGGGTCTCCTTTTTCGGGAGGGTGGAGTTGTCCCAGTCGATGACATTGTCAAAGATGGCCTGCTCCATGACGGCGGGGTCCATGTTGTAGGTGAAGGATACACCCGTCTTCAGGGCCACGGCGCTGGCGATGCGGTTGTCGGTGGTGGTCACATCCACGGTGACGGAGTTGCCCCGGTACTCCTGGTTTCCGGGCCAAGAGATGCGGATCTCCCACTCGCCGGTGCCGAACTTTTTCAGACCAGTCCAGTCAGAACCATCCAGAGGCTTGAATTCATCGGTGATGTTGGGGGTGAGGCTGGCGTTGTACTCCACGGTCACATCCTCTGCGGTGAGCTGGATGGGAGAGGTGGACGCCACCACAGCTTCGTAGATGGCCTGGGCGGTGGCCGCATAGTCATAGCCCTGGTCCGCGGTGAACTTCATGCCCACCTCGTAAGGGCCTTCGTTCAGGTTGAACTGAATCTGCTCCCGGTCGTTGACGGTGATGGTGGCTTCGATGGTGGTAGGGGCGTAGGTCTGATCGCCCGGCCAGGAGATGCGGATTTTCTGTTCTCCGGCGGAAATGGCAGGGTACTTCAGGGCGTTTACAGTTCCTCCCTCTAAGGAGACCCAGCTCCACCCGAGATCACCCACAGAACCGGTAACGGCCTCGGCGTAGTAAGTAATGGTCACATTCTCCGCTGTCAGAATGTCGGAGGAGGCCACCACAGCGTTGAAAATATCCGTGCGCAGAGCGTCGAAGTCGGTCTCCAGGTTCTCGTTCACGGTGAGCGTCACGCTGTCAGGAATGTCCTTTGGAGTGTAGGGAGCGGTGGGGCGTTCAGTGATGGTGACGGTAGTCTCCTTTTGGAAACCGGAATAACTGTTATTGCCGTCCCAGGAGATGCGGATTCTCTGCTCCCCCTCGGAGATGGCGGGATAAGTAATCGGGATAAATCCGATGGCATCAATTGTTTCACCATCCAGGTCTACCCATTCTTTACCAACATCGCCCACAGCACCACTCGTGGCGGTGGCATAATACTCGATGGTCACATCGTCCACGGTCAAATCGTCCGGCGTGGTGTCTGCTACCACTTCGTCCCAAATGGCCTCCCGTAGCTCGTCATAGTTTACCGTGCCGTCGGCGTTGTAGGGCAGGGCCACGGTGCAGTTGTCCTTCAGGGTAATGGAGCTGGACAGCTTCGCCACCTTGGTCAGCGTGACCTCCTGCTCATTACCCAAGCCAGCCAGCCGGACCTGATAGGTGCCGTCGCTGTTATCCGCCAAGGCGGGGTGGGTGAAGGTTGTTGGGACAAACACAACCTTTTTTTCGCTGGTAAAACCGTTCACAGACCCCCAGGCGTCATTGGTCAGCAGGCCATTTTTGCCTGTGCAGTAATACTCCCACTCCAACTCAGAGGTGTCAACATCCTTGTAATTGGAAATGAGAGCCTCGCACAGAATTTCCTTTACCTCGCTATTTGTCGCGGTACTGGGGATGACCGCCGTGCCGTTTTGCAGCTGGACCGGAGTCTCCCGGCTCTCATACATCTCTACCTGGGCGGTCTCCTCCTGTTCCTCCTGGGGCGAAAAGATGTCCCAGAAGGACCGGGCGGAGGCCGCCATAGGCATGGCCTGGAGCAGCATCAGGGCCGCCAGGCCGCCCGCAAGGCCCTTGCGGAATCGTTGTTTACCCATTTTCCGATCAAATCCTCTCCTAATTTTGTTTTGGCTTCGGACTCAACAACACACAAAAGTCCTGGAAAAAACCTTCTAAATTATAGCATTCGAATTTTAGATGTCAAGAAAAAAGTTTGAAAAATCAAAATATTTTGCGGAAAATACGTGAAAGTAACGTGAAAAAATGAAATAGAAACTGGAAAAATGCAGGATGCGGCATTCGGGCTTTCTGCTTTTTCATGCAGGAGGGAATAAATTTGCAGGCAAACGGCGGAAAAGAAAATGTTCGGAGAACAGATATGACATATCTGTCTCCGAACATAACGTTTTTGGGATTTATATACATATTTGCCGGCAAGACCACGCAGGTTACAGGTTGACCTGCACCCGCTCGATGCCGTCCACGGCGGCCTTCACCATGGCGTCAATGTCCAGGGCCTGCTCGGCGGCCTCCACCTCGCCGGGCATGGGCCGCAGGCGGGGGTGCCGGGGGGTGAAGACGGTGCAGCAGTCCTCATAGGGGAGGATGGAGGTCTCAAAGGTGCCGATTTTCCGGGCGATCTGGACGATCTCCTCCTTGTCCATGCCGATGCAGGGGCGCAGGACGGGCAGGTCCACCACCGCGCCGGTGCAGCGCAGCGCCTCCATGGTCTGGCTGGCCACCTGCCCCAGGCACTCGCCGGTGACCAGGGCCTTGGCCCCGCAGCGGTTGGCCACCTCCTGGGCAATGCGCATCATAAAGCGGCGCATGAGGACGGTGAAGAGTTCCTCCGGGCAGGAGCGGCGCAGCTCCTCCTGGATGGCGGTGAAGGGGACCACATGGACGGTGAGCCGCCCGGTCCAGGGGGTGAGCAGGCGGGCCAGTTCCAGCACCTTGTCCTTGGCCTCCGGGGAGGTGTAGGGGTAGGAGAAGAAGTGGACCATGTCCAGTGCCACCCCCCGCTTGGCGATCATCCAGGAGGCCACCGGGGAGTCGATGCCCCCGGACAGCAGGGAGACCGCCCGGCCGTTGATGCCAACGGGCAGGCCGCCCGCCCCGGGCTGGGCCTGGGCGTGGACGTAGGCGGCGTAGTCCCGCACCTCGATATATACGGTGAGCTCCGGGTGGTGCACGTCCACCTCCAGATTGTCATAGGCCTCGTGGAGCTCGCCGCCCACATACTGGCTGAGCTGGATGGAGGTCATGGGGAAGGTCTTGTCCGCCCGCTTGGTCTCCACCTTAAAGGATCTGGCGGAACGCAGTTCCGTATCCAGGAATTCTTTGGCGGTGGCCAGAATGGCGTCCTTGTCCTTCTCACAGGGCCGGGCCAGGGACAGACCCGCGATGCCGAACACCTTTTTCAGGGCCTCATAGGCCCCCAGCACATCGCAGCGGTCGTCCTTGGGCTCCACATAGGTGGCCGACTGGCGGGTGTACACCCGGAACTGGCCGTAGGGGTGGAGGCGGCGGTGGATGTTGGCCTGGAGCTTGTCCTCAAAGCTGCGGCGGTTCAGGCCCTTTAACACTAATTCGCCCAACTTGAGCAGAATGATTTCGTTCATTGGGATTCCTCACTTTTTTGTTCTATGTTCCTCACATTATAGCGAATCAGGCGGGAAATGTCTAGTTGCTGGGTGGATTCTGCAAAAGGTTTAGCAGGCGAATCCCATCATATAGTCCCTGACAGTAAAAGAATTTCAGTTTGCGTTCCGCGTGGCGTTGAAAATCTGCGGCGATTTCCTGTAGAAGATCCTGCTGATCCAGAGAAAGTGCGTCCATCAGCAGGCCGGTTGTGTTGTGGCTCCACTGTTCAAAATAGTAATGTTCCGCAGTGCTTTGGTCCTGCCGCTTAGCTTCCTCATATAATTGATCCCATAGGTTTTCCCAAATTGTATTTTCCTGCATGTCTGGTTCATCCTTTCTTCGGTGTGGATGAGAATAGTATAAAGGAAAAGATAGATTAGGAGAGGACCCATTTCAGTCCATGGGGAATTTTTTGGAGAAGTTTTGCCCTTTTAAAGCCTTCCCCTTTAGGGGAAGGTGGCTGGCCGTCAGGCCAGACGGATGAGGGGGACAGATTTTGGATTGGTTCTTTGTACGCAGGGAATTTCGCCGCCTGCGGGCGGCGAGTTACTTTGCCCTCGGCGGCAAAGTAACCAAAACGCCGCCGGGGAACGGCTCAGGATGGACACTTCGTTTCCATATTCGCCTTATCCCCGGACCCCATTACGGGGGACGCGTACCTGAAAGTCAGCAGAGGATTTCCGGCGCACAAAATCTGAGTGGCTGTTCTAAATTCCTGCCGGGCCACTGGGCCCTGGCTGTTCTAAAATTGCGGCTGGTGCGGTTTCACTTCCGCGTCTAGGTTTGCTGAACCAACGCTCCCACCTCGTTTCCCGCTGTAGGGGCGCACAGTGTGCGCCCGCGGGCCGCCGAGGTTGTCGACCCCTACGGAACGGCCGGAGAGTTTCCCGTATTTCGTAGGGGCGACCTTTGATCGCCCGCAAGCCTTCCCCCTGCAAGGGGGAAGGTGCCGAGCGCATGCGAGGCGGATGAGGGTGGGCTTCGGAATGGCAGAACCCTCTCGACGGGCCGGCCAGTGTCCGGCCCCTACGAAAAAGAAGGGCCCGCTTCCAAATCCCCCGTAGGGGCGGCCCCATGTGGCCGCCCGCCGTTTTTCTCTGCACAACTTGAGCCTCGCCGCAAACAAAGGCGCTTTCAAACGGGGGAGTATCCGACTCTCGATTGCAGCCCGATCCAGCGGCAGCGAAAGACGAGGGGCGGCGAAATCCCCCTATAAAAATTAACCAATTCAAGCCCAAACGACAAAAATCATCTCTCCGCCGGGCATACTACGCTGGAGGTGAGGAACATGAGCAAACGCAAAACCAAACGGGCATCCCAACAACTGGGGGAGAACCTGCGCCTGAATCCCCAGCTGCGCCTGTGTCCCAAGTTTGACCCGGACAGCATTGCGGAATTCCATGTGGGGGAACCAGGTGAGATGGGTGTCCGGGTGGTGGACAACTGCGCGGAGGAGCACATCATGTAAAAAGTGTGCAGAGGCCCCCGGCTTCCCGCCGGGGGCCCAATTTTTATCGGATGAAGTTGGTGCGCTGGAAGGGCTCCCGCTCCGGGATGCCGTAGGCCTCTTTGCCCAGCTGGATGCTCTTCATCAGGAAGACCATGTTCCGGGCCAGGGTGCGCATGCCCTGGAGGCCCTCTGCGTCCTGGGCGGCCTCGCCGGGCTCCCGGCCGTGGATGCCGTTCCAGTACTGGCCGGAGGCGATGGGCATGCCGGAGATGCCGAAGAACTTGTTCAGCTCGTCGTAGGTAGCGGTGAGCCCGCCCCGGCGGGCGGCGGCCAC
>ULQC01003250.1_pt1 | contig 11108 bp, 10 predicted proteins | sample 1954091 | NCBI WGS metagenome assembly ULQC01 (sample SAMEA4835645, study PRJEB28245) | human gut metagenome | biome: gut microbiome; material: fecal sample | place: Denmark | collected 2008
TCCCGCCGCCAGAAAGGCGCAGCCGGGGACGCTGTCATATCCGTAGCTGAAATTCCGGTTGATGAGCCCCTCCTGATAGAGGCGGGCATACAGGGGGGTGGAGTTGCCCAGCAGCACCTCACAGGCCAGCTCGCCCAGCATCTGCTGGCGCAGGCCCGCCTCCCCCCGCTCCGGGGCATCCCCCTTATAGCCCAGCTGGAAGATGGGGCCGGACACCGCCAGACGCTCCTCCACCAGGCTCTGGAAGGCCCCCTCCGGCTCCTGGGGGCCGTAGTCCTTCTGGGCGATGGGCCCCGCCGTTTTGGGCAGAATCTCCCGGGCGATCCGGCACACCCGCTCTGGGTCCTGGTTCCCCGCCACGCACAGCACCATGTTGGCCGGGTCGTAGAAGGCCTTGTGGCAGTCGTACAGGGTCTGGGGGGTGATGCGGGCAATGGACTCCACCGACCCGGCCACGCTCAGGCGGATGGGGTGGTGCTCGTACAGCCCCTTCATCAGATTGGTGAACACCTTCCAGTCCGGGTCGTCCTCGATCATGCCGATCTCCTGACCGATGATCCCCTGCTCCTTGTCCACGCTCTCCTGGGTGAAGTAGGGGACGGAGACGAAGGAGAGGAGGGTCTTCAGGTTCTCCTCAAACTGCTCGGTGCACTCGAAGTAGTACCCGGTGATGGCGTTGCTGGTGAATGCGTTGGGGGAGGCCCCGTTGGCCGTCAGCTTCTGGAGGGCGTTGCCCTCCTGGGTGTCGAACATCTTGTGCTCCAGGTAGTGGGCCACTCCGGCGGGGGTGTCGTGCCAGGTCCCGTCCAGACAGAACCGCAGGTCCATGCCGCCGTAGTTGGTGGCGAAAAAGGCGTAGCTCTTTTGAAACTCGGGCTTGGGGAATACGAACACGTGGAGGCCGTTCTCCAGCACCTCCCGATACATCCGCTCCCCTACCCGGGGAAAATCCAGGTAATTCATGGATTCTCAGCCCTCCTTTCCGTTGAGGAAATAGACGGTGTCCAGCTCCAGCTTTTGGGCGGCGGCGGCCACCTGCTCCCGGGTGACAGCCTTCAGCCCCTCCACCAGCTCCTCAATGCCGGTGTCCAGGCCGGCCGCCGTCTGGCCCAGCCAGAACTCCTCCAGGCGGCTCTGGTCGTCCAGGGTGGACCGGTGCCCTCCGATGAGGGTGCGCCGGGCGCCCTCCAGCTCCCAGTCCTCGATCTCCCCCCGGCGGACGGCCTCCAGCTGGGCCAGGATCTCGTCCCTGGCCTGCTGGTACTGGCCAAACTCAATGCCGGAGGACACCAGCAGCAGCCCCTTCATCTTCTCCAGGTTGGAGCTGGCGTAGTAGCACAGGGAGCGCTTCTCCCGCACGTTCAGGAACAGCTTGGACAGAGGGGTGGCCCCGAACACGGCGTTGCACATCACCAGGGCGGGGTAGTCCTCCTCCCAGCAGTTGATCCCGCCGGTGCGGAAGCCCAGGGCCAGCTTGCCCTGGGTCACGTCCATCCGCTCCTCCTCCAGACGGGGCTCCGCCCCGGCGTGGAGGCGCACCTCACAGTCCGCCTCCAGCCGCTCCTCCGACCGGGGCAGGCCGGACAGGGCGGCGGACAGGGCTTCGGCCACCCGGTCCGGGGCGGCGGAGCCGCAGTAGTAGAGCTCGATCTCCGCCGTGGACAGCAGCTCCTGATAGCGCTGCCACAGCTTCCGCGGGGTGAGGGCGGCGGCGCGCCGCTCGTCCCCCAGCTTGTCCACCCCGAAGGCCTCCCCCTCACACATGAGCTGGGTGAGGCGGGACAGGGCGTAGTACCGCTTGTCGTTTACCTGGGCCCGGATGCGGTCCACCAGGTTGGACCGCTCCCCCGCCACATAGTCGGGATAAAACATCCCCTTCTCTGTGCGGGGCCGCAGGAGCAGCTCCCCCAGCAGGGCGGCGGCCCCCTCCAGGACCGGCTCCCCCTCCAGGGCGTAGGCGTCGTCCAGAAAGCTGGCCGCAAACCCCACGCACTGAGTCTCCCCCTTCTTGCGGACGATGGGCTCGATTGCCCCGCCGTACAACTCGTCCAGGGCGGCGGACAGGGACTCCAGGTCCGGGTGGGCTTCCGTCCCCCGGCGGAGCACCGCCGGAATCAGGGCGTTGGCCGAGGCGGTCTCCGCCGACAGGGGGGCCATCAGGGTGAGGGACAGGTATGAACTTTTAAACTTATGGGTGTGGACCGTCCGAAGCCACACCCCGGGAAACAGCTCCCGTCGCAATACTTCCATGGGGTTTCCTTTCCTTGGGAAATGCTCCCAAAATACAAATGCGGATCATATTATACCATGCCAGATCAATTTAATCAATTTTTCCCTTCTACCCCAGTGTCCCCGCCCTATGGTGGAATATACCAAAGCAGTCCCGGCTCTTTGGGCGCAATTTCGGATTGACAAACGAGGGAGAATGTGGTATAGTTCCGTTTGTAAAGTTTCTAGACTTTACATGAAGCCGAGAGGAGGCCGCAGAACATGAAAAGCCAGGCATACCGGATGGCCCTTCTGTATGATTTTTACGGGGACGTCCTCACCCCCCGGCAGAAGGAGTTCTACGACCTCTACTATAATGAGGACCTGTCTCTGGCCGAGATTGCCGAGAACAACGGCATCACCCGCCAGGGGGTCCGGGACGTGATCGTCCGGGCGGAGGCCATCCTCACCGACCTGGAGGACAAGACCGGCCTCATCAAGCGCTTCCACGCCATGCAGAAGCAGCTTCAGGAGGTGGAGGGCGCCGCCCAGGCCATCCTGGCTCGCAGCGCCCGCTACGACGACCCGGAGCTGGAGGCCCAGGCCCGCAAGATCCTGGACCTGGCCCAGCAGATGGAGAAGGAGTGACCCATGGCATTTGAAGGACTGACCGAAAAGCTCTCCGCCGCCTTTAAAAAGCTGCGCGGCAAGGGGCGGCTGTCCGAGGCCGATGTGAAGGAGGCCATGCGGGAGATCCGCCTGGCCCTGCTGGAGGCCGACGTAAGCTATAAGGTGGTCAAGCAGTTCATTGCCCAGGTCACCGAGAAGGCGGTGGGCGCCGACGTGCTGGAGGCCCTCTCCCCCGCCCAGCAGATCGTCAAGATCGTCAACCAGGAGCTCACCGACCTGATGGGCGGCGAGAGCACCAAGCTGACCATCGCCTCCAAGCCCCCCACCGTGGTGATGATGGTGGGCCTTCAGGGCGCGGGCAAGACCACCAACTGCGCCAAGCTGGCAGGCCTGATGAAGCGCAAGGAGGGCAAGCGCCCCCTGTTGGCTGCCTGCGACATCTACCGCCCCGCCGCCATTCAGCAGCTGGAGGTGGTGGGCAAGCAGCTGGACATCCCCGTGTTCCAGATGGGCCAGACCGACCCGGTGGACATCGCCAAGGCAGCCATCGCCCACGCCAGGGAGCACGGCAACGACCTGGTGTTCCTGGACACCGCCGGACGGCTCCACGTGGACGAGGAGCTGATGGATGAGCTCAGACGCATCAAAGCGGCGGTGGAGCCCACCGAGATCCTGCTGGTGGTGGACGCCATGATCGGCCAGGACGCGGTAAACGCGGCCAAGGCCTTTGACGACGCCCTGGACATCGACGGCGTGGTGCTCACCAAGCTGGACGGCGACGCCCGAGGAGGCGCGGCACTGTCCATCAAGGCGGTCACCGGCAAGCCCATCAAGTTTGCCGGCGTGGGCGAAAAGCTGGATCAGATTGAGGTCTTCCACCCCGACCGCATGGCCAGCCGCATCCTGGGCATGGGCGACGTGCTCTCCCTCATTGAGAAGGCGGAGCAGAACTTCGACCAGAAGAAGGCCCTGGAGCTTCAGGAGAAGCTGCGGAAAAACAAATTTACCCTCACCGATTTCTATGAGCAGATGGCTCAGCTTCAAAATATGGGCTCCCTCACCGAGCTGGCGGGGATGCTCCCCGGCGTGAAGGCCTCCGATCTGGAGGGGGCCGACCTGAACACCAATATGTTCAAGCAGATGTCCGCCATCATCCAGTCCATGACCCCCTACGAGCGGGAGAACCCCTCCGTGCTCAATTCCAGCCGGAAAAAGCGCATCGCCGCCGGCTCCGGCACCCAGGTGGTGGACGTGAACCGCCTTCTGAAGCAGTTCGAGCTGCTCCAGTCCTTAACCCGCCAGTTCTCCGGCGGCAAGCTCCCCCGGGGCCTGCGCAAGCGCATGGGCAAGAAGGGCGGCATGATGCCCGGAATGGGCGGCGGCATGTCGGGAGGGTTTCCCTTTTAACTGACGCTGGAAGCGCGTGGCACACGCGTTCCATATACAAAAGAATTCATTTGGAGGTGAATATAAATGGTCAAAATCAGACTGCGCCGCATGGGCGCCAAGAAGGCTCCCTTCTACCGCATCGTCGTGGCCGACTCCCGCTATCCCCGGGATGGCCGTTTCATCGAGGAGATCGGCACTTACAACCCCGTCGTCAACCCCGCTGAGCTGAAGGTGGACGTGGACCGCGCCCAGGCTTGGATCAAGACCGGCGCTCAGCCCACGGAGACCGTCCGTGATCTGCTGAAAAAGGCCGGCGCAATCTAAGGCTGGAGGTCTGCACAATGAAAGAGCTTCTGACCTATGTGGCCCGGAATCTGGTGGATCACCCGGAGCAGGTCTCTGTCAATGAGATCCAGTCCGACGGCGAGACCATTCTGGAGCTGCGCGTCGCCCCGGAGGACACCGGCAAGGTGATCGGCCGCCAGGGCCGCATCGCCAAAGAGATCCGCACCCTGATCCGCTCCGTGGCCCAGCGGTCCGGCAAGCGCGTCTCGGTGGAGATTGTCGACTGATCCCCCCACAAGGAGTCTCCTGCCCGCGCCGGACGCGCCGCAGGAGATTTTTTGTTCACTGAACCCCTTACTAAGGAGATTTTCAACCATGAAGCAGCAGTATCTGGAAGTGGGAAAGATCACCAACGTCCACGGCCTTATGGGCGAGGTGCGGGTCCAGCCCTGGGCGGACTCCCCCGACTTTCTATGCCGGTTCAAGACTCTCTATGTGGATGAGACCCACTGGCCCATCCAGGTGGAGCGGGCCCGGGTCCATAAAAACATGGTGATTTTGAAGCTGGAGGGCATCACCGATGTAAACGGCGCGCTGGCCCTGCGCAACGCCATCCTGTATATCGACCGGAAGGACGCCGATCTGCCCGAGGGCAGCTTCTTCCTGGCCGACCTGATGGGCATGGAGGTGCGGAACGCCAAGGACGGGGCGGTGCTGGGAAAGATCGCCGATGTGCTCACTCTCCCCGCCAACAATGTGTATGTGGTCCGGGGGGGCGAACGGGAGTGGATGATCCCCGCCGTGCCGGAGTTTGTCGCCGAGATCAATATCGACGAGGACTATATGCGGGTCAACCTGATGGAGGGACTCTGACCGCCTGATTTCTCTGGGCGCGGGGGCGGGCTTCGCCTCCGCGCCCGGTTTCTATTTCCCAACGAGACGGAGGTGCGCTATGTTTCATACCTTCCAGCGCTTTTCCCTGGAAAAGCAGCTCTTTGCCAGCTTTGTGGGCTTTGCCGCCGTCCTGCTCCTCCTGACCATGGGGGTGAGCCTGATCCTGGACATCAACCGGCAGATGCAGTCCACCGACAGCCTGATCCGCTCCTCCGCCTCCTACATCGCCTCTCTGGACTCGGTAAAAAACATGCTGAAGCAGGGGTACCCAGACCCGGAAGTCACCAAGGAGCTGGACTCCTTCAACGAGAGCCTGGAAGACCTGCACGTCATTGTCATCTGCGACGCCAACAGCCTGCGCTTTTATCACACCAACCGTCAGGACGTGGGAGATTCCTTCGTGAACGGGGATCAGGAGGCCATCCTCCAGGGCAGCGAGCCATACATCACCACCGGCTACGGCACCTATGGCACCCAGCGGCGCGCCTTCCACGCCGTGGAGGATGCCGACGGGACGATCCTGGGGTTTGTGATGACCTCCACCTTTACGGCGGAAATTTCCGCCCACATCCACCGCCTGGTGCTCTACTGCCTGGTGCTGTTCGGCGCCGCCCTGGCGGTGGCCCTGGGTCTCTCCCGGGGGCTGGTGGCCCTGCTGCGCCGCTCCCTGCTGGGCTATCACCCCACCGAGCTGCTGGAACTCTACCTGCAGCAGGGGGAGGTGCTCAACGCAGTGGAGGACGGCCTGGTGGCCACCGATCCAAAAGGCAAGGTGGTCTTTGCCAATCAGACCGCCTGCCGGCTGCTCCAGAAGAGTGAAAAGGCCCTGAAGGGCCGGAAGCTGAACCAGGTCTTTCCGGAGAGCTCCTGTGTCCAGGCGGCCCGCACCGGGGAGGCGGTCCACAACCGCTCCTGCGTCATCAGCGGCCACCCGGTGCTCTCCAGTGAAATTCCCATCCCGGGAAAGTCCGGCTCCAGCGGGGTGCTGAATGTTTTCCACGACAAGACCGAGCTGCAGAAGCTGTCCGACGAGCTCTCCGGCGCCCACTACATGCTGGACACCCTGCGCTTCTTCAACCACGAGTTTATGAACAAGCTCCACGTGATCCTGGGGTACCTCCAGACTGGGGAGACGGAGAAGGCGGCCTCCTTTATTATCAACAGCAGCCTGGTGTCCAGCCAGGCCATCCGGGAGACCGCCGACTGCATCCGGGTCTCCCGCATCTGCGCCCTGGTCATCGGCAAGATGATGCACGCCGCCGAGCTGGGCATCCGCCTGGCGGTGGCCCCGGACAGCTACTGCCGCCAGGAGGACCTGCTGCTGCCTGAGGAGGACTATGTGACCATCGTGGGCAATCTGCTGGAAAACGCGGTGGAGGAGCTCTCCCGGGGCGAACACGACCTCAAGGAGATCCGGCTGGCCCTCTACTGCCGCCCGGACTGCAATGTGATCGTCTGTGAGGACACCGGCGGCGGCGTGGCCCCGGAGATCCAGCCCCATATCTTTGAAAAGGGTGTCTCCTCTAAGGGGGAGGGCCGCGGATTGGGGCTGTGCCTCATCCACCAGCTGGTGGAGCAGCACCACGGAACCATTGACGTAATGACCGAGGCCGGGGCGGGCACCTGCTTTACCCTGACCTTTACCGACTCTGTACCTGAGGAGGCGTAGCTATGGCATATCAAGTGATCATCATTGAGGACGACCCCATGGTGGCCGCCATCGACCGGCAGTATGTGGAGACGGACTCCCGCTTTCAGGTGGCCCATGTTCTCAAGAGCGGCGGAGAGGCTCTGGGCGTGCTGGAGCACTGCCGCCCGGATCTGATCATTCTGGACTACTACACCCCCTCCATGGACGGGATGGAGTTTGTAGACCGCCTCCACGCCATGGGACAGTACCCCGCCATCATCATGGTCACCTCCGCCAACGACCGGGAGATCGTCCAGGGCCTCTTGTCCCGGGGGGTGCTGGACTATTTGGTCAAGCCCTTCGCCTTCGCCCGGTTCCGGCAGGCCATGGACAAATTCCTTCAGGCACAGAATCTGCTCTCCTGCCCCCAGGAGAGCAGCCTGCTGGACCAGCAGGCCATCGACCGTCTGATCCGCCGTCAGGAGCACCCGGAGCCGGGTGGGAACCAGATGAGCAAGGGGCTCAACGCCGCCACCCTGGAGCGGGTGCGCAGCTTTCTCTCCGCCAGCCGCGGACAGGCGCTCACCAGCGAGGAGATCGCCGAACAGGTCCACCTGTCCCGCATCACCATCCGGCGGTATGTGAACTATATGGTGGAGACAGGGGAGCTGGCCAGCTCCATCGACTACCAGACTGGCGGCCGGCCCTCCATCCGTTACAGCTACACCGGGCAGACCTCTGAGCCGTAATTTTCTATATTCAAAACCGACAAAAGTCTCTTGCAAATTTTGTGCAAATCTTTCAGTTCCAGTGACCACCCTCCCCCCGACTGTGCAGATATGCCGGTCCGGGGGAGATTTTTTTCTTTTCTTTGGATGTATCATCCAAAGCCATTCTGGTTACTTTACGTACAAAAGTCATTCCATAGGTACAAAAATTGACTTTGCCTCCGGAGACGGCTACACTTTTTCTTAAAGATACGGACCGGACGGCATGGGGCGCGGACCGTTGGGAGGCAGTCCGCCGGACTGGTTTTCCCCGCCGCTCCGGACGGTATCAAACCAATTTTGAATCGCCGGATGAGAGATGTAAAACTGTTCCGGCGGAAAGGAAGTGTGTGTGTATGTTGGAGATCTCCTTTGACGTCATGCAAAGCGCCGCCATCGCAGCTCTGGTTGCTCTGGTGGGACGGGCCATCGTCAAGCGGGTCAAGTTCTTCCAGACTTACTGCGTGCCCGGCGTCGTGGTCGCCGGTCTGTTGGTCAGCATTGTGCTGGGCATCCTTCGGGCCAGTAATGTCCTGCAGGTGGACTTCGACGTCGCGGTGCTGAAAGAGTGGTTCATGGACATCTTCTTCACCGGAGTCGGTCTGACCGCCTCCTGGAAGCTCATTAAGTCGGGCGGCAAGGTGTGCATCGGCATTGCCGTCGCCACCATTGGCTTGATCCTGTGGCAGGATGTCCTGGGCGTGGTCTTATCCATGGCCCTGGGTATGCATCCCCTCCAGGGCCTGGGCCTGGGCTCCCTGTCCCTGATGGGCGGCGTGGGCACCTCCGGCGCCATCGCCCCCACCTATGAGGCCCTGGGCGCCGAGAACGCCACAGTTCTGGCCGTTATGTGCGCCACCTTCGGCATGGTGTTCGCCAGTCTGACCGGCGGCCCTGTGGCCCGCGCTCTGATCAAGCGCCATCACCTGCACGGCGAGGACCGCAGCGAGAAGAACAAGGAAGAGATCTTCCCCCTGAACAACAAGAACCTGCTGAGCAGCGTGTGCCTGATCATCGTTGCCGCCGGCCTGGGCTCCTATATTGCGATTCTGGCCGGAATGATCCCCATGATCGAGTTCCCCTACTTCATCGGCTGTATGATCGGCGGCATCATCCTCCGCAACATTCTGGACGTGGCCAAAGTAGAGGTCCGTGCCGAGGAACTGGACGCCTTCGGCGATATCTGCCTGGAGATTTTCCTGGGCATGACCATGATGACCATTGACGTGACCCAGATCCTGGGCGTCATCGGCCCCTTCGTGATCATCTTCGCCGCCCAGGTCATCACCACCTGCATCTTCTGCTATATCGTCACCTTCCGCTGCTGCGGCCGCAACTACGACGCCGCCGTCATTGTGGCCGGCCACATCGGCATGGGCCTGGGCAACGGCCCCAACACCATGGCCAATGAGAAGGCCGTTATGGACGAGCACGGCTTCTCCCACATCGGCTGGGTCGTATACCCTCCCTTCGGACTGCTGGTGCTGGACATTTTCAATCCCATCTTCTGCTCGGTGATTGCAGAGCCTCTCACCAAATTCCTGGGGTATATGCCCTCATAATCCGAGACCATTTCTATCTTCTCTCCCGCATACCTCCGCTCCCCCAGGAGCGGGGGTATTTTATTGCTCAGCTGTCCGGACGCGCCGGGAACAGCAGATGGAGAGGATCTCCCCTACATAGGAAAACCCTCTCCATCTCTATCAGAACATACTCAAATACATCCGCCGGAGCAGGCGCTCCATCCTCAGGGCCGGACAATATACCCCTCTTTTCTGGCCTTCGGCGCCGGGATCCCACCGTCGGCATAGCCCAGAATGCAGTTGCCCACCCCCTGGAGGTCCTCCGGCAGCCCCCACTTGCGCAGCAGCGCCTTGCCCTCAGGCCGCTCAAAGAGCTCCCGGGCCCGGTTGATCCAGCAGGAGGCCACCCCCAGGGACCAGGCGGCGTTCATCAGGTTGCCCATCACCAGAGAGCCGTCCGGAACGGCGTTGGCCCCCTCGGCCAGCACCACCACCACGGTGGGCGCTCCATAGAAGGGATCTGTCCCCGGCGCCCCCTGGATCTCTGCATTGAGCCTGGACATCTCCTGGATGGTCTCCCGGTCCTGCACCACCACCATGACAGCGGACTGCTTCCCCATGGCGGAGGGGGCCCAGGTGCCGGCGTCCAGAATCGCCTCCAGCTCCTCCGGCTTGATCTGTTCCGGGCGATAGCGCCGGACGCTCCGGCGCTCTCTCAAGGTCATCAACGTCTCATTCATAGCAAAGCCATCCTTTCCCGTTTGTTGAGATGGCTCTATTATAAGGCGAATCGCCGGGCTGCGCAAGCATCAGTAGGATATCCCCGCCTGTCCCGACACCGGAGTTCAGTTTTCTGTCTCCACGAGGAGAGAATTTGCAATTTAGGGCTACCCTCCCGGGGCAAAATATGGTACACTCAAGTATAAAACCTATCGGGAAGAGATTTTGGAGGAACACAGCTATGAAATGCCCCTACTGCGGATATTTAGAGAGCAAAGTGGTGGACTCCCGCCCCGCCGACGAGGGGGCCAGCATCCGCCGCCGCCGGGAGTGCCTGTCCTGCCACAAGCGGTTCACCACCTATGAGATGATGGAGAGCCTGCCCCTGGTGGTGGTAAAGAAGGACGGCAGCCGCCAGAGCTTTGACCGCAACAAGGTGATGAGCGGCCTGATCCGGGCCTGTGAGAAGCGGCCGGTGTCCATCAACACTCTGGAGGAGATTGTCACTGAGATCGAGCAGGTGCTTCAGAACGAGATGGAGCGGGAGGTGAGCTCCGCCGAGATTGGGGAGCTGGTAATGGAGCGGCTGAAAAAGGTGGACGAGGTGGCCTATGTGCGCTTCGCCTCGGTGTACCGCCAGTTCAAGGACATCAACACCTTTATGCGGGAGCTGAACAAGCTGCTGGCGGACAAGTAAAAAAAGAAAAGGGCCTGGATTTCCAGGCCCTTTCTCTTGACATAAAAACGGGACCCGGAGGTATTTCTCCGGGTCCCGTCTCTTTCGGATCAAATTCGAAGGGGAAGAACTTACTTCAGCTCCACCTTGGCGCCGGCCTCTTCCAGCTTCTTCTTCATCTCCTCGGCCTCGTCCTTGGACACGCCCTCCTTCAGAGCCTTGGGGGCGCCCTCGACGGTAGCCTTGGCCTCGGCCAGGCCCTGGCCGGTGATCTCACGGACGGCCTTGATGACCTTGATCTTGGCGGCGGCGTCGAAGCTGGCCAGGATCACGTCGAACTCGGTCTTCTCCTCAGCGGGAGCAGCAGCAGCGCCGCCAGCGGCGGG
>ULQC01092046.1_pt1 | contig 11105 bp, 8 predicted proteins | sample 1954091 | NCBI WGS metagenome assembly ULQC01 (sample SAMEA4835645, study PRJEB28245) | human gut metagenome | biome: gut microbiome; material: fecal sample | place: Denmark | collected 2008
GTTGACACGGGCGGGATTCGCTCTAGAATAGACGAGCTGCCCAAAGGTGGGCAGTGCAACGAACAGATATGTTCCGCTACTTAAGACAGCAGGTACCGAGTCTGCAACCGCCTGCGGGGCGTTCCGGAAGGGGCGACACCTGGCGCAACGGCTCGGTTTAATCGCGAAAGCGGCCCGCCGAGGTGGTCGAAGATTCGCAACCGTGAATTTCTGCGGCCTCCGTCTTATGGGCGGGGGCCGCTTTTCTCATCTTAAGGCTTGCGGCCCACCCAGCACAGGTGCGGAACCCGGAAAGCTTTGAGAAGGAGGTGTACGTACAACATGCCCAACGCTCAGAACAAGGAGATGCTCGCCAGCATCAAGGAGGATCTCGACGGCGTTTCCGCCATGTGGGTCGTGGATTACCGCGGCCTTACCGTGAAGGAGATGCAGCAGCTGCGCCGCGACATTCGCGAGACCGGCTCGGTGATGAAGGTCTACAAGAACACGCTGGTTCACCTGGCGCTCGCTGAGGCCGAACTGCCGACGCTCGACGATATGCTCGCCGGCCCCAGCGCGTTCGTGTTCTCCGGCAACGACGTGGCCGCATCGGCTAAGGCCCTGAAGACCTTCGCTAAGGCCAACGAGAACCTTGAGATCAAGGGCGGCCTGATGGAAGGCGCTGCCGTGTCGGCCGCAGAGGTGGAGGCCATCGCTTCTCTGCCCTCTCGCGAGCAGCTCATGGCTCAGATCGCCGGTGCTATCTCCGGCGTCGCTCGCGGTCTGGCTACCACCATCAACGGTGTGCCGCGCGGTTTGGCCCAGGTCGTCAAGGCCGTGGCCGAGCAGAAGGAAGCTGCCTAACAGCTCGGGCGGCCTGAGACGGGTCGCGTAACGCAAGAAGAAATAACGGTCGGCGCGAAGAGGTGCCGGCCCCCTTTGAAAGGAAACTAACATGGCTGTTACTCGTGAAGAGATCATTGAGGCTTTGAAGGAGATGTCCCTGCTCGAGGCTTCCGAGCTCGTGAAGGACATCGAGGAGACCTTTGGCGTGTCCGCCGCCGCTCCGGTGGCCGTGGCCGCCGCTGCTCCGGCTGAGGGTGGCGCTGCCGCCGAGGAGAAGTCCGACTTCGACGTCGTGCTCGAGGGCTTCGGCGACAACAAGATCGCCGTCATCAAGGTTGTCCGCGAGATCACCGGCCTGGGCCTGAAGGAGGCCAAGGAGGTCGTCGAGGGCGCTCCGAAGGCTGTCGCCGAGGGCGTGAACAAGGAGAAGGCCGAGGAGATCAAGGCGAAGCTGGAAGAGGCCGGCGCCGCTGTGACCCTGAAGTAAATTCGCTTTCGCGAAGACTTCTCCCAACCATCACGGTTGAACACAAGGACCCCGCTTACGAGAGGGGTCCTTTTTTGTCTTCGGAGGATTGCCGGCTCTCGGTCGGCTTAGCCCAGCCACTCTACGAGGGATGTGATGTCGCGCTGGGTTTGGGCGAGGCCGTCCTTGTAGGATTTTCACGAGGGCATCGTAGTCGGTGGTCTTGTTGGTGACTTCCATCTTGTCGGGATAGAAGATCCAGGCGGCGCCCGTCTTCTCCGGGCCTTCGTACTGTGGGGTGAAACCGTGACTGGTGGCGGTGTTAACGATAAGAAGCACCTTATCCTTGTATTTGGACAGCGGCACGTCGGTGTCGCCTTAGACTCTAACGCTGAAATCATAGATGCTCATGAGGGTTCCGAGTCTTTCATTTGCTGGCGTTCGCGTACGGGTGGTCCGTGAACGCAATGGATGGACATTGCGAACAATAGCGAATGACCGAGCCTTGATATTTGGAAATGGTTAGTCGTGCTTATTTGTTGGCATTAGAAGCGAGCGAGGGCATTTGGGAGATAGTAGTACGGTGCTCTAAATATTGCGTTCGCCTCGTCGCTGCCTTCGCTCGCGCCATCAGATGGTCGCATTGACGGCAACTTCACTATAGCTAAATAACAAAAAACCCAGGTCAAAACTGGACTCATCCAAAAGAACTAGTCCCCAAACCCGCAAACGTCTGAATAGATGAGGACAAGTATAGCCCCGCGTTCTATCTTGCGGATTGTCGGCGCTTGCAAACCGGGATGTTTGCAAGAACGCTTTATCCCGTGGAGAGAAAAGGGGAACTATGTCTAATACGGAGAAGAGATTGTCAGATTTGTCTCGAAGGGGCTTCATTGGCGCGTGTGCCGCCACGGTTGCTGCCTTGGGCGCTACAAGCCTAGGGTGCTCCGAAAACAACGTCCGAATGGCAGAGACAGGAGAGTTGGAAGAAGTTGAACCGGAGTGGAAGCCAGTAGTGTGCTGGGCGCATTGCGGCGGCAAATGTGGACTCAAAGCCTATGTGAAAGACGGCACCGTCCTCAGGCTTAAAACTGACGACATCCACGACGATTCTTTCAATCATCCTCAGCACCGCGCCTGCTTGCGTGGCCGCTCGAGAAAGTTTGACGTGTTCTCGAAGGACCGCGTTCGCTTCCCTATGAAGCGGAAGCACTGGCAGCCGGGTGGCGGCGATAACGTCAACGGTGACCTACGTGGCATTGACGAGTGGGAGCGCATCTCGTGGGACGAAGCTCTCGATATGGTGGCAGACGAAATAACGCGCATCAAGGAAACCTATGGAAACCGTGCCATTCTCGGAAGTGGTCAACAGCCCACGAACCGTACTTATGTTGATTATGAAATGTACATCGATTTTCCTGACTTCTTCATCAAGGGGCTGGAATTCTTCAATGTGCTGAATCTTTACGGCGGTCAAGTGTCCCATTACGGCACGGGCTCGGCGGGCTCTTTCCAGAACGTTCCCGAACTGGTGGGTTTTGGAACAGCTAATGCTGGTGGCGGCATCGACATGCTTAATGATCGACTTGACGCACGCAACTGCGAATACGCGGTCATGGTTGGCGTGAACCCTGCTTGGAGCTCTGACGGCACAACCTTGTGGGCGAATTTCGTGCCCATGAGAGACGCCGGATGCAAGTTTTACTGCATCGACCCCATGCATACGGACACGGCAGAGGTCTTGGGTGCGGAATGGGTGCCCATTCGCCCTGGCACTGATATCGCGTTTCTCATGGCGTGCGCCTACGTGATGATCACCGAGGATGATCCCAAGAGTAATCCGCTTATTGATTGGGACGTGGTCAATCGCTGCTCCATCGGCTTCGATGCCGAATCCATGCCGGAGGGCGCCGACACCGAGAGGAACTTCAAAGACCATATTCTGGGAATTTATGACGGTTGTGCCAAAAATCCCGAGTGGGCAGAGGAGATTTGCGGCGTTCCTGCAGGCAAGATTCGAGAGATTGCCTATGTGCTGGGTATGGAAAACAAGACGGCCCTGCTTTGTGGATGGGGTCCGGGGCGCTGCAACGACGTAGATAACCTTCCTCAGATTCTTATGGCAGTGGGGTGCGTGCTCGGTGGACATTTCGGCAAGTCGGGCCATATGACCGGCAGCAGCTTGCGCGACACCTCGGCAAGTGGCGGCAATGCGCTCATCAACCCGGGCTGGAGAAAGTTGCCATGCGTGCCCGACCCCGTTGATGATTGCATTCAGGATCCGCTGCTGTGGCCCGCGATTCTGGAGGGTCGCTACGTGTACAACGGCCTTGGCCAATTTCTCGAAGGCGAAGAGCGCGAGATTGATGTTCGCTGTATCTACAACTATTCGCTCAATATGCTCAGCCGTACGGAAGACCAGATAAAGGGTATCGAGGCCTACCGAAAGATGGATTTTGTGGTGACCCATGCGCTTACGTTCAATCCGAACGCCCAGTACTCCGATATCGTACTTCCCGTGTGCTCGCCCTGGGAGCTGCCGCCCCAGTTGGGTATGTTCACGGGGCGAGAGGCGGCTTTCTTGGGCGATAAGGTGTGTGATCCGCTCTGGGAGTCGAAGTCGGTCACGTGGATTGGACGCGAACTCCTCGCGCGCTGGGGCATCGACCCCGATTTGGCCTATCCGTACTCCGACGAGCAGCAATCGTTCTATCAGATTTCCGGGACGCAGATTATTGAGGACGACGGAAAGACCTTCTCGCCCCTTGTTACCTTTACCGCAGAGGACATCGCAGCCCTCGGCGTGGAAGGTGAGCCCCAAGAAGGTAAGATTTCCTACCGGGACGCGCTAAAGCAGGGCGTGATAACCGTACCCCGTTCTGAATCTGACAATCACGGGCACATCGCATACGAGGCGTTCCGAACTGCTCCCGAGGAAAATCCCCTCGCGAGCGAAAGCGGCAAGATGGAACTGTACTGTCGTCGCCTGGAAGAGCAAACCTCTCGCGCAGGATGGGGCGTCGTGTCCCCCGTGCCCGAATACGTCGATGATCAGAAGTTCGGCTATAAGGCGACATTTGCGAACTATGAGGCACGCGAAAAAGGCCCGTATCCCTTCCAGCTCTTCAATCCTCACTACCCCCGTACAGCGCACGCTCACTTCGATAACATCTTGGAGCTTCGCGAGGCATTCAAACGCCCGCTGTTCATAAGTCTGGAAGATGCCGAGTCGTTAGGCATTGAGACCGGCGACACGGTTCTCGTTGAGAACGATTACGGTCGGGTGGTGCGTCAGGCTTGTGTGACCAACCGCATCATGCCTGGCGTGGTTGGGCTACCCCATGGAGGATGGTTTGAGATGGACGAGCAAGGAAACGATCTAGGCGGATCCGGCGCCACGCTGTGCGGCTCGGTGACGGGCGGCACGGGCGTCTCGGGATACAACACCCAGATTTGCTCGGTGACCAAGGTGGATGGCAGCCCTGAAGATTGGGAGCGTCCTGTGGCGATGCCCGAATGCCAGAAAGACGAGGAGGAGCAACGATGGGACGTATGGGATTTTACTTCGACGCAGTCAATTGCATTGGTTGCCGAACCTGTCAGATTGCCTGCAAGGACAAGAATGCTCTTCCGGTGGGAATGTTGTTCCGCCGTGTGGTGACGGTAGAAGCGGGACGCTTCCCCGAGGGGTCATTCTTCCACATTTCCGAAGGCTGCAATCACTGCGAAGACCCTGCGTGTGTGAGCAACTGCCCTTCGGGAGCTTGCGCGAAGAACGAGCAGGGACTGGTAACTATCGATGAAGAGGTATGCATTGGTTGTCGGTCTTGCGTAATGTCGTGCCCCTATGGCCAACCCCAGTATGACGCGGAGGCAAGTGTGAGCCGTAAGTGCGACGGTTGTTCGGATTTAACTGCCGCTGGAGGGAACCCCGTCTGTGTCGATTCTTGCCTGATGCGCTGCTTGGAGTTCGGCGATTTGGACGATCTGCGCGCTCTTCATGGCGAAGGCTTGGTGTCGGAGATTCCGGTGCTGCCCTCCGCTAGCGAGACGAACCCTTCGCTGCTTATAAACCCGCGTGCCTGTGCTCTTGAAGAAGAATTCACTGTTCAGAGCGTCTATTAAGAGAATCGCCAGCGTTCGTCTATAGGGATGCTTGCTGGAAAGATGCGATTTGAAAAGCCGCGAAGGCGAGTGTTCGCGAAATGAGCGTGCGAGATGGAAGGCGATTGCAATTGTGCGCGGTCGCCTTCCATATGCTGAAGTTTTCAAATCTGAAAATGTTCGGAGAACTGTCTACCGAGCCGAAGGAAAGGAAAGGCCAATGAGCACAGACGTAAGCGTATTTGATCGGCAAAAGGCGGCTGCCTTCGGTTTGGTGCTGAAGGTGTTACAGAGCGTATTCGGCGCAGAGCCCAGTGTTGGACAGGTCAATGCGTTGCGCGAAGATACCTTCCAGGAAGCTCTTGCCCTTCTTGGGTTGGGAGGCAACGAGGCTATTGCCTGCGCTATGGACCAGTTTTTGACAGATGAGAATGACTTCCAGCGCATCGGGGAGGGATACTATCGCTTATTCGTAAGCCCTTCGCTCGAGGTTTCTCCCTGGGAATCCACGTATGTTGGCAACCCTCAGCTCCTCTTTCAGGAAAGTACCCTCGATGTTCGCAATTTCTATAAGTCACTTGGCTATGTAGCCGATAAGTTTCAACAGGTGGCCGATGACCATATCGCCATCGAGCTTGGCTTTCTTTCCGCCCTCTGTCTAAGAGCCGCCTTAGCCGACGAAGAGGAGGAGGGCCGTGCTCTCGTTGCAGATGCGGCCCGTTTTGCCGATGAGCACCTTGCCCGCTGGACTCCCATTTTTTCTAAGTCGCTGCAGGAGCGGGACAAAACGGGGTATTATGCTAATTGGGCGAAGGGGCTGGAGGCATGTCTCCTCGTCCTGAAGGAGTGTGCGTAGCCGGCGATACTTTGGAGGTGCTGGTAACTTGGCGAGAGGCGCGGCATCTACAAAGAGCATGGGCGGTTTGTTTGCGGCTTTGTCGGACGAGGGGAAGAAGTGGCCCGGCATTCATTGCTTCGCCCTGGCGTTTTATATGGCTTGGTACCATATGACGTTTTTCGGGGAGTCGTGGATTCGCTTCAATGCGGCGGGTCCCGTAGAGCGCATCTTTCTCTTCGTGGCTCCCTCTCTGACTCTTGTGGCAGCTTTCGTAGCAGCGGCGTTCCTTCCTCGTCGAACGTTGAGGGTTCTTTCGCTTCCGCTGGCTATTTCCGGCTTCGCTCTTGTTGCGACTGCGGGATCGCTGCTCATGCTGTTCTCCGTAGGGTTTTTGACCCCCTTTTTCTTCGGCCTCGGCTCATGCGTTTCGGCTGCGGGAATGGCTCCACTTGCCGTGAGGATTGGTCTTGATCTTGCTGAAGAGGGGCCCAAGCGTGCGTTTCTCTTTATCTCGGCATCGTCGGTTCTCTCAATGCTTATTTGGTTTGTGGTTTCGTGCGTCACTCTGATATCAGCAGGGCTCGTGTTGGCTTTGCTCCCGATGACGACGACGGCGCTGGTGCTCACTGGCCCTTATAGAAAGGGAGGGAAGCGAGCTGACGAGGCTGAGGAAGGCGAGAGGGGACTGCGCGTATCGCTTGTCGATTTCTGGCGGTTCTTCTCGGCGTTCTTCGTGTTTGCGGCTGTGGCTGGCATGGGGCGTGTGCTGTTCCTAGACGCCTCTCAGGAGGGTTATCTCCATTCGATGATGTTCCTCGCCCTGGTTTCCTGCTTGTCGCTTATGCTGCTGGCAGTTAAGGGTCTCTCGGTATCCATGCTACGTGGCGTTTACTATTTGGTTGTGGTCAGCTGCGTTTTTGCGTTACTTCTGGTGTTTGCGGTCGGGGTAGACGCTCATTGGATGTTCGAACTGACTAATGCGCTCTACCTGGTTCTCGATGTTTTGTCATGGTGCCTCATTGCCGCGGCTGCCTTCGTGGGTCGAAAGCGGGCACTTTGTATCGTTGCGTTTGGCCGCGCCGCATTTTTGGCGGGGTCGATAGCGGGGTATTTGCTCGGTGCAGGCTATCTAAAGTCGATTTACAGCTTCCAAGGGGGCGAATATCTTTGGGTTGCTCTTGTTCTAGTCGTGGTGTGTTGCGCGACGGTAGTTCTCTCGGGGGGAAACCTTGTGGAGCTGACCCAGGTATCGATTCAGGAAGCCCCTGAGGTAACTGATCGCTCTGCGTTTGATCTTCAGCAAGCCAGAGAAGAGTATCTCAACCACAAATGCGAGCGCATTGCGGCGCAGTATCACTTGCCTCCACGCACAGCTGAGGTATTGGGAATGCTGGCTGCGGGACGTGGGAACAAAGAAATCGCGGAAGAGCTTTGTATGGGGCTGAACACCGTGCGGACCCATGTACAGAACATCTACCAAAAACTTGATGTCCATAGCCGCAGTGACTTAGCTTCGTTCATTGAGCAATATTAAAAGGTCGTTCGTTCTACCCCTAGGATGGCGTCTTCGCGGCTTCCGAAAGAGCACCTGGCGATTTGCCTGTACTCTCCTTTGCGGGGTGCTCTTGCTTTATAGGCGGTTGGGCCCAGCCACTCCAGGAGGGAGGCGATGTCGCGCTGGGCTTGGGCGAGGCCGGTTTCGTAGGAGCGGACGAGGGCGTCGTAGTCGGTGGTCTTGTTGGTGACGTCCATGGTGTCGGGGTAGAAGACCCAAGCGGCGCCTGTCTTTTCCAATTGCTCTATCTCGTCGCAGAGCTCGTTGTAGGGCTGCCAGCGCGCGATGGTGCGCTCGGCCACGATGGGATGCTTGCGGAAGGCCGCGCGGAAGAGCGCCTGGGCGCCCCGGCTCATGGCGTGCTTACGGTAGCCGCGCGGCTGGGTGCGGATGATGCAGAAACGCTCGTAGCCGTCGGCGCGGGCGGCATTCAGCAGGATGCCCCAGCTATCTCCCATGCCGCCGTCCATGTAGGTGTGCCCGTCGATGGTGGTGGGCGGCATGAAAAGGGGCATGGTGGACGATGCACGCACTTTCAGCCCCAGGTCGTGGGCGTCCTTCACATCGGTGCGGGTCCAGGCGACGGTCTCGCCGGTGTCCCAATCCATGGCCTCGATGTGCATCTCGGCCGGGTTGGCGGCGAAGGTGTCCCAGTCGAAGGCCATGGGGTCGCCGGCGGGCGCGTTCTCGATCAGCTCCTCGTAAAGGTAGGGGCTGTTGAAGTAGCCGGTGCCCCGCAAGAAGCTGCCCCAGCCGCCGAAGCGCGGATACTTCACCAGCTCGACGAATGAGGCGCGAGCGCGGGTAGCGTCGCGCACCAGGTAGTTCACCGTGTGACTGGAGCCGGCCGAGATGCCGTAGACGCACCCGAAGTTCAGGTTGCGCGCGAGCAGTTCCACCACCATGGGCGCCGTGTAGCTGTTGCGCATGCCGCCGCCCTCGAAGATGAGCGCCACATCGGGCTGGTTGATGGCGAGGTCGGCGAGTTGGGCGGGGTCGGTCATGGAAGCTCCTTTAAGGGCATGAGAAAAGGGAGCCCGTAAGAGCTCCCTTTCAGTATAGCTATTTGTCACGCCGCCGTGGGCGTTACTCCGCGTAGCGGAAGAGGGCGGCTACCGACTTGTCGGTGGGCATCTGGTTCTGCTCGACGATGTAGATGTGGGCGTCTTGGGCCAGTGCCGCCTGGGCGAAGGCGTCGGTGATGTCGGGCGCGGCCGGGTCGATGTAGCCGTCATCGACCGGGTTCGGATCGCCGTCGAAGGTGACGGTACCGGTGTTGATGTCGAAGCCGCCGGGGAGGATCTTGCCCTTCACGAGGAACAGCGCTCCCACGCGGCGCTCGGCCAGCGCCATGCCGATGGCGTCGAAGTCGTCCGAGGCCTTGCCATGGGCCGCGTCGGCGCCGAACTTCTCGGCGGTTTCCTTGATATTCGCATCGCGGATGCCGTCCATCACGGCCAGCGACTCTTCCAGAAGCGCCTTGCCGTCAAGACCGGCGGGATCCTTCTTGATGCCGACGGGCAAGAGATGACGCAGCGTGGAGAGCTTGCGGAAGGCGGTCTCGTACTCCTCGTCGCAGCACAGGATGATGGGGGTGGTGTCATCGTGCACGAGGTAGTCGTTCACGGCCTTGTTCACATAGCGGAACCAGGGCAGGGCGTCGTCCTTCTTCACCTCGTTGCGGGACTGATGGTCGTGGTACTGGCCCATGTGGCCCTCCAGCGAGATGTAGTCCAGCGCGCCCTTCTCGCCCTTGCGAGCGTCGGCGGCGATGTCGTCGCTGTTGGCGAACAGCTCGCTGAAGAAGTCGTGCACTTCCTGCGGCAGCTGCTGGCGCTCCACATGGGTGCGGTCGCCCTTCACCCAGCTGAAGCGGTCGTTGCCCAGTTCCAGCACATAGTACTCGGTGCCGTACTGGAAGTTGCGCAAAAGCGGCTTGACGAAGTAGGTGTCGCCGGCGGCCACCATGGGATCGGGGGCGAAGAACAGGTTGTACACGTAGATGTCGTCGTTGTTCATGAGGAAGCCCAGACCCTCGCCGGCATGCAGCCAAAGCGGCATGTCCGGATGCTCGAGCAGGTAGTCGGCCTTCTCGACGATGCCCTTATAGGCATCTTTGTCGTAGGTTTCGGCGAGCGTGCGCTCGGCATCCTTCATCAGATCCTTGAACATGTCGCGATCCCAGATATCGCGGCGCTCCTCGCGCTCGGTGTGGTGCACGGGAATATAGAGCGACACGACGGGCGCGGTCACATCAGCGAGGATGGCCGGATCGAACTTTTCCATCACGTGAATGCTATCGGCGGTCTTCCGCAAGGTCTCCTTCTCGTCTTTCATGACGAACCTCCAAAGTGGTCGGGAACACAAAGTGCGCGCAGCAGTGTCGCGGCGCCGTTGCGTCTGGAAAGGCGACGGCGCGTGGTGCAACTGATGTGCTGAAAAGAGCATAGCCCCCGACGAGGAAAATCGGGGGCTATGAGCCAGCCTGTGAACGGGCGGTTGCCGAAATGCAGTTTAAAGTTGATTTGACCGCTCGCCTTTAGTCGAGGTAGCGCTTCACGTTCATGGCGCGCATGGCGTTCAAGATGGCGATGACGGCCACGCCCACGTCGGCGAAGACGGCCATCCACATGTTGGCGATGCCGAAGGCGGCCAGCACCAGCACGGCAAACTTGACGCCCAGGGCAAACACGATGTTCTGCCAGACGATGCCCATGGTGCGCCGCGCCAGGTGAATGGCGCGGGCGATGTCGTCGGGGTCGTCGTTCATGAGCACGATGTCGGCGGCCTCGATGGCGGCGTCCGAACCCATGGCGCCCATGGCGATGCCGATGTCGGCGCGGGTGAGCACGGGTGCGTCGTTGATGCCATCGCCCACGAAGGCGAGCTTGCCCTTGCCATTGGTGTCGCGCTCGGTTTGGGCGAGAAGCGCCTCCACCTCGGCCACCTTGTCTTGGGGAAGCAGCTCGGCGTGCACCTCGTCGATGCCGAGTTCGGCGGCGACGGCCCGGGCCACGGGTGTGCGGTCGCCCGTGAGCATGACGGTCTTCTTCACGCCGGCCGCGCGCAAATCGGCGATGGCGCGGGCGGCGTCGGGCTTCACGGTGTCGGCGATGACGATGGCGCCCAGGTAGGTGCCGTCGGCGGCCACGTAGAGCACGGTGCCCGGCACGTCGGTGGCCGTGAAGGCGATGTCATGGGCCGCCATGAGCTTGCCGTTGCCCACGAGCACGTTTCGTCCGTCCACGACCGCTTCCACGCCCTGGCCGCTGATCTCGCGGACGTCGCGCACCCGTTCGGCGGTTGTGGTGGAGCTG
>ULQC01064045.1_pt1 | contig 11099 bp, 9 predicted proteins | sample 1954091 | NCBI WGS metagenome assembly ULQC01 (sample SAMEA4835645, study PRJEB28245) | human gut metagenome | biome: gut microbiome; material: fecal sample | place: Denmark | collected 2008
AGATGTTCAGCGCCTGTTTAATTCCATTGCCATGATCGATGCAGACGGATCCATTCTTGGTGTTTACCGCAAGACCCATATCCCGGACGATCATTTTTATCAGGAAAAATTCTATTTCACTCCGGGAGATACAGGATTCAAAGTCTTTGAAACACGTTTTGGAACCGTCGGCGTCGGCATCTGCTGGGATCAGTGGTTTCCGGAAACAGCACGATGTATGGCTGTGCAGGGAGCTGAAATCCTGCTCTATCCTACCGCGATCGGAAGTGAGCCGATCCTGAATGTAGACAGCAGCGGGCACTGGCGGCGCGTCATGCAGGGACATGCTGCCGCAAATCTTATTCCGGTTGCTGCTGCAAACCGGATTGGTACCGAAACCGTAACGCCCTGTGAAGAAAATGGCGGCCAGTCCTCTTCTCTTACTTTCTACGGCTCTTCCTTTATTGCCGATGCAACCGGTGAACTTGTGGCATCTGCCGGAAGAGATACCGAGGAAATCCTGTACGCCTCCTTCGATCTGGATGCCCTGCGCGAAGAACGTTTTTCCTGGGGGCTTTTCCGTGATCGACGGCCGGAAACCTACCGTATCATGACGAAACAGTAAAGCTCTGTCTCTTCCTGTTGTAACTCTTCCTACAGCGGTGCGCTGCATCACATATTCTAACTACAAAGGAGAACCGCTATGCAATATGGAGTTTTATGTCTGCTGCCGCCTGCGGCGATGCTGATTTTTGCATTAAAAACGAAAAAATCTTTCGAAGCTCTGATTTTCGGAACCCTGATTGCCTATCTCATCATGTACAAAGCGGCTTTTATCGGACCCTGGTGTGATCTGCTGCTTTCGGAGATCAGCAACGCAGATAACCAGTATATTCTTCTTCTCTGCGGACTGTTCGGAGGCTTCATCTTCCTGCTCCGCGAGGCAAAAGGAACACTTGGTTTTTCCAACCTGTTAAGCCGCTTCTGTAAAAATGAACGGATCACCATGATGATGTCGGTATTTCTCGGAATCATTATTTTTGTCGATGATTATCTCAACATCATGACCGTTGGAACCTGTATGAAGGATGTCTGTGATAAACGAAAAGTCCCACGCCAGGCGCTTGCCTATATCATTGACTCAACCGGTGCACCTGTCTGCGCACTGATTCCCTTTTCCACCTGGGTAGTTTTTTATTCCGGTGTTTTTATTCAGGAACCGGACATTCTCAATATGGGCTTTTCCACCGGTATGAGTGTTTACTTAAAAGTGCTTCCTTATATGTTTTATCCCATGGCTGCACTTCTGGTTGTCATTCTGTTTGCCTGCAAACTGATGCCAAAGCTCGGAAAAATGAAAGATGCCTATACCGATCTGGAAAAGAAAGAGCAGACACCGGAGCATCCAAAAATGCACAATGCCCCTTCCGTTGACATTGCCATGGCCGGAATGAGCGTTGATTACCCGCCCGAAAATACCAATGCCGGAAATATACTGGATTTTCTGATCCCCATCGGAATTCTGATCGGTGTGACAGTAGCCACACAGGATATGATGCAGGCGATTATTCTTGCTCTTGCTTCCTGTATGATTCTTTATCTTCCGCGGAAAAAAATGACCTTTACGCGGTACGTGGAACTGTTCTTTGCCGGCTTTGCAGATATTCTTCCGGTTCTCGCCATTCTTCTTGCATCCTTTATGATCAAGACTGCCTGCGGCGAAATGGGACTCTCGGAATACGTCATCAACCTGTGTGTTCCGTATATGAATGCCAAAACACTGGCAGCTATTATTTTTGTTGTCATTGCAGTTCTGACCTTTGTCACCAGTTCTTTCTGGGGAATTGAGGCCGTAGCCGTTTCCATCGTTGTTCCGCTTGCCAGCGCCCTTGATGCTAATGTACTTCTGGCGCTTGGCGCTGTCGTATCCGGCGGTGTTTTCGGAAGCCATGCATGCTTCTATTCCGACGCAACGGTTCTTTCCTCCGCGACCTGCGAGATTGACAATATGTCACATGCCGTGTCGCAGTTTCCTTACGTCCTGATCAGTGCTGCTCTCGCCATAGCAGGATTCTTAATCTGCGGAATTTTTGCTCTTTAAAAACACGTTCTAAAAGTCAAGCGGATATTCGCAATCCGCTTCGCTACTTGCTCATAACCGAATAGCTGCTCCGCAGCTTATCAGAAGGAGCTTGCACTCCTCCTGATACAAGCAAGTCCCCACCCACTGCTTATTGCTTTTCGCAATGGAAGCAGGGGACTTACTTGATTCGATTAAAAAAGTCTTCGACGATCGGATTTTCCCAGATTCGTCGAAGGCTTTTTTTGTTTTTTTATTCTTTTACACTCAACCGCACCAGCGCACGCTGCAGCTTGGCTTCGGCAATACGGTATTCTTTGTCTGTCAGACCGCCGTTTGCCAGCGCCTGCTCGGCCCTGTGTTTGGCAGCCTCGGCGCGCTCTGCATCAATATCCTCTTCCCACTCCCAGGTTGTTGCCAGGACACGGCAGACCCCGTTCATCATGGAAAGCATTCCGCCGATGCAGGCGGCATTTCTTCTCGTTCCGTCCTCCAGCACAATATGCGCCTCGCCCATACCGAGTGCAGTGCAGTAATTGCAGTGCCCAGGCAGAATTGCCAGGTCGCCGCTGATGGTTCTGCAGACAACGCGCGCTACGTCACCCTCATAGAGAAGTCCGTCCGGCGTGCCGACACGTAAAGGAAATGTACTCATACGTCATTCCTCCTTTACTGATTCAGTGCTTTTGCTTTTTCAAATACCTCGTCGATGGTACCTGCAAACAGGAAACAGCTCTCCGGAAGATCGTCGCACTCGCCGTCAAGGATCATGCGGAATCCGCGCAGAGTTTCTTTTAACGGCACATATTTTCCTTCCATACCGGTAAACTGCTCCGCTACCGAGAAGCTCTGGGACAGGAAACGCTGTACCTTACGTGCACGGCTGACCGTCAGCTTATCCTCCTCGGACAGCTCATCCATACCCATGATGGCGATGATATCCTGCAGCTCTTTGTATCTCTGCAGCACCTGCTGTACGGCACGTGCTACCTCATAGTGCTCATGGCCTACGATTTCCGGTGTCAGGATACGGCTGGTAGAATCGAGCGGATCAACAGCCGGGTAAATACCCTGGCTGGAGATTTCACGGGAAAGTACCGTCGTGGCATCCAGATGGGTAAACGTTGTTGCCGGAGCCGGGTCGGTCAGGTCATCGGCCGGCACGTAAACAGCCTGTACCGATGTGATGGATCCCTTTCTTGTGGAAGTAATACGCTCCTGCAGTGCGCCCATCTCGGTTGCCAGCGTCGGCTGGTATCCTACTGCGGACGGCATACGGCCAAGCAGAGCCGAAACCTCGGAACCTGCCTGCGTAAATCGGAAAATATTATCAATGAACAGCAGCACATCCTGATTTTTCACGTCACGGAAATATTCTGCCATGGTAAGGCCGGAAAGTCCGACACGCATACGCGCTCCCGGCGGCTCGTTCATCTGTCCATAGACCAGTGCTGTTTTGTCGATAACACCGCTCTCTTTCATCTCGTTGTAAAGGTCATTTCCTTCACGGGTACGCTCTCCGACACCGGTGAAAACGGAAAGTCCGCCGTGTGCCGTTGCCACGTTGTGGATCAGCTCCATGATAAGGACTGTTTTTCCAACGCCGGCACCGCCGAACAGACCGATTTTTCCGCCCTTGGCATACGGGCAGATCAGGTCAACGACCTTGATTCCGGTTTCGAGGATTTCCGTTGCCGGAACCTGCTCCTCGTAGGACGGCGGATCGCGGTGGATCGGCCATTTTTCTGCTGTTTCCGGTGCCGGCTTATTATCTACGGTCTCACCGAGCAGATTGAACACGCGGCCTAAGCACTCCTCTCCGACCGGAACGGCGATCGGGCCGCCCGTGTCGACTGCTTTCGTTCCGCGGACAAGTCCGTCTGTGGACTTCATGGCAATGCAGCGAACCATGTTGTCGCCCGTCTGCTGCGCCACTTCCACAACCAGTTTCTCGCCGTGGTTGTCTATCTCGATGGCATTCAGAAGTGCCGGCAGCTCTCCTTCCGGAAAACGGATGTCCAGAACAGGACCCGTTACCTGCACAACCTCGCCAATGTGTTTTTCACTCATTTAACGACTTCTCCTCACTTTTCTTGTTTCCACTCTTACACGCCTTCCGCACCGCCGACGATCTCCGTGATCTCCTGCGTAATGCTTGCCTGACGGGCACGGTTGTAATACAGATTGAGCTGTTCAATCATCTCCTCTGCATTTCCCGTTGCCGCCTCCATTGCGGTACGGCGTGCCGCAAGCTCACTTGCCACACTCTCACAGATACCGCCGTAGATCAGGCCGCCTAAGTATTCCGGCACAATCGCTTCGAATACCTCGACACCGTTTGGCTCATACAGGATCAGATTCCGGATTTTTTTCGCTTCCGGGTCCTCTCCGTCCTCTTTTGCAATGTCAATCAGAGGCAGGATCGGCACGGAAACCGGCATCTGCGACAGCATCGACACGAATTTTGTGTAACAAAGCTCCACATGTCCGAAGGTCCCTTTCCGGAACTCACGGCACAGTGCGCGCGCGATCTCAAAGCTGTCTGCCACGGAAAGATTTGCGATCTCGGCAAAGCTGTCCGTCAGAATGTCCAGCTTCCGGGATTTTGCATACTCCACTGCCTTTTTGCCGACCGGAACCACACAGATCTCTTTTCCTTTGGCATCTGCCTCAAAGCATCGGAACAGATTGGCGTTGTATCCGCCCGCAAGACCGCGGTCTCCGGCAACCAGCACGTAGCAGCATTTCTCGTTTTTTGCCTCTTTTGCATAAATGGAATAAAATTCCGTGTTTCCTTTTGCAATATCCTGCAAAGTGCGGTACAGCTCCTGAAAATACGGACGGCAGGTATCAGCCCGCTCCTTCGCTTTTCGCAGCTTGGAGGACGCTACAAGTTCCATCGCCTTGGTAATCTGCATCGTGCTTTCGACACTTTTGATCCGCAGCTTTACGGCTTTCATGTTTGCAGCCATAGGCTCCTCCTTCTTTCCTTATTTTGCAGGTCTTGTATTGATAAAGTTTTCGGTGTACGATTCGAGCGTACTTTTCAGCTTCTCCTCGGTATCTGCCTCAAGTTTTCCGGTTGCGGAAATCTCCTGCATCACGGCAGCACCCTCGGCATCGGTATCGAGCCAGGTATACAGTCCGTCCTCATAGGCGCGGACATCCTCAGCTGCAACCTTTGACAGAATTCCTTTCGTTACCGCATAGAGAATAGCAACCTGTTTTTCTACCGAAACCGGTGCATTCTGGTTCTGTTTTAATACTTCCACGATACGCACACCCTGCTCCAGACGCGCCTTTGTATCGGCATCCAGATCGGATCCGAACTGCGCAAAGCTTGCCAGCTCGCGGTACTGGGAATAGATCAGTTTCAGAGTTCCGGCTACCTTCTTCATTGCCTTAATCTGCGCATTTCCACCGACACGGGATACCGATACGCCAGGGTTTACCGCCGGCATAACACCCGAGTGGAACAGCTCTGTCTCAAGGAAAATCTGGCCGTCTGTGATGGAGATGACGTTCGTCGGAATATAGGCAGAAATATCGCCTGCCTGGGTCTCAATGATCGGCAGGGCCGTCATGGATCCGCCGCCGTGTTCATCGTCCAGCTTTGCGGCACGCTCCAGAAGTCTGGAATGGAGATAGAAAACATCTCCCGGATAAGCCTCACGTCCCGGCGGACGGCGGATCAGCAGGGAGAGTGCACGGTATGCAACCGCGTGCTTACTTAAGTCATCATAAATAATCAGCACATCTTTTCCCTGATACATAAAGTACTCGCCCATGGCACAGCCGGAATACGGTACGATATACTGCAGCGGGCTCGCTTCGGATGCCGTCGCTGCCACGACGATGGTGTACGCCATTGCGCCGTTCTTCTCAAGATTTTCTACTAAGGACGCTACTGTCGAACGTTTCTGTCCGATGGCAACGTAGATACAGATCACATCCTTGCCTTTCTGGTTCAGAATGGTATCGGTTGCGATCGTTGTCTTTCCGGTCTGACGGTCTCCGATGATCAGCTCTCGCTGGCCTCTTCCGATCGGAACCATGGAATCGATCGCTTTAATACCGGTCTGCAGCGGCTGATTAACACCTTTTCTCTCACAGATGCCCGGTGCCGGGCTTTCAATCGGACGGTACCCTGCTGCCGTAATCGGGCCTGCGCCGTCGATTGGCTGGCCGAGCGCGTTGACAACGCGTCCGATCATGCCTTCTCCGACCGGAACCGAAACAACCTTTCCCGTTCTTTTTACAAGCTGTCCCTCGCTGATGTTCTCGCCGGAACCGAATAAAACGACAGATACTCTGTTTTCCTCGAGGTTCTGTGCCATTCCATAACTTCCATCCTCAAATTCCAGCAGCTCGCCTGCCATGCAGTTCGAAAGACCGCTGGCTCTTGCGATTCCGTCTCCGACCATCAGAACGGTGCCTGTCTCATCCTGCCGGATCGCATTTTCATAATATTTGATCTGGCTGCGGATGACCTTGGATATTTCTTCTGGTTTCAGTTGCATTTTTTCCTCCTACACCACTGTATCGCTGATTCTTCTGGAAAGCTCGGCCAAACGTCCCTTTACGGTTCCGTCAAACAGCTTTCCGTCGAGCTCCACGCGGACACCCGCCAGAACGGACGGATCGGTTTTCAGTTCCATCACCACTGTTTTTCCGCTCATCGTTTCCAGTTTTTTCTTCAGAAGCTCTTCCTGTTCCTTCGACAGGGATGCTGCACTCGTCACAACTGCCTCGGCAATATTGTGCGCCGCAAAGTATCTGCGCTGAAACGCTTCCTGGCATCCGCCGAATTCCCGGAGAAGATTTTTTTCACACAGCAGTTTGATAAAATTGACCAAATACGGTTCCGCCTGGCTGCCAAATGCCGCGTCGATCAGCCCGATCCGCTCTTTTCGCGGAATCGAAGGCTCCGATAAAAGGCGCGGATACTCCGGATTTTCCCGGAACAGAGCTCGGATCTCCTTCATCTCGGAAAGGATTTCCTCTTCGAGATGCTCCTCCTGGGCCAGCTCATACAGGCTCCCACCGTATACTCTGGCAGTTTCTGTCATGATGCTTCACCTACATTCGATATAAATTCATCTATCAGCTTCTCATGGTCTTTTTCATTAATTTCACGTTCAATGACCTTTCCGGCAATATCCATGGCAATGCCGCCGATCTCGCCTTTGACTTCATTGACCGCTTTCTTTTTCTCCTGGGCAATCTCTTTTTCTGCCTTGTTTTTCAGGGCAGCTGCCTGTTCGGAAGCCTCTTTTACGATTTTCTCGCTCTGCAGCGTTGCTGTCTTTCTGGCGCTTTCGAGAATCTCGTTGGCCTTTGCCTTGGCCTCCTGCATATTCTGCTCATATTCCTCTTTGATGGCGTTGGCTTCTTTTTTTGCCGCCTCTGCGTCTGTGATCTCCGCGTCGGCTGCCGCACGCCGTTTTTCCAGCATCTCATTGATCGGTTTGAAAAGGAACCGTTTGATCAGATACATCTGGATGAAGAGGTTGCAGATCTGTGCGATAAAAGTCCAGGGGACAATTCCTACCAGTTCCTGAACCTGCATAGTTTCTTTCCTCCTAGCAATCATTTACTCCTTGCAACTATTTCAGGAAGTTCATGAACATTCCCGGTGCTACGAAGATCAGAAGCAGGCCGGTTACGAAACCGTAAATACCTGTGGTCTCTGCGATCGCACAGCCAAGAAGCATCGTACTTGTTACATCACCTTTGCATTCCGGCTGACGTCCGATTGCCTCAAGTGCCTTTGCTACGGCGTTACCTTCACCGATACCAGGTCCGATACCTGCGATCAGGGAGCATCCTGCGCCGATTGCGCATCCTGCGAGAGCGATACCTTTTGCTAAAATCTGAAAATCCATCTTGTTTTCCTCCTGTATTTTCTTTTTGTAAACCTCATTTTTTAATCTCTTTAGCCTTCCTCTGCTGCATTCGCAATGTACATGACAGTCAGCATACAGAAAATAAAGGCCTGCATCACGCCGGAAAACCAGTCAAAGTAGACCGACAGAACAGCCGGAACACCGACGTCCAGAATCGGGATCTGTGAAAGAGTTCTTCCGAGCACGCCGGGAAGCAGTCCCAGCAGCTTTCCGCTTGCCAGTGCCAGAGATCCGTAGATCAGGGCATTGATAACAACGCCGGAAAGGATGTTTCCAAAGTGACGGCACGCCATACTGATCGGCGTTGCGAGCTCCGACAAAACGTTAAACGGTGTCATAACCGCAATCGGAGTCGTGAATCCTTTCAGATATCCGCCAAAACCGTTGGTTTTGATCTTCTGTGTGGTGATCATGATGAAAACCACAACAGCCCAGGCCGCCTCGGTGGAAAGATCTGCTGTCGGACTTCGAAGTCCGATCAGGCTGATCAGGTTCGAGACAACGCTGGTCGCGAAAAGCGCCGACACAAAAGGAATCAGATAGCGGAATTTTTCTCCCATGTTGCCGATGACGAATTTATTTGCGGTCTCCACAATCATTTCTGCCACCGCCTGGCGTTTGGAGATGTTCCGTATCTTCAAATCTCTTGTGAGCCAGATGCAAAGTCCGGTAATGAGTGCCATTACAATCCAGCTTACCACCAGCGTTTCGCTGATCTGAATTTTCCCGAACAGCGGAAAATCGATCGGGATCGTAAAAAAGACTTTTGCACCGGAGATATCAACCTCCATTCTCTTTTCTCACCTCCTCTGTATGAGATAAAATAAAAAATTTGAACCTTTTGTCAAAGCGAATCTTCACAATCCGCTTCGCTGCTTGCTCATAACCGAATCGCTGCTTCGCTGTTTCGGTTTAAAAACGCCGTCCCGTCTTTGCGGCTTTCGCCTGAGATCAGGTTCAGCGCTTTATGCTGTTTTTTATGCCCTTCAGCTTGATGGCCGTTCCCGGAATTAAAAGCGGCAGGATTCCTGCGGCAAACTGGAAGCATGGAAGCACAATCGCCAGAATTGCCCAGAGCATCTGCATCAGGTTTCTCTGCGAATAGCTTGCCTGCATCCGCCGTTTTGCTCCCGCCTCGTCTGTCTCGGACACTGCTTTTTGTACTGCCATGCCCATCAGGAAAAAGTTCAGCACCGCAACGGCACCGCCTCCGATTCCCCCGAGGATCACCCGATAGTCAAATGGGATTTTTTCCGGCCAGATCAGGTGCAGGATCAGAAACCCGACCCACATCACAACCACGCCGACAACAGTATAGATGGCAACATTTTTCGTCTCCTTTTTTACGGCCGGTTGGACCTTGTCTCCGAAATTGCTCATATCGCCTTGTTTCCTTTCTAAGGGATTTTCCCCTTAAAATCAGTCTGAAATCTTTTCTCTGCCACTTGATCTTCGTCAACTGTGAAAACTTTTTCAGACACGTTCTAAATATGTCGGTTGAAAGACACCCTCTTTTTCTTCTTTTTTCCGTCCGGCTCCGTCTCGATGCGTTTCTGATGCCGCAGAACGCTCTGCCCGAATTTCCAGGCTGTCACGGCTCCGCCTCCGATCCCAAAGAAAAATCCGATCAGATAAATCCATGTTCCAACCGAAAAGCGGTCGCAAAGCCACCAGCAAAGTGCCAGACAAAGAAAAAGAGGCGTCACAAGGGACAGTCCGAATTGTGTCAACATTGTGAGATTGGTAATCATCCCCGTCCACTTCTTCATATCCTGTCCCTTTCTGCCGCCTCTTTTTGTCAGACCCTCGGATCTGTGTCTTGTTTCATTTTTCCCAAAACACACTTCCATTTTTGTAACCACTTAGTCAGATTGTACCATAAACGTTTTCATAAGACAAATGAATTTGTATATTTTCCAAATTATTTATTTTTATTTACATTCTTTTCATAATAATTGGAACAATTTTCTCATTTTGTCCCATTGCAAAATTGCAGCGTTCACCTCGCTTCTTATTTTTTGAAAAAAACTGCGGTTTTATTCCACACATACTGCCGTTTTTTCTTTCCAACCGGAAAGCTGATAGCTTACCTCATAGTGTCCCGGCTCCAGCAGGTATCTGCCGTTTTCTTCTGATCCGAGCACTTCTGCAACCGCTTCTTTTTCACTTTTGGCAACCATTGGAAGTACGGCCTCTGCGGTACAGTCGAACGGAACATCCATGGTGATGGTCACGTGCTCTTTGTCGGAAAGCTCCCAGCGAATGCTGTACATTCCCGATGCAGAATCATATTTTGCCTCTGCATACCTCAAATCCCAGTTCAGCGTCGGTGCAAACTGTACGGTCCTGGCACCCGGATGGGATTCCATCGTGTTGATGCCGGCAACGTGACGGAACATCCATTCCTGGATGGAGCCGTAAGCATAATGGTTCATACTGTTCATGCTGATGCCGGAAATCGTACCGTCCGTAAGAAGGGAATTCCAGCGTTCCCAGACGGTAGTTGCACCAAGCTTAACCTCATAAAGCCAACCCGGAAATTCCTCGTTCAGCAACAGTTCGTAGGCGAGATCGTTCATGCCGTTGTCTGTCAGCACGTTATTCAGCAGCGGGGTTCCGACAAATCCTGTTTTCAGTTTGTGGTTACTCTGCTCAAACAGCTTCAGAAGCTGCCGTTTTGTCAGCTCTTCGTTCTTTGACAGATGGTATTTCAGCGTCAGCAGCAGCGCCGTCTGTGTTTTGATGCAGCAGCGGCCTGTTGCGCTGTAATATTCTTCCTGTACCACAGCAAACTGCTCCTCGGACAGCTTCTGATACTTCTCCTGCTCCTCGCGGTATCCCAGCACACCGGCCGCTTTTGCCACGATTCCTGCGCTGATCGCATAATACAGGTTTGCAATAAACTCCTCGTCCGTTGCACCCATGACCTGCTCCGCGCCCTGTACCGGATTGTCCAGTGCCAGCCAGTCGCCGAAGTGGAAAATATACCGCCAGCCGTGGTTATCCCCATCCACTTTCGTAATGTAATCCACCCACGATTTCATGCTCGCAAACTGATCTTCCAGAATGCTCTTGTCCCCGTAAAACAGATACAGATTCCACGGAATGATGCACGCCGCATCGCCCCAGACACA
>ULQC01022178.1_pt1 | contig 11036 bp, 8 predicted proteins | sample 1954091 | NCBI WGS metagenome assembly ULQC01 (sample SAMEA4835645, study PRJEB28245) | human gut metagenome | biome: gut microbiome; material: fecal sample | place: Denmark | collected 2008
TCGGGGTACTCGTCGGACAGGACCTGCTTGCACACGTCCAGGATGATGTCGCCGCCCCGGCCGGACATGACCCGCCCCAGGAGCAGCACGTGCTTGAAGCCGTAGAAGTGGTGGTACAGGGCCAGGGAGTGGCCCAGGTACACGCCGATGGAGCGGTAGATAGCCTCGGCGGGGGAGCCGGGGACCTCCATGAGCTTCTGGACCTCCTTGAGCTTCTCGGCGGGGGAGAGGTCCGCGGACAGGTTGATGCCGGCGGCGGGGGCCAGCTTGATGACGGAGTCCTGGGAGAAGTACTTCACGCCGCAGCCGATGTCCCCGGACCACTCGTCCTCCATGGCGCTGGGGGACACGTCCACCGGGGCGAAGGCCAGCTCGTTGAGCCAGCCGGTGATGTTGCCGTTCTGGTCCACGTAGCCCACCGCCTCGCTGGTGCCCATGGCGATGCCCAGGATGTTGTTCTCCTCCAGGCTCATGGCGCCGGCCAGGGCGGACACGTCGCCGTCGTTGGCCACCACATAGGGTACATCCCCGAAGGTGTCCTTGATGGCCCGGATGTAGATGTCCTTCACCTTGGCGTCAAACAGGTCCTTGGGGACCTTCAGGAACAGGGAGGCCACCATGGTGCGGTTCTCAATGTAGATGCCGGCGGAGGACACGCCCACCGCATCCACCCGGGGCATGTGGGCCGCGGCGGACTTCAGGGCGGAGACGATCCCCTCATAGTGGTAGTCCGGGTCGGCGGTGGTCTTGGGGAACCACACCACCTCCTCGGAGAAGACGGGCTCTCCGTCGATGACGGCGGACACCTTCCGGTCGGAGCCGCCCGCGTCAAAGCCGATGCGGCAGCCGCCCAGGTGGCGGCCCACCGCCTGGGGATTGCTCTTCTCGGCGGGCACGGCGTCGCAGTACACCACCTCGAAGGGCTTCTCGTACACGTTGGACATGAAATCAGCGTCAAAGGCCCGCTTGCCGCCCACGCAGTAGGTGGCCTTCATGGCCTCATAGACGGCCTTGCTGCCGCTGAGGTAGACCTTGAAGCCGCCCTTCATCCACAGGAGCATTTTGATGAGCCGGTCCACATAGTAGATGTCGGCCTCAGCCATCTCCGGGGTGCCGTGGATAAAGGTCTTATAGACGGCCACCTCTCCGCCGGCCCGCTCCACCGCCACGTCCAGGGGCTGCTTGGCGTCCTTCAGAAAGGCCGCGTTGAACTTGCCCAGAGGAAGAAAGCCGGGGTCCAGCTCCGGCACATGTTTCACCGAGACTTCAATTCCAAGGTGCTTCATTGTATGAACCCTCCCGTTTTTGTAGGAAATACACAGGGTATCTTCCTATATAGACTATCAGCTTTTTTTGATCTGTCAAGCATATTTTCATAAAATTGAAAATTATTTTCTGACTATCTATTGACGGGGGGAAACCGGACGGGTATGATGGAGGCAGCAGGGGGAGCATTTCCCCCCAGATTTGGAAAGGTGGAATGAATATGGATCTGTCTGTCCGGCTGCAGAGCCATCAGAAGTGGATCAAGGAGGAACTGGAGCGGAGCATCCGCTTCTGGCTGAAGAATGGAATGGACCCGGTGCACGGCGGCGTATACACCTGCCTGGACCGGGAGGGAAAGGTGTTCTCCACCGATAAGAGCGTGTGGATGCAGGGCCGGTGCGCCTGGACCTTCGCCTACCTGTGCCATGTGTACGGGGTGAAGGAGGAGTGGCTGGAGGCCAGCAAGAGCTGCCTGGACTTCATGGAGAAGTACTGCATCAACCGCCAGGCGGGCGACCGCATGTACTTCACCGTCACCGGCGACGGCAAGCCCCTGCGCCAGCGCCGCTACTGCTTCTCCGAGGGGTTTTATGCCATCGCCAACGCGGAGTACTACGGCGTGACCGGGGAGAAGGAGTGTCTGGAGCGGGCCCGCCGGGCCTATGACCTGATCTGGAACCTGAACCAGGGCCTCATCGACGATCCCACCGGCATGGGTCCCAAGACCATTCCCGAGACCAGGTCCGGCCGGGCTCTGGCCAACCCCATGATCTACCTGAACATCACCTCCGTGCTGCGCCGGGTGGACCCGGAGCAGGAGGCCCTCTACAATGAGCGGGCCCAGAAGTGCGTGGATGAGATCTTCCAGTACCACTACAAGCCCGAGCTGGGCTGCACCCTGGAGAGCGTGGACCTGGACGGCACCCCCCGCCTGGATGTGACCGAGGGCCGGGTGGTCAACCCCGGCCACGACATCGAGTGCTCCTGGTTCCTCATGGAGGACGCCAACCGGAAGGGGGACAAGAAGCAGCACGAGATCGCCATGAAGATCTTTGACCAGGCCATCAACGCCGGCTGGGACTATGAGTACGGCGGCCTGCTCTACTTTATCGACTGCCTGGGCCGTCCCCCCGAGGCCTATGAGCATGACATGAAGCTGTGGTGGCCCCACGACGAGACCATGATTGCCAGCCTGATGATCTTCCGGGACACCGGGGATGAGAAGTACCTCACCTGGTTTGAGCGGACCATGGACTACTGCAAGGAGCACTTCTCCGACCCCGAGTTCGGCGACTGGTACGGCTATCTCCGCCGGGACGGCAAGCCCACCATGCCTGCCTGCAAAGGCAGCACCTTCAAGGGCCCCTTCCACCTGCCCCGCATGCTCATCATGTGCGACCAGATGCTGGACCAGATCCTGGCCAAGCAGGCCTGAGCCCCGTTCCGCAGTGCGACCCGTGTAAAAGGAGACCGGCATGCCCTTTGGAAATGTCTTTGAAAAGATCAACAGTGAATACTATCAGCTCACCGGCGCGGAGAAGCGGGTGGCCGACTATGTGGTGGCCCACCAGCAGAAGACCCAGTTCATGTCCATCTCCGAGCTGTCGGAGGAGTGCGGCGTGGCGGAGGCCACCATCTCCCGCTTCTGCCGCCGGCTGGACTACAAGGGCTACAACGCCTTCAAGCTGGCCATCGCCAACTCCACCGCCGGACGGGTGGACGCCCCCCCGCCGGAGAGCGAGATCACGCCGGAGGACACCATTGAGGAGCTGAGCCAGAAGCTCTACGTCATCGACCGGGACGCCATGGCCCAGACCCTGGAGCTGATCCGGCCCGACGACATCCGCCGGGCGGCGGACATCCTCTCCTCGGCGGAGAAGGTGCTGTGCATGGGACAGGGGGGCTCCATGCTCCTGGCCCAGGAGTGCGCCCACCTGTTCAGCACCAGTCTGCCCAACTACCATGCGGTGATGGACTCCCATCTGCAGGCCATCGCCTGCTCCCATCTGACGGACAAGGACGCGGTGCTCTACTACTCCTACTCCGGCTCCACCGAGGAGCTGCTGAAAAACCTGAAGATCGTCTGGGAGCGGAAGGCCAAGGTCATCCTCATCACCCGGTTTCCCAAATCTCCCGGGGCCTCCTATGCCCACGTGGTGCTCCAGTGCGGCTCCAAGGAGGGGCCGCTCCAGGTGGGGTCGGTGGCCGCCCGGGTGGCCCAGCTCTACCTCACCGACGTGCTCTTTCACGAGGTGTGCCGCCGGCACCCGGACCAGTGTGCCGCCATCCGGCAGGTGGTGGCCGAGGCCCTCTCCGACAAGCACATCTGAGAGGTGCTGGATTTTGAGGTAAATCCGCCAGAAATTGGAGATTTTGAAGAAAAGTTTCTGAATGTAAGTTATGCGTAAAATTTTTTTAAAAATCATATTGACAAACCTCGATTAAAATTATACAATCCATACAACGGTGATGGAGTCACAAACATCGATTTTATGAAAAATGAAGGAGGAACCAATATGAACATGAAAAGACCTCTTGCATTCCTGCTGGCCGCGGGCATGACCCTCGGTCTGGCCGCCTGCGGCGGCAACGGCGGTACGAGCGGCTCCGGCTCGTCCGGCTCTTCCGGCTCCGCCGACGGCAGCGCTGTCACCCTGGACCTGTGGGCCTTCAACATCGGCGGCTTCACTGAGGCCTCCAACTGGGACACCATCCTCGCAGCGTTTAATGAGCAGCACCCCGACATCACCGTGAACGTGACTCCCATCAACTATCAGGACGGCGACCAGAAGCTGACCTCCGCCATCACCTCCAACAGCGGTCCCGACATCATCTTCGAGGGCCCCGAGCGCATCGTGGGCAACTACGCCCGTGAGGGCCTGATGGTGGACCTGAGCGATCTGTGGACCGAGAGCGGCTCCGACATCGCCGAGGGCATCTCCAGCGTCTCTCAGCTGGACGGCACCTACTACATGTACCCCCTGAGCGTGGCCGCCCACTGCATGGCCATCAACTATGAGGTCTTCGAGGCCGCCGGCGCCCTCCAGTACATCGACGAGGAGACCCGCACCTGGTCCACCGACGACTTCGTGGCCGCCATGGAGGCCATCAAGACCGCCATCGACAACGGCACCGTCTCTCTGGCCACCCCCGGCATCGTCTACTGCGGCGCCCAGGGCGGCGACCAGGGCACCCGCGCTCTGGTGAACAACCTGTACTCCGACTACTACGTGAATGACGACGGCACCTCCTACAACGCCAACAGCGCCAACAACGTGAAGGCTCTGACCCTGCTGCAGGAGATGGTGAACGAGGGCTCCCTGTCCGCCAACGCCAGCTACGCCGCTGCGGACGAGCTGCAGGCCTTCGCCAACCAGACCTGCGCCGTCACCTTCTGCTGGAACTACTCCAACTACACCCAGTACGCCGAGCAGACCCAGTTCACCCCCTTCGCCATGGCCTTCCCCTCTGACGACAGCCAGCCCGAGCTGGAGATGGCCGGCCCCTACGGCTTCGGCGTGTTCGACAAGGGCGACGAGGCCAAGATTGAGGCCGCCAAGACCTTCATCGACTTCGTGTGCAACGACCAGACCGTGGGCACCGAGGCCGTGAAGACCACCGGCTTCTTCCCCGTCCACGCCGACTGGGGCGATGTGTACGCCGGTGACGCCGACGCCGACCTGCGCGCTCCCTTCGCTCTGATGAGCGACTACCTGGGCCGCTACTACAACCTGACCGGCGGCTGGACCGAGCAGCGCGCCCTGTGGTGGCCCATGCTGGCTGAGATCCTGACCACCGGCGCCGACGTGCAGACCGCGGCCGACAGCTTCGTGGAGCAGGCCAACGCCAACATCGCGTAACCATCCGGTTCAACCGAAAATATCATGCACTCATGTGCCCGCTCCCTTCGTGAGAGGGGGCGGGCACATCCTTTTTTCTCCCCTGTCTGACGTGTGTGAGGAAGAAAATACCCTAAAAAAGGGAGGAGACATCTATGGCGCAAACCAGCGCGGCGGCCCCCGCTCAGGGGAAGCCGAAAAAGCAAAAGCAGTCCCCCTATTCCGGCATGAGCAAGGCGCTGATCCGGCGTGAGACCATCTCCGCCTACTGCTTTCTGATCCCCAGCCTCATCTTCTTCGTGACCTTCGTGGTCGTCCCCATGTTCATCTGCGTGTTTTACAGCTTCACGGAGTATGGCCTGGGCGGCGTGAAGGGCTTTGCCGGTTTGGAAAACTACGTCAAGCTGTTCCAGGACCCCATCTTCCACAAGGGCTTTATGAACACGGTGCTCATCGTGGTGGTGGCGGTGCCCACCGTCACCGCCTTCTCCCTGTGGGTGAGCTCCGCCATCTACAAGATGCACGCCATCCCCCGGTCCTTCTTCCGGTGCGTGTTCTATCTGCCGGTGGTCACCGGCTCGGTGGCCATCACCGTGGTGTGGAAGTGGATTCTGGACCCCTACAACGGCATCCTCAACCAGGTGGCCGGAACCTCCGGCTTTGACTGGCTGGGCAACCAGAAAACCGCCATCTGGTTTATCATCCTGATCCTGTTCACCACCTCCATCGGTCAGCCCATCGTGCTGTATGTGGCGGCTCTGGGCAACGTGGACCAGTCCCTCATCGAGGCGGCCCAGGTGGACGGCGCCACCAAGCTCCAGGTGTTCTGGAAGATCAAGTGGCCCCAGATCATGCCCACCACCCTGTATGTGCTGGTCATCACCACCATTAACTCCTTCCAGTGCTTCGCCCTGATCCAGCTGCTGACCAAGGGCGGACCGCTGAACTCCACCATGACCATCATGTACCAGGTGTACGATACCGCCTACCGGCTCAACGATCTGGGCTATGCCTGCGCCATCGGCGTGGTGCTGGCCATCATCATCGCGATTTTCTCCGCCATCCAGTTCAAAGTGGCGAAGACCGACAATTAAGGAGGGGGCGAGCAAATGAATAAGAAAACCGATCTGACCGGCACCTCCAAGGGCTATAAGATTTTCTCCGTGATCATTCTGGTGGCCATGGTGCTGTTCTTCCTGTTCCCCCTGTACTGGATTGTCACCGGCTCCTTTAAGGACCGAATTGAGATTACCGCCCGGGAGCCCATCTGGTTCCCCATGGACCCCACGGTGGAGAACTACGCGAAGCTGTTTGACAACCCCGCCTTCCTGTGGCTGTTCAACATCATCTTCATCTCGGCGGCGGCTATGATCCTGACCTGTCTCACCGCCTCTCTGGCGGGCTACGCCCTGGGCAAGAAGCGGTTCATCGGCCGGGGCGTCCTGTTCACCATCATCATCTGCGCCATGGCCCTGCCCAAGCAGGTCATCGTCATTCCCCTGGCCCAGCTGATGACGTTCCTCCACCTGAAAGACACCCTGTGGGCGGTGATCCTGCCCACGGTGGGCTGGCCCTTCGGCGTATTTCTGATGAAGCAGTTCTCCGAGAGCATCCCCACCGAGATCCTGGAGGCCGCCCGGGTGGACGGCGCCGGGGAGCTGCGCACCTTCGCCAGCGTGGTCTTCCCCATGATCAAGCCGGGCATCGGAGCCCTGGCCATCTTCACCTTCGTGAACACCTGGAACGATTACTTCCTCCAGCTGGTTATGCTCATCACGGAGGAGAAGTGGACCCTGCCCCTGGCCATCGCCAACATGCAGGGCGAAATGTCCACGGACTACGGCCTCATCATGGCGGGCGCGGCCCTGGCCTCCGTCCCCATCATCATCGTGTTTATCGCCTTCCAGAAGTATTTCACCCAGGGCATCGCCATGGGCGCGGTGAAGGGGTGAGCCCATGATCTACGCCAAGAACGCGGACGCCCTGGCTTACCGGGGCATTCACCCCAACCTGGACCTGGCCCTGGAGCACATCACCCCCGAATTCCTGGCCTCCCTCCGGGACAACCAGCGGGTGGAGCTCAAGGGGGATCTGGTGTACTGCACCCGGTTTACTTATGAGACCATCCCCCAGGAGGAGAGCTTCTTCGAGGCCCACCGCCGCTACCTGGACATCCACATCATGGTGGAGGGGGAGGAGCGGGTGGACATGAACCGCCCGGAGGACTTGAAGCTCACCGACGCCCAGGAGGGGAACGACTTCTATGCCTACCAGGGGGAGAGCTGGCACTCCACCGTGCTCAAGCCCGGGGAGTTCCTGGTGGTGTTCCCCGGGGACGCCCACCGCATCAAGGTGCAGGTGGACGGGCCCAAAACTGTCAGCAAAGCGGTGTTTAAGGTGTGCATTGACGCCTGAACCGCCGCCCTCCCGGCGGGGCTGATCGTATCCGCCGGGGAATCTTGAAACTTGGAGAGACCGAATTATGAAGGATTTCAGCAAATATCAGGGGATCATCCCCGCATTCTACGCCTGCTATGACGAGAAGGGCGACATCAGCCCCGCCGCCGTCCGGGCCCTGACCGAGCACTTCATCCAGAAGGGCGTCAAGGGCGTCTATGTGGGCGGCTCCTCCGGCGAGTGCATCTACCAGAGCGTGGCCGAGCGCAAGCTGGTGCTGGAGAATGTGATGGCCGTGGCCAAGGGCAAACTCACCGTCATCGCCCACGTGGCCTGCAACAACACCGCCGACAGCCGGGAGCTGGCCGCCCACGCGGAGGCCCAGGGCGTGGACGCCATCGCCGCCATCCCCCCCATTTACTTCCACCTGCCGGAGCACGCCATCGCGAAGTATTGGAACGACATCTCCGACGCAGCCCCCAACACCGACTTCATCATCTATAACATCCCCCAGCTGGCCGGCGTGGCCCTCACCATGTCCCTGCTGAAGGAGATGCTGAAGAATCCCCGGGTCGTCGGCGTGAAGAACTCCTCCATGCCCGTCCAGGACATCCAGATGTTCCACGACGAGGGGGCCATCGTGTTCAACGGGCCCGACGAGCAGCTGCTCTCCGGTCTGGCGGCCGGGGCCATCGGCGGCATCGGCGGCACCTACGGGGCCATGCCTGAGCTGTATCTGAAGATCCGGGAGCTGTTCCTGGAGGGCAAGATGGAGCAGGCCAGAGAGATCCAGAACGAGTGCTGCCGCATCATCTACAAGATGTGCTCCGCCAAGGGCAACATGTACGCCGTCATCAAGGCCATTCTGCGCAAGCAGGGCGGGCCCGACTGCGGCGGGGCGCGCCTGCCCCTGGCCGCCCTGACCGAGGCCGACCAGGCCGTGGTGGACGAGAGCGCCACCATGATCCAGGCCGCCATCGCCAAATACTGCTGAGAGGAGTTCCCCTTCCATGCGAATTTATGAATGCGCGGACTACCGCGCCATGAGCCGCCGGGCGGCCAGCCTGATCGCCGCCCAGGTCGTTTTGAAGCCCGAGGGAGTTCTGGGCCTGGCCACCGGCTCCACCCCCATCGGACTGTACAGCCAGCTGGTGGAGTGGTACAAGCAGGGCGACCTGAGCTTCGCCGGCATCCGCTCCGTCAACCTGGACGAGTACCTGGGCCTGGCCCCCACCCACGAGCAGAGCTACCGCTATTTCATGCAGCAGAACCTGTTCGACCACATCGACATCAAGCCCGAGAACACCCACGTGCTCAACGGCCTGGCCGCGGACCCCGACGCCGAGTGCGCCGCCTATGACCAGCTCATCCGGGAGCTGGGGGGCGTGGACCTGCAGCTGCTGGGCATGGGCCACAACGGCCACATCGCCTTTAACGAGCCGGGGGACAACTTCGGCCTGGGCACCCACGTGGTCAGCCTGTCCGAGCGCACCATCGACGCCAACCAGCGGTTCTTTGAGAACCGGGACCAGGTGCCCCGCCAGGCTCTGAGCATGGGCATCAAGAGCATCATGGGCGCCCGGCGCATCCTGGTGGTGGTCAGCGGCGAGGACAAGGCCGACGCGGTGTGCAAGGCCGTCACCGGGCCGGTCACCGACCAGGTGCCCGCCTCCGTCCTCCAGCTCCACCCCGACGTGACCCTGGTGGGCGACACGGCCGCCCTGTCCAAGCTGAAAGAGGCAGGTGTACCCGTATGCGGATAACCGGCGGACAGGTCTTTGACCTGGAACAGGGCTTCGTATCCCGGGACGTGTGCTTTGACGGAGAGAAGCTGGAGCAGAGCAGCGCCGACGGAAAGACCTATGACGCGTCCGGCTGCTATGTGATCCCCGGCCTCACCGACCTGCATTTCCACGGCTGCGTGGGGGAGGACTTCTCCGACGCCACCCCGGACGGCCTCCAGAAGATGGCCGACTATGAGCTCAGCCGGGGCGTCACCCAGATCTGCCCGGCGGGCATGACCCTGGGGGAGGACCAGCTCACCCGCATCTGCCAGAACGCCGCCGCCCACCGGGCCAAGAACCCCGGGGGCGCGGAGCTGGTGGGCCTCCATCTGGAGGGGCCCTTCCTGTGCAAGGCCAAGAAGGGGGCCCAGAACGAGGCCTTCCTCCACGACCCGGACCCGGCCATGCTCCACCGCCTGCAGCAGGCGGCCCAGGGCATGGTGAAGCTGGTCACCCTGGCGGCCGAGCAGCCCGGCGCCCTGGAGTTTATCCGGAGCGCACAGGAGGACGGGATCACCGTCAGCCTGGGCCACACTACGGCGGACTATGACACCGCCTGCGCCGCCTATGAGGCGGGGGCCCGGCAGGCCACTCACCTGTTTAACGCCATGCCCCCCTTCACCCACCGGGCTCCCGGCGTGGTGGGGGCGGCCTTCGACCACCCCCAGGTGAAGGTGGAGCTCATCTCCGACGGGGTGCACATCCACCCCTCGGTGGTCCGCGCGGTGTTCCAGCTGTTTGGAGCCGGCCGGGTTATCCTCATTTCCGACTCCCTGCGGGCCACGGGTATGCCCGACGGCCGCTACCCCTTCGGGGGCCAGGAGATCGAGGTCCACGGCAATCGCGCCACCATGGCGGACGATCCCAACACCCTGGCCGGCTCGGTGTCCGACCTGATGGCCTGCATGAGGAGCGCGGTGTCCTTCGGCATCCCCCTCCACGACGCGGTGCGGGCCGCGGCGGTGAACCCCGCCCAGGTGCTGGGCGTCTTTGACCGGCTGGGCAGCCTGGATGTGGGCAAGACGGCCAATCTGGCCATTCTGGACCAGAATTTGAACCTGAAAGACGTATTTTTCCGCGGCCAGCTGGTGGACCGCGGCGCATAAACCGGCATACCCCCAATCTCATGCCCTCCGCCTCTACTCCATTTTCATAGGGCGGGGGAGCGGTCAAAAAGGAGGAAAAAGCCGCCGGGCCGGCGGTGCGGCAGTGTGGAGACCTGCCGTAAAGCCCGGGGAGTTTCGCTCTCCCCGGACGAGAGGGTACTTGCGGAGGCATTGCCCTTACGGCCCACGCATATGGCAACGGTATCCCTGAAGAATGTAAAGAAGATCTATGACAACAAGGTGACCGCCGTCCACGACTTCAACCTGGAGATCGCGGACAAGGAGTTCATCGTACTAGTAGGCCCCTCCGGCTGCGGCAAGTCCACCACCCTGCGGATGATCGCCGGCCTGGAGGACATCTCCGAGGGCGACCTGCTCATCGGCGGCAAGCGGATGAACGACGTGGAGCCCAAGGACCGGGACATCGCCATGGTGTTCCAGAGCTACGCCCTGTATCCCCACATGACCGTGTATGAGAACATGGCCTTTGCCCTGAAGCTGCGCAAGGTGCCCAAGGAGGAGATCGACAAGAAGGTGCGGGAGGCCGCTGAGATCCTGGACATCACCCAGTATCTGGAGCGCAAGCCCAAGGCCCTGTCCGGCGGCCAGCGCCAGCGCGTGGCCATCGGCCGCGCCATCGTCCG
>ULQC01094279.1_pt1 | contig 11016 bp, 10 predicted proteins | sample 1954091 | NCBI WGS metagenome assembly ULQC01 (sample SAMEA4835645, study PRJEB28245) | human gut metagenome | biome: gut microbiome; material: fecal sample | place: Denmark | collected 2008
AAATATCCTTACGGAACTATTATGTTAAAGTAAGGGCATATAAGACCATTGATGGAAAACAGTATTATGGCACTTATAGTTCTGTTAAGCGTATAAAAGTAAAATAAAAGAATAAATTATCAGACCAGATAGAAAAGGAAATGCTTCGGCTATATTATTGAAAGTCCGAAGCATTTCTTTGTGCTATGAAAAAAATAGCAACAAAAAACCGGACATAACAGTCCGGAAAATAAAAAGAGCGATAGACGGGGCTCGAACCCGCGGTCTCGACCTTGGCAAGGTCGCGCGTTACCAACTACGCCACTATCGCAAATGTCTTGTGAAGAAGTGCGTTCCTCATCGACAAGACATATAATACCAGATATAATTGTAGTTGTCAAATGTTTTTTCGAAAAAATTTGAAAAATTTATAAAAAACATTTTGTACGAATCAAGTGATTTAGGAATGATAGTAACGAAGTACATGTTCCGGATAATACTGATCTCCATAATCCCATGGACCGGCCGTGTCGTATAGAGGATCTTCTTTGGAACGCTTGGTTTCTCCGCTTGCTATTTCGGCAAAAGCTTTTGAACTTTCTTCAGACCAGGAGGTGATGCCATTTTTTTCCAGATAGTTAAAATAGACATCTGCTCCAAAATTGTATCCCTGAAGAGCAAGTTTGATGTTGGCAATATCATTCGGTCCTGTAACATCTGCTTTGGCCATAGAATATTTCAGTTCCTGAATTCCGCAGGCAATAGAATAATCTACATCTGTGATGCCGTTTGGAGTCTGAGGATATTGTGTGTTATATGCACCTTCAGAGGATTGCATAACGTCTGTTCCCTGACCGGAGCTTTCCTGCATCATAAGAGCCAGAATAAGATCTACATATGCAGACATATCGTATTTTGCAGCAACTTGTTCTACATCGCTGCGATAAGATTCGCAGGCAGAGTTGATCATATGAGTCTGTCTGGAAGTACGGAGTGGTCGTAAAATAAGAAAGGACAGAGACAGGATTATGATAAGAAACAGTATGAAGCAGAGAAACTGTTTTTGTCGGCGAATCTGATGCCGGCGTTTTATGAGACGCGCTTTTTTGGTAAGGTGCACGCTGTTTGGGTGTTTTTTATGTTTGATCTTTTGTGTCTTCTTCATAGGTATTATTGTAATCGGTAAAGCTGCTTTTGAAAAGAAAGAAATTCTAAGGATTTTCTTAAAATTTCGTGAAAAAACTGTGTAAATTTGAAATCATGCGTTTCATGTGCTAAAATAAGCCAGAGTAAGAGATGGGGAAACGTAAAGTTATAGAGATGAGGTGAAAACCTGTGAAAAAAAAGGTATGTGCAGTTTTACTGGGGACTGCTTTGACATGTCATGTACCGCTGGTGTATGGTGCGGTACAGGATTATCAGGCAGTTACAGAAGCTGATAAGGAAGACAATAAAATTTTTCAGGCATTTTCAACAGAGGATGGAAGCGGCAATTCAGTTAATGTTGCAGCTATACAGGATACCGTGTATGTTGCAGCCAAAAATGCCGGGATCTATTCAAAGCCAGGCGAATCCAGCGAAAAAATGGGGGACGTTGCATTGGGTGATACATTGGAGAGAAGTGCAGTCTGTGATAATGGATGGAGCAAAGTATCCTGTGAAGTAAATGAAAGCAAAGTTATTGGATACATTCAGAATCAGATGCTCAGTGATACGGATCAGATTCAGCCTGCAGATAAAGATGTTGAAGTAAAAAGTGATGCTACGGTACTGGATTATCCAAGCCGGAAAGATGGGGAAGAAGTAGGGGAAGTTCTTCAGCTGGATGAAGTGAAACAGACGGGAACAGTTAATGGAGTATGGAGCCGGATTACTTATCAGAATGATGATGGAACAGAGGCAGAAGGTTATATTCCAACAAGCTGTCTGGACCTTCCGGATGCGGTGGCAGAAGAAGCAGATACAATTGATAAGGATAAAGATGCGGGAACACTCCATGAAGGCAGTGGAGAGGGCGTATTTGCAGATGCACTGGAGGATGTGGACCCAGGTGTTTCAGTAGAAAACGGAGTTCAGATCGGAACACCGGTTGCGGCATCTTCAGACGCAAATCTGCAGGATCTAGGCGTATTTAAGATTACACATTACTGTCCGTGCAGTATCTGTTGCGGACCATATTCCAATGGAATTACATCGACTGGCGTAACGGCAACTACCAATCATACGATTGCAGTAGATCCATCTGTGATTCCGTATGGAAGCAAAGTAGTGATCAACGGACAGGTTTATGTTGCAGAGGACTGTGGTGGTGCAATCAAGAAAAATCGTATCGATATTTATGTTGCAACGCATGCTGAGGGCGAGGCTAAAGGTACATATGATACAGAAGTATATTTGATAAAATAAACAAAAGGCAGGAACCTGAAAATTCAGGATATCCTGCCTTTAATCATCTGGTGATCAGTAAAGGTAAAATCATTTATCTTGCCATGGCGTAAATTTTTTCCATGTCTTTCATGTTTAACTGTTTGAAAACGCCAATGGTACGTGTATCTTCAAAACTGCATTTGAAAGCCAGTTCATGAATCTGTTCGTCGGTCAGATCCAGACCTAGTTCATGAAGGTTGGTCGGCATATGGATTGAACGGAAAAAGTCTTCCATTGCTTCTATACCGGCGAGTGCTGTATTTTCATAATCAGCAAAACATGGAATATCGAAGATGTTGGTGGCAAATTGTGCGAAACGCTCCGGATTGGCATCATAAACATAACGTGCCCAGCTTCCCCAGAGTGCAGCAAGACCAGCACCATGAGTAACATCGTAAAGTCCGCCAAGTTCGTGTTCAAGCTGATGACAGGCCCAGTCACCACCACCAGTTCCACAGCCGGTCAATCCGTTATGAGAAAGACTTCCTGCCCACATGATCTCTGCTCTTGCATTGTAGTTACCAGGTTCGTTCAGCAGGATTCGTGCATTGTAAATAACGGTCTGCATCAGGGATTCACTGATACTGTCAGTGATCTCCATGGTTTCGATGTTGACAAAATAACGTTCCATGGTATGCAGAAGAATATCTACACAGCCACTTTCGGTCTGATATTCCGGCAGAGTATAGGTGAGTCGCGGGTTCATCAGAGTGAATTTCGGGCGACAGAGGTCACTGCGGGTGCTTCCACGTTTTAACCAACCATCTTCATTTGTAATGACACAGGAACCGCTCATTTCGCTTCCGGAAGCGGCAATCGTAGGGATAGCGCCGATTGGAAGACAGGCGTTTGGAATCTCTGTTTTGAGAAAAAAATTCCAGACATCGGTCCATGGATTGGCAACACCATAGCCAATGGCTTTTGCAGAATCAATAACACTTCCACCACCGACAGCCAGAATGAAATCCACAGATTCTTTCTGACAGAGTGAGATACCTTCTCGTACTTTGGAGAGACGTGGGTTTGGGACAACTCCGCCCAAAGTGACAAAGTCGATTCCTGCTTCAGTGAGACAATTACTGATTTCGTGAATCAGACCGGATTTTACAGCACTTTCGCTGCCATAATGAATCAGTACTTTGTGGCAGTTATAATCTTTTAATAATTCGCCAATTTTTAGATGTGTATCTTTTCCAAAAATCACCTTTGTAGGTGTGTAATATTCAAAACTTCTCATGATGATTAAACTCCTTGTTTATAATCAAGCATAACATAGTAAAAATATATCATAATTGTAACAAAAATTACAGAAAAAACAGTAAAAAAATTAAGAAAACAGCAAAAACTATGTATCAAAAAAGTTATATAAGACAAATTCTCTTGAGAAAATAACAATAGTCCAGTATAATAGAAAGAGAAAAATGGAAGAATAAAAGCTGAAATTTTCAAAAGAATGGTGTATATTATAAAGCAATGGGAAATTCAGGTGATAAAATGGAAAATATAATTATTATCGGAGCAGGTCCGGCAGGCATATCTGCGGCACTGTATGCTGCCAGAGGTAATTTAACCCCACTGTTGCTCAACAATGGAATCGGAGCACTGGCAAAAGCAGAAAAAATTGAAAATTATTATGGCCTGGAACGACCACTCTCAGGAGAAGAACTTTATGAGAGAGGAGTTGCACAGGCAAAGGCTCTGGGCATTCGCATAATTGATGCACAGGTGCTTGGAATTAATGGATTTGATACATTTACAGTCCAGACGACTGCTGGAAACTTTGATACAGTAAGTGTGATTCTGGCAACAGGCGGAAAGCGGTCTGCACCGAATATTCCGGGAATTCGGGAATTTGAAGGCAAGGGTGTCAGTTACTGTGCAATCTGTGATGCGTTTTTCTACAGAAACCGCGATGTGGCGGTAATTGGAAACAGTGATTTTGCACTTCATGAGGCGGAAGAACTGCGAAATGTAACTTCATCAGTGACAATATATACAAATGGCAGAGAACCGGAGTTTTCAAGAGAACATCCGATTGCAGTGAACACAATGAAAATTCAGGCAATCGAGGGTGGAGATACCGTTTCGGGTATTCGGATGGAACATGATGTTGCTTCAATGGAAAATGAAGACAGGGAATCATTTTATCCGGCAGACGGGGTGTTTGTGGCACTGGGGACTGCCGGCAGTACTGAGATCGCACGACAGATGGGCGCGGAACTGACAGATAAAGGAAATGTCAGAGTCAATTCTGAGATGGAGACAACGATTCCGGGTCTGTTTGCGGCGGGGGACTGTACAGGCGGACTCCTGCAGGTATCCAAGGCAGTCTATGAGGGAAGTATGGCGGGAATCAATGCCGGTAAATATGTTCGTCAGAGAAAAAAGGCAGCAGACTGAAAAATAACAAAATGAATAAAATATCAAAGTAAAAATACTGAATAACAGTATATACAGAAAAGGAGAATTAGTATGGCAAAAACAATTACATCACAAAATTTTGAAGAAGAAGTTTTAAAATCAGAAAAACCAATCCTGCTTGATTTCTGGGCAACCTGGTGCGGACCTTGCATGCGTCAGGGTCCAATCGTGGAAGCACTGGCAGAAGAAGGTTATAATGTAGGCAAAATCGATGTGGACCAGGAAATGGGGCTTGCACAGCAGTTTAAGGTTATGAGCATTCCGACTCTTTTGATCTTTAAAGGCGGACAGGAAGTACATCGTCTGGTTGGACTGACATCCAAAGAAGACCTTAAGAAACTTCTGGATGAATAACAGCAGGAAGGGTTTAGTATATTCATGAAAATCTTACTTGCAGCATGCAATGCAAAATATATTCATTCAAATCTGGCAGTGTATGATCTGAAAGCATATTCATCTGATTATGATGAGCATGTGATTCTTAGGGAGTATACGATCAACCAGCCAAAGGATGAGATACTGAAAGATATTTACAGCAGTGGAGCAGACGTTGTCTGCTTCTCCTGCTATATCTGGAATATTTCTTTTGTACGGGAACTGATTCGTGATCTTGTTAAGATACTTCCAAAAACAGCTTTTTGGGCAGGCGGTCCGGAGGTTTCTTACGATGCTGAAAAATTCCTGACAGAAATGCCGGAGATGACCGGAGTTATGGTAGGAGAAGGCGAAAAGACATTTCATGATCTTCTGGAATTTTACATAGATGGGAAAGACAGCCTTGAAGAAATTTCGGGAATTGCATACAGAACTGGTGATAAGATCATTCATAACGGCTGGCGGGAACTGATGGATTTAAGTGCAATTCCATTTGTTTATGAGCATCTGGAGAAATTTGAGAACAGAATCATTTATTATGAGAGCAGCAGGGGATGCCCGTTTTCCTGTAGCTACTGTTTGTCTTCCATAGATAAGAAACTTCGTTTCCGGGATTTGGAACTGGTTAAAAAAGAATTGCAGTTTTTCCTGGATCACAGAGTTCCACAGGTGAAATTTGTGGACCGTACTTTTAACTGTAAACATGAACATGCTATGACAATCTGGAAATATATTCTGGAACATGATAATGGTGTGACAAACTTTCACTTCGAAATTTCCGCAGATCTCCTTCGAGAGGAAGAGATGGAGCTGATGTCACAGATGCGCCCTGGACTGATTCAGCTGGAAATCGGTGTGCAGTCAACAAATCCGGAGACGATTCGGGCTATTCACCGACATATGGATCTGAAAAAACTGGAACATTGTGTAAACAGAGTTCACAGTTTCCGAAATATTCATCAACACCTGGATCTGATTGCAGGGCTTCCGTATGAGGATTATGATACTTTTCATCAATCATTTAATGATGTATACCAGATGAAACCGGATCAGCTTCAGCTTGGATTCCTGAAAGTTCTGAAAGGTTCGCTGATGCAGAAAGAGGCCGAAGTCTACGGAATCGTTTATAAAGAAAAAGAACCATATGAAGTGCTTTCCACGAACTGGCTTACCTATGGAGAAGTTCTAAAATTAAAAATGGTGGAAAGTATGGTAGAAGTGTATTATAATAGTGGTCAGTTTTGGCATACACTGGAATATTTGGTACCGTTTGAAAAGGATGCTTTTACTTTTTACGAGAAACTGGGTTCTTTTTATGAGAAAAAAGGTTACAGTGAGATCTCGCATTCCAGGATGCGGCGTTATGAGATACTTTTGGAATATCTGCAAGAAGAAACAGATGTTCCGACAGAAGTAGCTGCACAGAAAATGTTGTATGATCTTTACCTGAGAGAAAAACTTAAGAAGCGCCCTGTATTTGCTCCGAATCAGAAACAGTATGAGACAGCAGTATGGAACTACCGGAAGAATAACCAGGTTTCCAAAACAGCACATATTGAAGTGTTTGAGAATGGAACGGTGATTCTGTTTGATTATGAGAAACGTGATCCATTGTCGAAGAATGCATATACAGAGGTTGTTCAGTTATAAATGGCTGAGTGGAAAAAGTTGATTATATCAGATGTGAGATGACTCCCACCTCTGCAGGTGGCGAGCAATAAAAATGCCGAGGCATTCTTGAAAATAGGAGAGGTGAGGACGAAGATGGGAATGTTTGACCCGAAAAAAAGAAAAATTATTACAGCGGTGATCGCAGTGATACTGGTTCTTGCGATGGTTGTACCAAGTGTTCTTTCTATTTTATTATAAAAGGAGAACTGGAAATTAGAACACTGGAGGAAGAGTATGAAACTAGGACAGCAGGCGTTAGAAGCACTGCAGGCGGAAATTACAGGAAGAATATATCCGGGAGATGACCTGGTGGTGGCAGGAGAGACAGGTATATCAGGTACGTTGGAACTGATCTGCCGGGAGTGGGATAAGCTCAGAACATATTTTTCAGAGAGTTTTCTCCGTATGGGGGTGGAAACACTGAAAAATTGTATGATTTCAGAAGAAGATGTATTTTGGAAAGAAGCTGGGTTTTCTGCATTGTATTTTACAGAGAACGGTGGAATTTTAAGTGGTCTGTGGAAAATGGCAGAAGCTTCTGGAGTTGGTATGGATGTAGATCTTCGCAGAATTCCAATCCGGCAGGAGACGATAGAAGTCTGTGAACGGCTGGATGTGGATCCGTATAAACTGGAGGCGAAGGGATCTGTTCTGATTGGCACTGCGCAGGGAGATGCACTGGTGCGGGAATTAGAGGCACATGGAATCCATGCAGCTGTGATTGGATATGCAGACAGTGGAAACGACCGTCTGCTTCACAGTGGAGAAATTACCAGATATCTGGAACGTCCGAGACTCCATTTGACGGAAATTATACCTGGAAAGGACAGAAAAGATGGCAAAGCTTAATATTGTACTGCTGGAACCTGAAATTCCGGCAAATACAGGAAATATAGGAAGAACATGTGTTGCAACAGATACGAAACTACATCTGATCGAGCCTCTGGGATTCAGTCTCAGTGAGAAGGCACTCAAAAGAGCTGGTATGGATTACTGGAAAGATCTGGATGTAACGACATATCTGGACTACGAAGATTTTGTGGAAAAGAATCCAAATGCGAAAATTTATTATGCAACAACGAAGGCGTTGAAGACTTATACAGATGTGCAATACGAGGAAGATTGCTATATTATGTTTGGCAAGGAAAGTGCCGGAATCCCGGAAGAAATCCTGATGGAACATAAAGATAACTGCGTACGGATCCCAATGATCAATGAGATCCGTTCACTGAATCTGAGTAATTCAGTGGCAATCGTGCTTTATGAGGCACTGCGGCAGAATCATTTTGATCATATGCAGCTTCAGGGACAGCTTCATAACCATACGTGGGAATAAGAAAAAATATAAACGATAAAAGGCAAAGTAGATGAATTCTCTACTTTGCCTTTTCCAATGTAAAAATAAATTCTGTTCCAACACCCTCTGTACTGATCACATTGATGTGTTGTCCATGTGCATGAAGAATCTCTTTGACGATTGCCAGACCAAGGCCGGTTCCTTTTTGATCCTTGCCTCGGGATCGATCAATCTTATAAAATCGTTCCCAGATCTTCTGGAGACTTGCCTTTGGAATTCCAATGCCATGATCTTTGACAGAAACAAAGATCTTGCCGTTTTTTTCGGTAGTCTCAAGTGTAATCGTGGAATTGTCCGGGCTGAATTTGATCGCGTTGCTCAAAAGGTTATACAGCACCTGTTGGATCTGTTCCATATCTGCCTGTGCCATCAGTTCCTTTCCGGATAAAATCAGTTCCAGAAGAATATTGCGACTGGTACAGGAGCCTTCAAAGGATGCAGCTGTCGCTTTGATCACACTGTTGATATCAAAGGGCTGGATATGAAGCATACGTTTCTGGATATCCAGTTCATTCAGAGTCAGAAGTCCGCGGGTAAGTTTTTCCAGACGTTCTGCTTCGTATGAAATAATCTTTAAATATTTTTCCTGCATTTCCACTGGAATCGTTCCGTCGATCATCGCTTCCACGTAACCTTTGATCGAAGTAAGCGGTGAACGGAAATCATGTGAAATATTGGAAATAAACTGTCGTTGGTATTCACCGTTACGATTTAGTTTATCAGCCATATAATTCAGATTCTTGGCAAGATATCCCAGCTCATTTTCTGAATCGACAGGAATCTGGTAGGAGAGATTTCCGTTTGCAAATTCTGAAGCTCCCTTTGTGATTTCCTGAAATGGCCTGCGTATACAGCGGATATACAAGAAAAACAGTAAAGCTACACCGAGATAAGTGAGAATATACAAAATCTGAATGATCCAGAGCAGAGTGCTGCGGTTCTGATACAAGTCACTCATCAGATAATGAATGGCAACGTATCCCCGCGTTGTCATATTCTCGGTGATTGGTGCAATCGTGCTGAGATGTGTCTCGGGAAAATATCCGTAGAAATCACCAATCTGATAATAATTGCTGTCCCAGGAGGCTGGGTTGAATCCTTCTAAGTTAATTGGATTATCCGGTGAGATATCTTTGCGTGTACTGAGGATGATCTGTCCGTTGCTGTTGATGATCCAGATGATCGTATCAGGATAGTTTGCAGCAAGGGAAAGATTGTTCCGAATCTCCTCCATATTAGAAGAAGTGATGTTGTGACTGACCAGATTATTTTCTGCAATGCGGTGAGCTGTCTGGTACATATCTGCACTTATGGATTTTTCCAGGCGATTTTCTAACAGGTGAGAACCGACATATGTTACCAGCAAAAAACCAAGGACACCAAGCAGTATATATGCGGTAAAAAACACCGTTGTCAGTTTCTTTTTCATTTGTTTTTGACCTCAAACTTGTATCCGATACCCCATACAGTAGAGAGGCTCCACTGAGGATGGTCTTTAATTTTTTCGCGCAGTCTTTTAATGTGGACATCTACGGTACGAGTGTCACCGATATATTCATATCCCCATATATGATCCAGTAATTGTTCGCGGGTAAATACCTGGTTTGGAGATGCGGCCAGAAAATAGAGAAGCTCCAGTTCTTTTGGCGGCATATCAATTTGTTTTCCCATATATGTGACAGAGTAATTTGTCAGATTGATTGTCAGATCTGGAAAGCTGACACATTTTTCATCCGGATTGCCAGCAGGCTGACGTACTTTGAATCGACGCAGGACTGCACGCACACGGGCAACCAGTTCTTTGGTATCAAACGGTTTGATAATATAGTCATCTGCCCCCAGTTCAAGACCAAGTACTTTATCGAAGGTTTCGCCTTTGGCAGAAAGCATGATGATCGGCACATCAGATGTGTGACGGATCTCTCGGCAGACCTGATAGCCGTCAATGCCAGGAAGCATCAGATCCAGGAGGATCAGATCTGGCTGAAAAGAAGCAAAGTCTTTCAGAGCCTGTTCACCGTCATTTACAATTCTGGTTTCAAAACATTCTTTTGTAAGATATAAAGAAATCAGTTCAGCAATGTTGTTGTCGTCATCTACGATTAAGATTTTCTGTTTTGTTACCATGGTATTCGCCTTTCACTTATTTTTTGAATTCTACAATTGTTACACCTGCATCACCCTCGCCGAATTCGCCGAGACGATAAGAGGCTACATGTTTCTGGCGCTTTAGGTAATTGTGAACGCCTTTGCGGAGTGCACCGGTTCCCTTGCCGTGAACGATTCGTACAGTTTTTAGATGCGCAATATAAGCATCATCCAGGTATTTGTCCAGTTCTGCAACTGCTTCATCGACTGTTTTTCCAAGAAGATTAATTTCCGTAGAGACACTGGCTGATTTGGACATACGGATTTTTCCGGCCCCGGTCTTGGAAAGAGACGGAGTGGTGATCACTGGTTCATCAATCAGCTCCAGATCAGAAATATGGACTTTGGAACGAATGATTCCCATCTGAACAAACAGATAACCTTTAGAATCCGGGCGGGTACTTACTGTACCTTTGAGATTCATGCTGAGAACACGGACAGTATCGCCCAGGTGGATATCTTTTGCTGTGAGCACTTTCTTTGGTTTCTTTTTGGGGGTTGGCTGAGCCATTTTCTGTTCTGCTTTGTTGAGACGTTGGCGAAGCTGCTGACGTTCACGTTCAACAGCGGCGGTGTCTACATATTCATTATGGAATTTATGGAAAAGCTTCATGGTCTGGTCAGCGTAATCCTTAGCA
>ULQC01085561.1_pt1 | contig 10986 bp, 11 predicted proteins | sample 1954091 | NCBI WGS metagenome assembly ULQC01 (sample SAMEA4835645, study PRJEB28245) | human gut metagenome | biome: gut microbiome; material: fecal sample | place: Denmark | collected 2008
ACAGTGGACGCAGGAGGATGAGGCGGGCTATCAGCTCTACCAGCAGGAAACAGATCCAAAGAAACGCACCTTTCGGGTATGGTATCTCATTGCCAATCCCCGGGGGCTACCGAAAGAGTTTGTCCAGAAAGAACTGGAGTTCCGGTGGAAGTTGTTCCCGGAGAAGAAGGAGGAAAGCAAATGAGCAATCAAGTTTTCCGACAAAACCTGAATGACAAAAAAGGCCCCCAGCCCGGCGGGTCCTATCTCATTCAGATGCTGTTCAAAGAGCCGGTGCCCATGCCGGACAAGGACAGCATGACCGCCGTGATGGAAAAACACATCGGAGCGGTAGAGTGTTTCTGCCATGATAAAAAAACAGCGGGCTTTGCCGCGCTGGAGCATATAGCGGAATTCAAGGACGGCAAGGCTCCGGTGCAGCTGATGGTGAAAGTTCAAAAAGAATCGCATATGGTCGAAATGGTATAGGTCGTCATGGGATGCTTTGCTTTTCAGACAGTTATACCGTTGAAACATGGAAAGATGGAAAATGTAACACTTACGATATAGTCGTATCCAAAGGAGATTCTCCATTTAAAATACTCAAACATACTACAAACAAGAAATCTGGACATGGAACAAGAATAAGTGCTTTTGTACTCAGGCATCTACCGGATGCAGCTGCAATGACAGATATACTATCAGCACGATTTTTGTATGATCCAAAATTTGTTGTAAAAATCAACGGACGGCGTATTGATTTATCACAGCATAAAGGTGTCGTTTTTTCAAAAGAGTTCGCAACACCGACAAAAGCTAATTTATCAATGACTGTTATTGATTCTGAGAAAACAGCAGCAAAATCGCAACAACATGGTATTGCATTTTGGATTTCCGGTCGCTTAGTTGGGCAGCCTTCATGGACATACGGAAAAATAACTTTTCTTGATGGCAGATTTAAAGCAGCAAAAAGATATACTATAATTATCAAGTCTGATGATTTGATCGATGATGTACTTCCTGATTGGATTGTGTCTGGATTCGATTACGATGAATTTTATCTGTATAATATTTCAAATGTAACATTTATGGTTAGTTCTGTCGATGAAATGTCTGATAAAACCTCAAAAGCTACTCTTTTGTGTAATGCAAAAATATTCGCCGATTGCTACTATGAAGATTATGATAATGCTCCCTGGGATCCTGAAACTAAAGAATATGTTTTTGTTGATTCTATAAAAATAAGAGAGGAACACGATGCAAAGTTTGGTTGCAGAATTGAGCTTGATCGTGAAACAAAATCATTCAAAATTTTTCCGTTCACAATCATTTTAGGAGGAGACTCAAGAAAAGATAGGTATGAAATTGAGAAACACTCTACCATAAACGACGAGCAGGAAATTCAAGATATGGACAGAGAATCTTTTGGTTTTACTCCACTAGGAAGCTACAAGTCATATTTGGAAGATGACCTGCCCGATTCAGAACTTTCCAGAGATATAGTTGAAAGATTTGAAATAATTAATGTGCTTCATCGCAAATACGAAGATTTTTGTATTAGTTGCGATTCATTATTGGAAGAACTCAATAATTCTGATCCTCGAAAAATAATCAAATCAATATCTGGAAAGTTGACAAATATATCAGATTTTCCACCTGTTGTTAATATAGAGAATATAGAAGATGCTGAAATAGAAGAAATCAAAGAATGGATAAATACCAAATTTGAGCAAGCATCTGAGTTCGCCGAAGAAATCACCTTGCCTGATATGCTTAATTATGGGGATAGTATTGTTATTAAAGGCATAGATGGATGCGAAATAACTTTTGCTATAGATGAAATAGAGATAAATCCCTCAGAAGGAAGCGAAGAAACCATCAATATTTATTTATCTAATAACCAAGGAGAAAAGGTATGCGGTTATATCAAATTGACTGTTGGTTATCTGAATTTTGATGAGGATGGCGGTGCTTCCGATAATTAGACAATAATTAGCTGATAATTAACCGATAACGAAAGAAGGGGAATATATGCCTAAGGGTTCAGAGCAATTAACTAAAGCGAGAATAGAAGAAATAATAGACGCATGTGCATGCCTTTATGAAAAAATGGGTTTTAAGGATATCACCATTCGAGATATAGGTGAAAAGACTTCCTTTACACGTACATCTATTTATAACTATTTTCAGACTAAGGAAGAAATCTTCCTGGGGCTTTTGGAAAGAGAGTATCGAGCTTGGACTGTCGACTTAAAAGAAATTGCTGAAACCCATGAAACCATGTCGTCGGACCAATTTGCTGAAGCCATAGCGCATGCGTTGGAAAAAGCGGGGCTGCATGCTCAAATTGCTGTCAATGAATTTATATGATATGGAAGGCAACAGCCGCATAGAAAATCTTGTAGCATTTAAAAAGGTATACGCGGATTCAATGAGAGCAATTACATGCTGCCTTAAAAAGTTTTTCCCATACATGACAGAGCAGGATATACAGGAATTTCTGTATGCCATATATCCGTTCCTATTCGGCATATATCCGTATACTACAGCTACAGAAAAGCAGAAAAAGGCTATGGAAATAGCTAATATAGATTACGTCCCGTATTCCATATACGAAATAACGAAATCTTTTGTTTCAAAAATTATCAGGAGGAAATAAATTGAAATACAGAATAAATAAAAAAACAGGAGACAAGATTAGCATTGTCGGTCTGGGAACAGGTCCTATTTTTGAGACTCCGGAAAAGGAGGCAGTCAGCGCTTTGGTATATGCCCATGAAAACGGAATCAATTATCTGGATTTGGCAACTGCAGGAGCAAGCACTTTTGAATATGTGGGAAAAGCTTTTTCATCAGTAAGGAGAGAAGTTTTCTATCAGGTCCATTTTGGCGCCAATTACGAAACCGGTGAATATGGCTGGACAACCGATTTGGAAACCATCAAGCGCCAGATAGACTGGCAGCTGGGGAAAATCAAGACTGATTACATTGATTATGGATTTATCCACTGTCTCGATGAAAAATCTGACTGGGAGGATTATCAGAAAAACGGCGCGCTGGACTATCTTTTGGATATGAAGGAAAACGGTATTGTGCGCCACATAGGTATGTCTTCGCACACACCGGAGCTTGCCTGGCAGATATTGGATACAGGATTAGTTGACCAGATGATGTTTTCTATCAATGCTGCCTACGACTATCAACATGGCGACTATGCTATCGGAAGCGCCAGCGAAAGGATGAAGCTTTATCGCAGGTGCGAAGCCGAGGGTATAGGTATTTCAGTTATGAAGCCTTATTCCGGCGGCCAGCTGCTTAATGCTGACACTTCTCGGTTCGGTCAGGCGCTGACACCATATCAGTGCATCCAGTATGCTTTGGATAAGCCGGGAGTCCTGACCGTCCTGCCTGGAGTGCGAAATAAAGCGGATATAAATGCATTGTTAGGTTTTCTGGATGCGTCCGATGAGGAGAGGGATTACTCCGTCATAAGCAGCCTTACGCCTAAAGATGTGGAAGGCTCGTGCGTTTACTGTAATCACTGCCAGCCTTGCCCTGCAGGCCTGAATGTCGGGCTGATAAACAAGTATTACGATTTGGCTGTCATAGGAGATACTTTAGCTGCAGACCATTATTCCAAGCTGGAGAAAAAAGCTTCAGATTGCGTTTCCTGCGGCCATTGTGACAGCAGATGTCCTTTCCATGTGGCACAGGCAGACAGGATGAAAACCATTGCGGAATATTTCGGCTGTTGATTAAACATCGAGCGAATTTTGACAGAAAGCGAGCGGCGTGATGCAAGGCGATGATTATCGGTCAAATAATCATCTAATGAAAAAATATTTTTATTTTTGAAATTTTGTCAGCAAATTTACATAAAATGGAATTTTCGCCGGCATAGAAACCGGCAAAAATGTAAAAAAATACGAAAATTAGGAAAAAGTCTGCAAAATAGGCCATTTTGCAGACTTTTTTTCAAAATTTACAAGAAAAAGTCTGCGAAGGCTGACTTTCGATGAATTTCGACATGGATTTGACACCGAATTGTGTAAATTTTCTTAAAAAAATGATTATTTGTCTGCAGAAAGAAAACCGATAAAACAGATGCCGAAAAACAATTGACATGAGAAAAAGATTGAAAATCAGCCGGTTTCCTGATAAAATATTAAACATAAATTATATTTCGAAAGGGGCTTGACAAAGATGACGGCAACAGGCACATTCGATAGCAAGCAAGCAAGGTGTAGCTATGTAGTTTTTTCTTGTCTAGCTTCAGACTGTACAAAAATAAGAGGCGCATTCTGCCCGGTTTACAACGGGGAGGATGCGCCTCTTTGTGTTTAGGCATGAGAAAAAATTAAAAGAAAGGAAGTAAAGACATGGAAGCAAAACGTAAAATTATGGGCATACTGTTGGCGGTCTTTATGGTTTTCTGTATGGCTCCTATGGCGGCTTTTGCAGCAGACAATGTTCCCGACAGCGTTTGGACGGATTATGCCACAGCAGAATTTGCAGGAGGCACGGGGACTGAAGCGGATCCTTATCAGATTGCCACTGCAGAGCAACTAGCCAAGCTTTCAAAAGACGTAAGCGAAGGAAACAATTATCAAGGAAAGTTTTTTGAGCTTACTGAAAACATTGATTTGAGCAGCCATCGCTGGATCCCCATAGGTATTTCTAAGTGGGAACTTGATGAAACGACTACCGACAGATGGTTTGAGGGCTTTGTTGACGGGAACAATAAGACGATAAGCGGGCTTATTGTGGATGAAAGAACGGATAAAAATGCTGCCGGCTTCTTTGGAAACATTCGAAATGTCAGAGGGGGCACAGTAGGTGCAAAAGATCTGATCATTTCAAACGCGAACATCTATGCCGATGAAGAAGGACTTATGGAATTAAGAGCAGGTATTCTTGCAGGATTAGTTCTGCCCAATCCGGGACAGCAGGTTGTATTTGAAAACATAACCGTTTCCGGTGACATTGAGATAGAAAGTACCGATGGTTCTAACAATGTTGGCGGAATGATCGGATATGGCGACGGGATAAAAGCAACAGATTGTAAAGCTGAAAATATTTCTGTTGTAGGAGCCAGCAACAGCGGCGGATTTATAGGCAACAGCAGTGATTCTGTCTTTGAAAATTGTGAAGCATCCGGAACGGTTTCCGGCATGTGGGCGCTGGGAGGCTTTGTCGGATATACCAGTGCAGCAGACTTATCAGATACTGCTACTCAGTCCGTTTATAAGCATTGTGTCGCTGATGTGGATATTGTAGGTTCTGACTGGAGACTTGGCGGTTTTGCCGGTTATGCTGAGTTTGGGGAATTTGATAATTGTGTCGCGTTTGGAAACGTTACCAGCACTGTTGATGGTTGGGAGCCGAATATCGGAGGATTTATCGGGGAAAGTGACAATGTCGATGCAAATAACTGCCATACGGCGGGAATGGTAACTTCTTCGTCTTTAGAATATAAAGCCGGAGGTTTTGTCGGTAAATATACAGGAGGTACATTTGCAGGCTGCTCATTTGACAGTGAGAAGAACAGTGGATTAGCTGCTGCCGGAATAGGCGCCGTTTCCTCCGGTGTGGAAGGCGGTAGCGCTAATGATGTATTGTCGAATATTTGTGAGGATTACTACGGTGGTCATCAGTACAGTACCGAATGGACGATAGATACGCCGGCTACCTGTACGACAGACGGCAGTAAATTCAATTATTGTGAACGTTGTGATGCCAAAGGTAATATCACAGTCATCGCAGCAACAGGTCATACATTGCAAAAGAACGACAAGGTGGAAGCCGGCTGCATGACAGAGGGGAAGGAAGCATACTACACTTGCGAAGCTTGTGGAAAGTACTTCGAAGATGAAGCCGGCAAAGTGGAAATTACCAACATTGATGAGTATGGAAATATTCCGGCGACCGGCCATAAGGCAGGAGAAGAATGGAAATCGGACGCAACAGGACACTGGAATGAATGCGTATATTGTGGGGATAAAATGAATGAAACCGCTCATACTTATGCATGGGTGACAGATGAAGAAGCCACAGCGACCGAAGCAGGCTCAAAGCATGAGGAATGCACAGTATGCGGCTATGAGAAGGCTGCAGTTGAAATACCTGCAACGGGAACATCGGATGACCCTAAGACCGGCGATAACAACGATATAGCCCTTTGGATTGCGGCTATTCTGATTTCTGGAGCAGCTATGACAGGAACTGCTCTTTACAGCCGAAAGAAAAAATACAGCAGATAATCTATAAAATACACCTTGCGGTATAAATGCCGCAGGGTGTATTTTTAAAACACCAGCTGCACCAGCAGCATGTAGCAAATGGTGCCGCCTGCTATAGAAATGAGCATTTGCCGTTTCCACAGGTGCATGCCGATTACCACTGCGATGGAAATAAGCTCCGGAATGCCGTGGCTTCCGGATACAAGGCTTACATTTCTCAGGCAATATATGACCAGCAGACCGAATACGGCAGCGGGCAGAAATTTGCCCAGAAACTGTATGTATTTAGGTGTAGGCTTTCCGGCGGGAAAAATTATAAAAGGCAAAAATCTCGTTATCAAGGTACCTAAAACCACCATAGATACGGTTATTATCTGTTCTGTTAATGTCATGGAAGTCATTTTGCGCCTCCTTTCTCGGGAGCGTCAACAGGAGCGGCGATTGCTGCTTCTTTTTTTTCTAAGCTTTTCCTGAGGAGGGAAAGCACGGCCAGGATAGCCAACATAGACGGAATTATAAAGTTTTCTGAGCCAAATGCCAAAAGGCAAAGAACTGAAAGTCCCAGGCCCAGAAGTGCGCTGGTGTGATCTTTTTCTTTTAACCATTGTTCCATGAAGATGACTACGAACATGGCAGTCATGACAAAGTCGAGCCCATCAGTGTTGAAAGTGATGAGGGAGCCGAATATGCCGCCGAGGGTCGAACCTGTGAACCAGTACATGTGGTTTAAAAATGTCACGAAGAACATGAACCAGCCCCTATCCACGTCTTTTGGAATATCAGCGGTATAGTTTATGGAAAAAGTTTCATCACACATTCCGAAGATAAGGTATATTTTTTTCATCCCCATACCTTTAAACTTGTCCAACATGGAAATACCGTAGAAAAGGTGACGAGCATTTATCATAAGCGTCATGACCAGGGCCTGGATCGGGTTGAAAGCGCCCATCAGCAGATTTACGGCCACAAATTCCACTGAACCTGCGAATATGGTCAGGCTCATCAGCATCGGATACCAGAAGCTAAATCCGGAAACGTTCATGTAAATGCCGTATGTGAGCCCCAGAAACCAGAATCCGGCGAATATGGGAATGGTGTATGGAAAAGCTGCCTTTAAAGCCGGCAGACATTTACCTTTGTTGCTGTTTTTTATGCTATCGCTATGCAAAGTTAGACCTCCTGTATGCAAAGTCGCCGAAATATTATACATGATATTTCGGCGTAAGTGAATCCTATGAAATAAAAATTTTCTATTTTTGTGAGGATGAGGCCTGACACTCGGAAGGCGATACGACTAAATATCAGATGTCTTTATTAGATTTAATACATCTCCGATATCCCGGTTTATGCATATAGACTTGTCGGCGATTTCTTTTGGCACGCGTGTGTCGCCGTAATTGATGCAAGCGTATGTTACATTTGAATTTTTTGCAGCCATCTGCCAGAAAGGATATTTAATAATTACCGGTGTGTTGAAACCTACGCCCAGTTCCAGCAGAAGCAAACGTGCATGTCTGTGGTTTGAGAAAAACTGCTCATAACGTTTAGCTGCTCTTTGCCAGCCTGCATCTTCAACGAAAGTGTCATCGGAACGCAGATTCATAGTCATCGGCTTACCGCAGCGTGGGCAGCGGGGAATCAAGTCTGACGGTATGCGCATGTCCTTCTGCGTGTCCAGCATCCGGCGTATGGTTTCTTCATTATCATAGGTTTGCCGGTGGCAAGGAACGCTGCACTGGAAGAGACCGTAGTCTCCCTGGGTATAGAAAAGCCTTTCTTTGTCAAAACCGGCCTTTTGAAAACAATGGTCCACGTTGGTGGTTATGACAAAATAGTCCTTGCCTTTTACCACTGAAAGCAAATGGTCGTATACAGGCTTAGGAGCGTCTTGATAGCGGTTGAACCATATATAGCGGCTCCAATAAGCCCAGTATTCTTCCAACGTATCGTAAGGGTAAAAACCGCCGGAGTACATGTCGTGAAATCCGTATTTTTTCTCAAAATCTGAAAAATATTTTCTGAAACGTTCGCCATCGTAAGTGAAACCGGCTGAAGTGGAGAGGCCGGCTCCGGCTCCGATGACGATAGCGTCAGCTGAATCTATTTCTGCTTTAAGTTTGCTTATTTTAGATGACAAATCTTCTGTCGGCGCCGATGATTGCCTTGAATAAAACATTGAAATCGCCTCCTTTTTAAATATTATAGCCGAGCTAATTTATATTTTTACAGCCGATACAAGCAACTGTTATTTCATATCCTTTGGCCGACGGCTTTTGATCTCCCATGACATAAGTTTGGCGGAAAATAGGATGTACGCCTAAGTTGAAATATTCTATTTGAGCGTTTTTTATCTCGAAGATTATTCCTATTTCTCTTGTGTCTCCCGGATACACGTTGGCCAGGTACGGCTGCTCAGCAAATATCACATCCATCCATTTCTTCTGCTGGTCTTCGGGAGCAGGAAAAGCCTTTGCTGATAGACGTATCATTTCCTTATATTTAGTATATCCTAGCACCTGAACACGGCCGTCTGCAAGGAGCTGACGGCAAAAATCCTTTCCTCTGGCAGTGAAAAAATACATCCGTTCCGGGTCATGTTCGTAGTGGATAGCGCTGATGTTGCGAATCTGGGGACCGCCGTCTTCATCTACAGTGGCAAAAGCCAGAACTCCCACATATTGCAGCTTTTTAATACAAGTCTTTACATCCATATTTAAAACCTCCATGTTGGTCAATCTGATACTTTTACTATGATTTTTCCATTGATTTGACCGCTGTCCTGAGCAACACAAGCTTCTTTAATTTGCCTAAAATCAAAGACTTTTCCGATAGGCGGGTTGAGATGATTCGATTCAATGAAGCGGAATATCTCGTCCATAGTATTTTTATCAGGCTTGTTGCTGTAAAAGCCGGTCAGATATACGCCGTTGGGGATGGCTTTGATGGGGTCGAAACCGTTTATGGTGTAGATGCCTCCCAGGACTCCGGTATTACATACTATGCCGCCAAGTTCTACGCATTTCAGAGTATCTTGCAGCGTTTTGGGGTCCACAAGATCCAACGCTTTTGTCGGCCCTGCGAGGGTCACAGCAGGCGAATTCCCGGTGTCAAGTATCGCTGGCTTCCAATTTAAGTCCCTGAAAAAGAGACCCCCATGCCGTAAAATATGTTTCCGGTATGGCAGCCAGCTTTTCCCAGGAAAGGTCGGATTGGACGGCAAATACGTGGCTGACAGGAGCAAGCACATATTGGGCATAACTGCCGTTAAAGCTTCTTCCCATGCCGCCCATGAGTGCGGCGACTTTCTGACCTGGTTGAAGATTACTGTCTGAAGGATCTGCGATTTCTCCTACGCATTCTATCCCCGGAATTATGGGCTTTTGAATGTAGCCGGCATTGATTTCCGACAGCCTCAGAATTTGTTCTGAATGGTTAATCCCAAAAGCTTTCACTTTGATGAGAATCCAGCCGGGGCGGACTTTTGGGACAGGGACTTCTGTCAGAGCCACACTATGACCTTGTGTAGGCGATTGCAGTACTACGGCCTTCATCGTTAAAGGAATATTAGGATTGCAAGCTGACGTATGCTGTGACTTACTGAGGAGTTTTGCCGTCATGCTTGTACCTCCTTCCAGCATTGAGGATCGGCTTCGTAGAAGCCCTCGACGCCTTCAAGGCCGCTGCTGCCGGCGGCTACAGCGGGACATCCTCTGCAAAAAGCCAAAAGCTCGCATTTTGAGCATTTTTTGAATTTAGTGTAATCTCTGTAATTTTCCATAGCACAGATCCATATATCAGCAAGCCGGTCTCTGAATACATTGCCGACCTGACTGCCTGCGACACGGCGGCAGGCGAAAACATCTCCTGTAGGCAAAATTGTCATGTGGCAATTGCCGCAGTTGCAGCCTCCGTATATCATACCTTCTTCGGCTGCTTCAGGAATTTTGAAAGCGCCCGTTTCGTATTCGTACAACGTCCATAGGTGATCTTTTTTATTGAAATAAGTTTTGCAGCCGGCTTCTTCGTATTTACGGAATTTTTTGTCGCAGTCTTCGAGAAGACGGCGATATCGCTGCGGTGTTATGCCTACGTCTTTTTCGTCTCCTGTAGGGCAATAGCGAGCGAAGGCGAAGACATCGGCTTCGTATTTGACAGCCGTATCGATGATATCAGGTACTTCATCTATGTTGACACCTGAAACTGTAGTCATTATGACGCTGCGTATGCCGGCTCGATTGATGCAACCGATTTTTTCCAGTGTTGTGTCGAAGCTGCCGGGCTTTCTGAACCAGTCGTGAGTATGTCTCATGCCGTCCAAAGAAAGTTGATATTTTTGGCAGCCGTATTCTTTGAGTCTTTGGCATACTCGGTCGTCCAGATGAAAAGGATTTCCCAGTATGGTAAAAGGTATCTGATGTTCTTTCAGAAGCGCCAGCAGTTTCCAGAAATCGTGATGCAGTATAGGGTCTCCTCCTGTAATGTAGAAGTAAGGAAGGCGGTCATAAATCTGACAGAAATCCAAACAGTTATAAAATGTGTTTTGCATTTGTTGCCATGTCATAGAATCCAGGCTTTTGCAGTTATCTTCGGAAAAAATATAACAGTGCTTGCACCTTTGATCGCAATCATCTGTAATATGCCATTGAAAGGAAAAATACTGTTTCATTTTGCTGACCTCGCTTTTTATATTTAAACCTGGATGAGGGTGAAGCCGGCTGAAAGCTTCACCCTCATCCAGGTAGTATGTAATGTGTGGCGGCGGGACTGG
>ULQC01059728.1_pt1 | contig 10978 bp, 6 predicted proteins | sample 1954091 | NCBI WGS metagenome assembly ULQC01 (sample SAMEA4835645, study PRJEB28245) | human gut metagenome | biome: gut microbiome; material: fecal sample | place: Denmark | collected 2008
TTGCCCGGCGAGACGCAAGGCCGTCGCAAGCGCTACATAAGCGCCACATCTTCCTTAATCAAGCTCCAGCGTACCTGTATAGAGCTGATAATATGTTCCCTTCAGCTTAAGCAAATCTTCATGGGTGCCTCTCTCAATTATCCGTCCGTGATCCAGCACCATTATAGCGTTAGAATTCTGAACGGTAGACAATCTATGGGCTATTACAAATACAGTCCTGCCCTGCATCAGAGCATCCATGCCTCGCTGTACAATAGCCTCTGTTCTTGTATCTATGGAGCTTGTCGCCTCATCCAGTATCATTACAGGAGGATCCGCAACAGCAGCCCTTGCTATAGCCAAAAGCTGTCTCTGCCCTTGGCTGAGGTTGGCACCGTTGCTGGTGAGCATGGTATTATATCCTTCCGGCAAGCGTCTGATAAAGTCGTCAGCTCCTGCCAGCTTGGCAGCGTCTATGCACTCTTCATCGCTGGCGTCCAGCTTACCGTAACGTATGTTCTCCATTACTGTACCTGTAAACAGGTTGGTATCCTGCAATACTACGCCGAGACTGTGGCGCAAATCGTCTTTTTTAATATCATCTATATCTATTCCGTCGTAACATATTTTACCATCAGTCACATCATAGAAACGGTTGATAAGGTTGGTAATGGTTGTCTTGCCGGCGCCTGTGGAGCCGACAAAAGCCAACTTCTGTCCCGGCTTTGCATACAAAGAAATATCGTGGAGCACGGTCTTTTCAGGGGTATAACCAAAGTTGACATCATAAAAACGCACATCACCGCGCAGACGCGTATACGTGGTCGACCCATCGTCGTTACACTGCTTCCATGCCCATATATGAGTACGCTCCTCACACTCGCTTAAGCTTCCATCCTCATTTTCCTTAGCGTTAACCAAAGTTATCTTGCCATCGTCGCTTTCAGGCTCTTCATCCAGCAATGCAAAAATTCTGTGAGCGCCTGCTAGACCCATGATGACCATATTTATCTGATTGGAAACCTGACCTATGGCCCCCGCAAATTGCTTGGTCATGTTGAGGAAAGGCACTACGATGCTGATGCTGAATGCCATTCCGGACAAACTTATATTAGGTATATCAGTAAGCAGCAAAGCTCCTCCTACAAGAGCAACTACAACATACATTACGTTGCCTATGTTGCCCAAAAGAGGCATTAGAATGTTGGCAAAGCGGTTACCGTTTCTAGCATTGAAATAAATCTCGCCGTTTACTTTGTCGAAATCCTTTTTGGCGTCTTCCTCATGGCAGAAAACCTTGATGACCTTCTGCCCCGTCATCATTTCTTCCATAAACGCTTCAGCCTTTGCCAGCGTTACCTGCTGGCGCAGAAAATATTTAGAAGAACGATTGGTGATAGCCTTAGCAGCAAACGACATACCTATAACTCCCGCTACTATGAGGAGAGCTAGAATCGCACTGTAATATACCATTATGCAGAATACTACAAACAGCGTTATCGCTGAAATAGTTATCTGCGGCAAGCTCTGGCTTATCAGCTGACGCAAAGTATCCACGTCGTTAGTGTAATAACTCATAATATCGCCATGACCGTTGGTGTCAAAATACTTGATAGGCAGCTCCTGCATGTGGCTGAACATTTTTTCACGAAGCTTCTTAAGCGAGCCCTGCGTTATTATTGCCATCATCTGGGTGTAAAAAGTACCGGCTATCAAGCTTATTATATACATTACCGCCAAGATTGCCACATAGGTGAGTATCTGTGTCGAAACTGAAGACCAGTCTCCACTCTTGTAGCTTTCATCCACTACCGCTATGACATTCTGCAGAAAAACAGCCGGAGCCGCGCTGACGACGGCGTTTATGATGATACACACCATAGTTACAGGCAAAAGCACCGGATAAAATTCAAACAATGTACGAATCAGCCTTCTCAGTACGCCCTTTGGAGCTCTCTGGCCTCTGGCCGTCGTAGAGCGCTGTACATTCATGTTTTCTTTTTTATTCTTCGCCATCTTCATCACCTGCCTTATTCTGTGAAGTATATACTTCACGGTATATCTCGCTGGTTTTCATCAGCTCGTCATGACTGCCTATGGCGCTTATATGTCCTCCGTCCATCACGATGATGCGGTCTGCGTCCTGCACGGAAGCCACGCGCTGAGCAATGATGATCTTGGTAGTTTCCGGTATAAACTCGCGGAATCCCTGACGAATCAGAGAATCGGTTCTGGTATCCACAGCGCTGGTCGAATCGTCAAGGATCAAAACTTTAGGATTTTTCAAAAGCGCTCTGGCGATACAAAGTCTTTGCTTCTGTCCTCCTGAAACATTGGCGCCGCCCTGCTCAATCCATGTGTCATACTTGTCAGGGAAAAGCTGAATAAATTCATCAGCCTGAGCCAGCTGACATGCTTTGACCATCTCCTCATCGGTGGCATTAGGATTGCCCCAGCGAAGATTATCTTTTATCGTACCGCTGAAAAGCACGTTTTTCTGCAAAACCATAGCGACATTGTTTCTCAGGGAATCCAGATCGTATCGGCGCACATCCTCGCCACCTACTTTGACAGACCCTTCGGTCACGTCATACAGCCTCGGTATCAGCTGGACCAACGTCGTCTTGGACGATCCTGTTCCTCCCAAGATTCCTATAACCTCGCCCGATTTTATATGTAGATTGACGTTCTCCAGAGCCATACGCTCTGCTTTCTCTGAATATTTAAAGCTAACATTTTCAAAATCAATGGAGCCATCTTTAATCTCCGTAATTGCATCTTCAAGACTTGTCAAGCTGCTCTTTTCGCTGAGCACCTCGACGATACGCTCAGCCGACTCCAAAGACATTGTTATCATTACAAATACCATGGAAAGCATCATCAGACTCATGAGTATCTGGAAGCTGTATGTAAGTATGGAAGACATCTGTCCGACCGCTACTTCCGTACCCTGTGTGGTTATTACCACATAAGAACCGAAGGACAGTACAAACGCCATACCAGCATATACACAGAACTGCATCATCGGGCTGTTTAAAGCCATTATTCTCTCAGCTTTTGTAAAGTCTCTGCATACATCCTCCGCAGCATTGGAGAACTTCTTTTTTTCATAATCTTCCCTTACATAGCTTTTTACAAGACGCATAGCCTGTACGTTTTCCTGCACAGAGTCGTTGAGAGCATCGTACTTGCGGAACACTCTGCGGAAAATCGGCGTCGCTTTTTTAATAACCAGCACCAGGCCTATGGTGAGCAGAGGTATTGTTACAAGGAAAATCAAAGCCAAGCGGCCTCCCATGACAAATCCCATGATAAAAGAGAATATCATCATAAGCGGTCCTCTGATAGCTACTCTAATGATCATCATGAACGCCATCTGCACGTTGACCACGTCCGTAGTCATACGTGTAACAAGGCTGGATACTGAGAACTTGTCGATGTTTTCAAAGGAATAATCCTGAATCCTGTAAAACATATCTTTACGCAGATTGCGCGCAAACCCCGTTGAAGCGGTAGCACACGTGTTTCCAGCCGCTACTCCGAAAACAAGTGACAATGCCGCCATTATCAAAAGCTGCACCCCATAATGAACTATAGTCCCCATATCACATCCTGCCTGCATCTCGTTTACAAGATTGGCGATAACAAACGGGATAATACATTCTAAAACCACTTCTACAACTACGAGAAGCGGCGTTATGATAGCGGGTTTTTTAAACTCGCGTATGCTTCGTGCAAGAGTTTTTATCATATATAGCATCCCTCCCAATTGAACGCGCAATGCTCATCCTCGCCCAGAGCATGCAGCGTGATTATCTCATCAGTTTAAAAAAGCGCGTAAAACGCACTTATAATACCAAAAAAATTGACAATCTTTTCAACAAAGATTGCTTACATACATGATTAATTTTAACCCAATACAATATTATTGTCAATACGCCAAGTTGGGATTTGGCGTGTATACATGGTTCATACTGAAACATCGACCGGCTTACATGCAAAGCTCTGATGCGTGTTCCTGACGACAGGTCCTGATATGGCCAGCACCTGAAGTCATCAGTCATGAAGCTTTGTCGACTGTTTTCGACTGTCATTGCAGACCGGTTTAAAGAATATCCCTTCTTGTGTATATATAATATATTTAAAATAAAGCTACAATCTGTTTGTGTTATTGAGGGCCTCCTGACAAGCATGCTGTTTACAAACAATCCAGCATCAGATATACCGCAAGATATTCTATTCCTCCGAAAGTTTTGAAATGATGTTGTAAATTTTACGATTATCAGTAAAATTTACAACATTTTAGGATGATATATGGGATGAGAAGACAGAAATGTTGTATATTTTTTAAAAATTTTTAAAACATACAACATTTTTCAAAAAATGTTGTATGAAATTTTAAAGCTGAAAAGAATTACAACATTTCTGCTTTTTCATCTGAAAAATCAGCACACGATAGATTCCGGATACAGCACAGATCAAACGGCAACAGAGGTTTCACTTATAGGTGAAACTCCCGTTTATATAAGCGAGCACACAGAAGAGGTTATTACAACAGTATCGGTTAAAAAAGTAACCGATATCAGCAGTGAAACTATCGAATCCGTTAATAATGCTAAAATGTACAGTATTGTCGAAACCAACGGAGACATGTATCTTTTCACTCTGTATGACCGACAAAATGAGACCTCCACATTATGTGCGGGTGATGAAAATGAAATGTACTTGCAGTACCAATTAGATGATGTACTCAATTCATGCACCATTAATGAAAATTACATTGTCGCTTCAATAGGGGAAGAAACTGGGAAAACAAAAATAGCAGGGATTCCGCTTGATGGTTCTGAAGAAAAAGCCTTACAGCAAACCAAAAGGTGGTGGAGGATGACCGGCTCATCAGGTGAGTATTGTGTAGCCGTGGATGATAATTTCAATCCTTACTATATCAAAATTAGCGACAATGTTGTTGGGGAAATTATATTGACTGATGAAATGGAAAATGACATATTGGTAAAATCATTTTATCCTGCCGGCAAGGATAATTATATATTAGCCATAAATAATGAGTTATTTTACATAATGGAGTTGGATTAAATGTATTGCTGTTTCAAATAACCTACTTTAAAATAAAATATATAAAAAATCAGCCGTTCTACTGTCTGCAAAACGGTTGATTACTTTTTATCAGTTTTAACCTACAGTTCCATTTTGGTTGTATAGTCTTCGGCAATGTCTTCTTCCACATCGTCTTCTGTAGAGGCCGCCTGCGCTGATGTATGATCCATGGCAAGACGAAACAGATTCTCAATCCGCTGCTGTACACCGCTGATGATGGCACGGATACGGCTTTCGCCAATATATTCCCCCGCGCCGCCACATGTCAGCACAGATTCGATCAACTCTTTCGCGTCAGACAGCTTATCGAAATCGAGCCAGCTGAAGTCGGAAACAAGCTTTATCTGCTCCGCATGTTGCCTTTTGAAAGGCTTACAGACAATTTCCTTTTCCAAACGCATCTGTGCTGGCATCTTGTCATAGCCGAGAGAGGAGCCGCTGTCATAAATAGGTGCAAAGCCAATCCATTCCAGCGTCTTGGCATTTCGAAGCACCCCGAAGTTATTAAAATGCCGATCTTCATTAGCGATAATGTAGTCAATCACGATCATCCGGTCTAGGAATTGAACAGCGTCTCGTATACCCAGCGCTTCACAGCAGTTCACGAAATGCTGATAGACCGAATCTCTGTTATCCTTTTTCTTAGTCTTAAAGATTCTCCCTGCCGGAACCAGATCGGTATCTTCGGTAACGAAATCCTCACACACGCTGTAAGGGGAGTCCCCGTTCCAGACAACAGAATAGGGCACATGAGGGATACCAAGGCGTTCCATAAGTCCTGCGGCAATCACCTCATTAAAGGGCTGCTGCCTGAACGGGTTGCTGCCGCCTTTGATCAGGCAGCGCTTGCCATCTATGATCTTCCATCGTTTTTTCAAATTGCCATCCGATGTATTGTCGGGAGAGCTGAAATCCAGCGGGTCTCTCTTCTTATTTTCTCCAAATAGGATATCGCCGATATCCTCTGAAAAACCGTTTTCAAAGAAGTTAATGCTTTCCCATGTCAGGTCAGACCCTTCGGGACAGATCCAATACTGATCGGACAGGCTCAGCCCAAAGCAGCGCACCAACAGCATTTTAGTACTGCTGATTTCAAGCACCTCCAACGCTTCACGCACACCGGAGCGACTATCTGGGATGGAACGGTCTGTCCACCACTCGTTTAGCGCCGCCCGGTCGGTGACTCCCTTGCGTTCCGGTACGCCGACAGGCAGATGCTCTGGCGCATATACCGCACCGATTTTCTGAATAATGCCCGTGGCATCGTCAAGTTCCAGTTCCGCCACTTTCACCCTTTTATGCATAAGCGTACACTTCAAGCTGCTTGCCTCATTTTTCTTTTTCCTTGCTGCAGTCGAGCCTGCTTTCAGACCGCGCAGCTTTGTCTGCAGTGCCTTCCGTTGTTCAATCTTTGCAGCAAGCGGCTCTACTTCTTCATCGTGCAGATACCGGCTCTGCTTGACTCCGCCCTCTGACCACTGGTGATAATAGTAGGCTTTACCACTGATGGTTTTCTTTGAAATGTATCCTTTCGGAAGCATGCCGATCTGCTCGGTCAGCTCCGTAATTTGATTTAAGATTTTCTGCTTTTCCATGTGCGGCTCCTCCGATTCTGTATTTATTATACCCCTTTTTAACCCCTTTTGTCAATATCGCTGTGGAAAAGTTCGAAAACCGCTTTCAGACACGAAAAAACCCCGATGAAATCGGGGTTTTCGCGGACAATATCTTTTTTATCGTCCTCATATGGTGCGCGATGAGGGACTTGACCGCCTGCTTCGCTTCGCTCTCAGGCTTTTTTCCTCGGTCTCCTCCGTTCGCCCTCGGACCGCTCACTGTTCAAGGCTCCACCGGAGCCTTTCACCACGCTCGCGCCCTCCCGGGTTCAAGTCCCTCCGATTCTATGCACACATAAAAACCGGGGATATCTCTGATATCCCCGGTCCGGTGTCTGAGGACTACGAAAAAGATGCTTTGGCAATTTTAGCGGATGGATTTGAACCCTTGTATGGAGCTAAGATACTGTATCTTTTTTCTCCAATCTATTTATTATCTCTTCTATTGCTTCTGCTGCTGATCGATCTACGGCCACAGACATATTATCACTGCTTTTATTGTTTTGGTTTTGTATTCGTTGTAAAAGTACTTTTAAATTTTTGATTGTAGTATTCTGCTGTTCATATGATGAATATTGACTACTATCGAAAACAAATCCGTTTAATACTAAAATCAATTCGCTTTTCTTTCCATTCTTAGATGTATTATAGGTTTTTATAAATAGATTTAGCAATTCATCATCAAATGATTCTAAATACTTGTTTTTCAAATCATATCGATGTATTCCTTCGCTATCTAATAAATACTTTTTGAATAATTGTTGATTTTCCCATGCTCTCATTTTATAATCCAGATTTTCTATTTCCATATTTAATTCATAAGCTTCTTCATCTATTTGAGAGTTACTTATAAAAGTATATTTGGGGGGTTCCTCTATTATTCCACGCTTAATTTTTTGCTTTCGTTTTTCAAAGCCTTCTTTTATTTTAGAATAATCCACATCACAGGGCAAAGAAATTTTGTACTCTTTTATACAATGAATTTTATGTAATAAACTTATCAGCTCGTCACATGACGCCTCGCCTTCATATGCTTTCGCAATTAATGGTGGCATACCTTCATCTATATCCTCTTGTTGCAAATCCCAGAAATGACTATTAACAAATAACCATTCATGCGAAAGCTCTTCTTTAATATATTTTTTTCTAATTTCTGCTATAAAATCATCTTTATTCCAATCTCCTTTAACTACCCAACGAGAAATACTTTCCCAAATATACTGGAATGTATCAGAAATATATTTTGCTTCTATTTCTTTCTCTTGATTTTCTTCTCCGACGACTATTCCATAACCAATATCTTCTTTTTCCGTATAATACCCTGCCCTACTTTCGTATGTTATAGCACAAAATGCGTACAAAACATTCTCGATATTACCTTCGAATGGAACCTCTGATTCTTTCCATGCAAGATAAACACGCTTAAAATCAGCCAAACAAACCTTAAAAGTACGAAGATTATTATATTCACTATCACTAAAAGCCTCAACTAAGTACTCTTTATATTGCATAAGAAATTCTTTATACCCATCTTTATCTTCCGGATAATCATTAAGAATCGATTCAAGAGTTTCAATATTATTAGCAGAAAATTTTATAGTTCTTGAGATCAGCTTTTCTTTCATCTCTGTATAATCATCGTCTTCAATTTTTTCCTCATTTGCTATAATAATAGTTTTTATCTCCTTGTTTTCTACATATTCATTAATGGCACCTATTAAGTCCCTACATTTTATGCCTTGCCTTTCAAAATCATCTAATACTAAAATAAATTCTTTTTTATTTTGACCCAGTCCAATCTCTTTTTTTACAGACCAAAAGCCTAAGGGATTAAAAGAGCGTGCCGATTCTATACCAGCGTATACGGCGGAGGCTACAGCTGAGGAAGGAAGTGCGGCTGTAGTCATCTTTGAAATAGCCCTAACCATTTTTTCTATTGGTTTAAACATCTTTTTTGTTTTTTTGCCAAATAGAATTGTAAGGAAAGCTAAATATTCTTCTTTTATTCTCTCGTTAAAGTCTTTTATATTGTCTATACCAAAAAGCGATATAACAGCAACAGCATATTTTTTATTTTGATTATACTTATGAGCAAACTTTTTTATGAAATGTGTTTTTCCACATCCCCACTTTCCGGTAATCATCAAAGCTCCAGTATTCAATTCCGCTTTTATAAATTCATCCAATTCCAATTCTATGTTCACTTAATCGTTACCTTTCTTATTTATCTTTTTTTAGAATTTTTCTAAATTTTTTAACTTACTGTACAACATCGCCAAATATACCAATCTTCGTCTTTTTTAAGTTTATCAAGAATATATTGTGTTTCAATGCGCTCCGGTATAAGAATTAACATCACCTCGTTGTTTTGACGGATAAATCTGATACTCAAAAATACTCACATCGCCCAATGGAGTGTTTGCTTTCATTATAGACAATAACATAAAACAAGTCAAAATATTGTGATATAAAGTAACTGTTATATCGAAGAAAATAACAGAAGAAAATGAGGAGATTCTTTGCCATGAAGCTTTCGTCAATCAAATGTTTTTGCATAAGCCATTCAGGATTGCCAATGAAAAACCCTAACAACCTTATATAATAGTTTTATGCCACATTTTGAAAGCCTGCAAAGAGTTATAAAATAAATGTAAAGTCTGGCCAAAGGAGTTCTACTATGAAAAAATATTCGGACACAGAAAAACGATCCATTATCGACCGCTACATAATAAATGGTGAATCGCCTTCAAGCATATTTTCTGATACAGGTATCCCTAAGAGTACTTTCTATAACTGGATCAAGTCGTATAAAGCCGCACAAAACGCAACCGGGCACAAAGAGATTAGTCCCCGCAATTTCCATTTGCTTGAAAATAAGGTTACACGCTTAGAAGGTATCATTGAAATCCTTAAAACGGTGGAATGCACGCCGCAAGCCCCATTGAAACAAAAGCTATATGCTGCCGAAAAGCTTTATGGCAAGTATAATGTTCACATGATATGCGATGCTTTAAATATATCCAGAGGCACATTCTACAATCATGTCTTTAGAAATAAAAAAGATAATACATGGTATGCTAAACGCCGCGAGGAACTTCGATGTCGCATACAGGAAATCTATGATGACAGCAATCAAATCTTTGGCGCCGCTAAAATCGCAGCCGTTATGCGTAACCAAGGCATACATGTCAGCGAAGAAATGGTGCGAAGACTCATGCGTGATATGGGACTTGTGAGTATACGGCAGACCGCAAAAAAGCTCTACGAAGATGAAAGTCAAAAGCATAAAAACTATGTCAATCAGGAATTCGATACAAGCAAGCCTAATGAAGTTTGGGTCAGTGATGTTACCTATTTCAAATACGGAAATAAAGCCTACTTCATCTGTGCTATTATTGATCTGTATGCTCGTATGGTCGTTGGCTACAAGATTGGAAAAACCAACAGTACACAGCTTGTAAAGTCTACTCTTAAGAAAGCATACATGGATCGTATGCCAAGTCCCGGATTGATCTTCCACACTGATCGAGGTAGCAACTACTGTTCTAAAACCATGAACGATTGTATTCAATCTTTGAATATTACGCACTCATTTTCAAGAGCCTATGTGCCCTATGATAATTCAGTTATGGAATCTTTCTTTTCCACTCTGAAGCGGGAAGAATTATATCGAAGCAAATACAGATCCGAAGCAGATTTTCGCGAAGCGGTGGACAAGTATATAACCTTCTATAACACCAAACGACCGCACCGCAAATTGAATTACAAGACTCCACAGCAGAAGGAACAGGAATATGCATTGGAAAATGAAGCTAAATGAAGCATTGAATAATAGACTACTGGGTTCGTAAACCATTGCCTTTCATTCTTTCAATTCAGAATTTGAAGTTTTTCTAAATTAAGTCCCAATACATAAAATGAAAAGCGGCCTTTGGAAGCCGCTTAAACACTGTGAAAATTAGAAAAAACACCATTGTGTCCAACCCTAAGGGTTCAGATTACAATGGTGTTTTCATATGGTGCGCGATGAGGGACTTGAACCCCCACGGTCGCCCGCTAGATCCTAAGTCTAGTGCGTCTGCCAATTCCGCCAATCGCGCATAAAATTGCGTTTAATTATTATAGAATGAAGTTGTCCGAAAATTTACATCGTCATAAATTATAAAAAAAGGAATCGATGATTCCTTTCATAACACTGATGGTGACCCCACCGGGAATCGAACCCGGGTTACCGCCGTGAAAGGGCGATGTCTTAACCGCTTGACCAT
>ULQC01087245.1_pt1 | contig 10956 bp, 9 predicted proteins | sample 1954091 | NCBI WGS metagenome assembly ULQC01 (sample SAMEA4835645, study PRJEB28245) | human gut metagenome | biome: gut microbiome; material: fecal sample | place: Denmark | collected 2008
CCATACAGGCGAGCCTGTGACCTTCAAAAAGACGGATGCCGAGAGCGGCGCGGTATTGCAAGGCGCGATCATCCGCATTGACAACGCTGCCGGAGAAAAGGTATGGCAGGGTACGACCGATGCAAACGGCCTCGTTACCACGGACGCCGATATTCTCTATGATACCGACTATACCTACTACGAGGTGTCTGCCCCCACAGGCTACGACTTGGACGGCACTCGCCGCACATTGCGTATCAGCAGCGCCGGAAACAATCCTGCATATTGGGGTGTGACGAATCGTCTCACTGTTGTGGAAATCCCGCCAGTGCTGACGGATGTGACGCTGAAAAAGGCTGACGCGGATACCGGCGCAGGGCTTGCGGGCGCAAAGTTCAAGGTAATGGACGCTTCCGGCGCTGCCATCGGCGTGTTCGTGACTGGAAATGACGGTACGGTCACCGTCAAAAATTTGAAACCCGGTAGCTATCAATGGTCTGAACAGGAAGCCCCCGTAGGCTATACCCTCAACAAAACCGTTCAAAGCTTCACCATTTCAGATACTGGCGTTGTCAGCGGCAGCACCACCATCAGCAACGAGAAGATCAAGCCCAGCGTCACGCTCAAGAAGGTCGATGAGCAGGGCAAGCCCCTCGCCGGCGCAACCATAAAGGTGCAGGACGCTGCTGGGAAAGAAGTATTCAACGGGAAAACGGACGCAGACGGCAAGGTGACCGTAAGTGGGCTGGCCCTCAATACGACCTATACCTATTTTGAATACTCTGCTCCTGTCGGCTACGAACTGAACAGCACCAAGTACACCTTCACCGTGGACAATGCCGGGAACGTAAGCAAGCCCCAAGACATCGTCAACAAGAAAACCGTAACGGCAACGCCCACTTGTACGCCGCCTGTCATTGTTCCTGCTGCTCCTGTATTGCTTCCGCCTAAAACCGGCGATATGGGCAGCGGAGGTGTCATTGGCGTTTGTCTGATGGTCACCGCTGTTTGCGCTTGGATTGTAATTTGGTATCGCCACTGGCAGAACGAAAACCGGGGTGATGAAAGATGACCCCGCTCATTGTCGGCATTGACCACGGATACGCCAGTATCAAAACGGCAAACTTCGTTTTTCCCTCCGGCGTTACGGCCTTCGACGCTCCTCCTCCCATTACACAGGGATTGCTGGAGTATGAGGGCCGTTTCTATATCTGTGGAAGCAGCCGTCAGCCGCTGCTCAAGGATAAGACGGTCAACGAAAGCTATTACCTTCTGACCCTCGCGGCGCTCGCCAAGGAGGTGAAGCTCCGCACAGGCGGCGGAAAGGCCGACGTCATCATAGCGGCGGGACTTCCGCTGACCGGATTCGGTAAGGATAAGGCAGCATTTCGTGGGTATCTGCTCCGGCACAAGCAGCCGGTGGAATTCCGATATGAAGCCACTGACTATGAGTTGACCATATCGGACGCTGTCATTTATCCGCAAGGGTACACCGCAATCGCCGCGAATCTGTCCATATTGGGCAAGGAACCCTCGGTCGTGGTGATCGACATCGGCGGCTGGACAGTGGACGTCATGCGCATGGATAACCGCATGGTCGATATCTCCACCTGCCGGTCGCTCGAGCTAGGCGTCATCCGCTGTATGGACGAAATCAAGGAGCAGGTGCGCAGGACGCTCGGAATGTCGCTCACGGACGCGCAGGTTCAGGCGATATTGTCAAACGAGCCGTGTGCAGTAGGCGAAAACGCTAAATCCATAGTTGAAAAGCACGGCAGGCTGTATGTGGAACGCCTGCTTTCAGAGATTAACGAGTGCGGCTTTGACCTCACGGCATTGCCCGCCGTCTTCATGGGCGGCGGCGCCAGCCTCGTCAAGCCCCGCGTGACCCCTACAGACGGCTTGTGTCGCCCGATATACATAGCAGACGTATGCTTGAACGCCAAAGCGTTTGAAACCGCCGTGAGGCAACGTGTGGCAAAATGACAAAACGACGTATTACCGTAGCTTTTGATATGGAAAATGCACTGCACAAGCGGGTGTTCGACGAACTGAATACCGCTATGCCCGGTGCGAGAAACCAATACGTTATTTCGCTTATCGCGCAGGCGCTTGATATGGAAAAGTCCATATACGAAGGGGTGAAACGCGCCATATCCGAAAGCGGCGCCATGCTCCGTTCCGCCGATATGCGCGACGGCGAGATACCGGACGATATGATGGACTTCCTGTCCAACCTTTAGAGAGGTGATCTATGTTTGAAATACCTTGACCTGTTTTCTGGCGCAGGGGGCTTTCGCAGCGCTTTCGAGCAGATACCCGGCACAGAATGTGTGGGGCACTGCGAGATAGACGTACATGCGGATAAAAGCTACCGCGCCCTTTTTCATACGGAAGGAGAGTGGTTTTGCAATGACGCAAGACAGATCGACACAGCCGGACTTCCCGACTTCGACCTCGTTTGCGGCGGATTTCCTTGCCAGAGTTTCTCAATCGCCGGACACAGAAAAGGCTTTGAGGACACTCGCGGAACGCTGTTTTTCGAGATTGCCAGAATACTTAAAGCCCGGAAGCCCCCTTTTGTTCTGCTTGAAAACGTACCCGGACTGCTATCGCATGACGAAGGGAGGACCTTCGCCGTCATCCTCGGGACGCTTTCTCGGCTGGGGTATCATGTCGAATGGCAAGTGCTTAACAGCAAGGATTTTGGCGTCCCCCAATCACGGCAGCGCGTGTTCATTGTCGGGTATCTTGGAGCGGGATGTGCCGGCAAAATACTACCTATCCTCGGCACAAATGGAGCGTCTCTTATACAAGTCCTCGGAGGCGCGCAAGGCTCGCGCGTCTACGACCCAGAAGGAATAGCCTGTACCCAAGCGGCACAAGCAGGCGGTATGGGCGGCAAGACTGGCCTGTACGCCGTGGGTTTCAACCGCAAGGACGGGATAACCCATGGGCTCAAGGAAGCGTATGCGCTCAACGCCAGCAATTTCCGGGGCTTAAACCGTAATCAGAACCAGACTGCCGTGCTTGATACGGATGCAGCTTCGTTTATCGACTTGTGCGCCGGGAACCCCAAGCTCACCGACACTGCCCGGTGCGTCACCGCCAACTACGGTAAAACGACGCTCTGCTATCACAAGGGCGAGCGGTCAGGCGTACTGGAAACTGACAGCGCCTGTGCCGTGCTCACGCCTGACAGGGAGAAGGTACGGCAGCAAGGCCGTCGCGTAAAGAACCCGGAAGAACCGATGTTTGCGCTCACGGCGCAGGACAGGCACGGCGTGCTGCTCATCAAGGAAGCCACGAAGTGCGGCTTCAAACCGGCAAACATCGGCGATACGGTCGACATATCCTATGCTACCAGCAATACCCGCAGAGGCAGGGTCGGTAGGGACGTCGCCCATACCCTTGATACTGGAAGCACACAGGGCGTTGTCACACTCTCGGGGCGTATTCGCAAGCTTACGCCTCGGGAGTGTTTTCGTTTACAGGGATATCGTGAGGATCAGATCGATAAGATACTCGCTATTACCTCGGATTCGCAGGCATATAAGCAGGCGGGCAACGGCGTCACGGTCAACGTGGTGTACGCCATAGGGCTTAAGATCAAGGCTGTTTGGGATGAGCTATACGGGGCAGGTGACGGAAAATGCTGAAAGACCTGCCCTTCGGCATAGAGATCGAGATGACGGGTATCACCCGCGAGCAGGCGGCAAAAGCGTTAGGAAATCTGTGGAACACAACGCCTCGGTATGGCGGCGGGACCTACAGCGCATGGGAGGTCAGCGATACCGAAGGTAAAACGTGGAAGCTCATGAGCGACGGCAGTATCCATACCGAAAGATGGCATGACGGCGAGTATGAATCCTGCGGAAACAGCGCCTACAGCGTGGAAATGGTATCACCAAAGCTCGATTACGACGAGATACCAAAGCTTCAGGAAGCGGTGCGCACGGTAAGAAAAGCACACGCAAAAGTAAACGACTCCTGCGGCATCCATGTGCATGTGGACGCTTCCCGCTTCAATAACCAGGCGCTTAAAAACGTCATGTCCATTATGTATTCCAAGGAGGATCTGATATTCCAAGCGTTACAGGTGCCGGAAAGCAGAGTGCAGCGTTGGTGCAAGCCTGTGCGCGAAAACATGCTCACGCAAGCACGGCGCATGACGGCGGACGCCAGCCGTTCACGGTTGGAGCGTATCTGGTATGAGGGCAACGTGAATACCACCCAGCATTATAACTGGACGCGGTACCATGCGCTCAATCTACACTCCGTATTCTATCGCGGCACGCTGGAATATCGCATGTTCAATTCCACGCTTCATGCCGGGCGTGTAAAGGCGTATGTCCACCTCGCCCTCGGCATATCCTCGCAGGCGTTGGAACAGCGCGGAAGTCAAATGCACAAAACACAAACTGACAACCCCGCTTTCACCTTCCGCACATGGCTCCTTCGTATGGGCATGATCGGTGAGGAATACAAGAATACCCGTGAGCATCTTTTAGCCTCGCTGCCCGGAAACCGCGCATGGCGATACGACAAGGATCATTACGAAAAGAACAACTCCCGGCCTGAGCCGGAGAGATAGGAGGCAAATTTGAAAGTTATTATTGAAGATAACACATACATCGGAAATCCACAGGCCGTTGTGAACGAGCTGCGCCGGCAGCTTTTTAACCGCCCCGACGTTACAGATGCAGAAAGCTACGTTAAATACATTCAGGAAACCTACCGGCGCGTGTATGACAGAGACATGGCACTGCCGGATACGGACCTTGACTCCCGCATCCGGGCGATGTTCGCCATCCTCGAGGACGACGGGCTTGCGGAGGTGCTGGAATATGCCTGATACGACTGAACGCCTGTACTTTGCCTACGGCAGCAACATCAACCTCGATCAGATGGCGTTCCGCTGCCCCGCAGCCCAGGTGGTGTCGCCGGTAACGCTCAACGGCTACCGGCTGCTGTTTCGGGGCGTTGCGACTATTGTGCCCGACCCCGTTGCGCAGGTGAAGGGACTTCTGTGGAAGCTTACCCCGGAATGTGAGCGAGCCCTCGACCATTACGAGGGTTATCCCGACTTATACGAAAAGCAGAACGTAAGCGTCATGGACAAGGCCGGGAAAGAGTACGCCTCAATGGTCTACATCATGACCCGCTCCCTTGACCGGCCTCCCCAATACCCGTATCCATCCTATTATGCAGGCATCGTTCGGGGCTACGAGCAGAACGGTATTCCCCGCAAAACTCTGGACGAAGCGATGGATCATTGTAAGCGGGAAGTCGCGGAGCATGAGCGACTGCACGGGAGCTTCCTTAGAAGTGATATGGCAGGTAAACCGAAATCCGCAAAGAAGCCCAAAGGATATGAACGATAACCGCATCTCACAAAGCGCCTGTCAGTTTGACGGGCGTTATTACTTTATTTGGAGGAAAAAATGAACAGCAAGATCAAACGCATACTCTGTTTTGCGCTGGTGCTTCTCTCAGTGCTGGGCGTGGCGCTGCCTGCGCTGGCCGTGGCTACGACCATAACCAATCAGGATAATCCCACGGATTTCTTTGAGTACCAGAATAGCACCGGCTGGCATGATCTGAACACGCCGTATCATTACGATGCATCGGGCAATGTCGCCTACTGTATCGAGCATGAAAAAGACCCGCCCAGCTCCGGCGGCACCACCTACAACGACTTCGATCCCTCGGAGATTTTCGGCGGCAGCACCATTACCGGCATTCAGGCGATCCTCGATCACGGGTATCCTGCGTCGAGCGGCGGGCTGAGTTCCGCCAAAGCGCACTATGCTACGGCAAATGCCATCCGCGCATGGATCAGGGAGTCCGCCGGGCAGGGATATAACTTCATGGTGGTAAGCAGCGGACACATTCGCGCCAAGTCCGGATATGAGGACGTATGGAATTTCTTCCTAGAACTTCTAGGCTACGCCCGCGCCGGCGCGACTACCGGCGGCAGTTCCTCCGGCGGCGACATCCATGTGTCCAGCGATAATTTGACCTGGCAGGTGGTTGGAGGTCAGCTCCAGACCGGCATGACCGTGGAGGCTCCCAACGGATATACCATCCAGCCCAGCAACTCTGCCGTTCGTATCAGCGGATACACCGGCGGCACTTACGACAGCCTGACCATCACCGCGCCCATGAGCCTTATGGGCACCGACGTAACCCTGTTCATTCAGGGCAACGGCGGCGGATCCAACGTGACGCTGTATTGGTATGAGCCGTCCTCCTCCGATTCCAAGCAGCGCGTGATCGTGTCCCAGATCTCCAGCGGCACCCCTGACAGCGGCTACGTCACCATTACCGGCGAATTCTACGACCTTACCGTAAAGAAGGTGGATAGCTACACCGGCGCGGCCCTTGACGGCGCAGTGTTCCAGCTTACCTCCAACGGCGCTGCCGTCGGCCTGACCCAGACGGGCGCAGGCGCATATACGGCGGGCGGGAATACAGCGCAGTTCACCACCGGCAACGGGACCGCCGTCATTACAGGGGTGCCCGGCGGCTCTTACCAGCTCGTTGAAGTCAGCGCGCCCAGCGCCGCTTACACGGCTTCGGCGGCGAGCGAGATCAATCTCACGCAGAATGCTTCCGTTACCGTGCAGAACGCGCCCACCGAGATCAACATCAACAAGACCGACAAGACAACCGGCGCGGCAATGGCGAATATTACGTTCACCCTGCTCGACAGTAACGGAACCGCGGTCAAGCTTTCCAAAGCGGCAGACGGGACCTACCGACCTGACAGCAACGGCAGTACTGCCATCCTGACGGACGCCGCAGGCAAGGCGAAGATCATGTACCTGCCCAAGGGAAAATACACCCTGCGTGAGGATGTGCCTGCCGGATATGCGCCGCAGGCTGACGCGCTCATAAACCTCACCGGCAAATCTACAGTAACCGTCAAGAACGAGCCGCTCGCCTTGACGCTGACCAAGGTAGACAGCTTCACAGGTAAAACCCTTGCGGGCATCTCGTTCACCCTGCTTGATAGCTCAGGCGAAGCGGTCAAGCTTACGAAGCAGTCGGACGGTCTGTATCATTACGATACCGCCGGTACTGCCGGTTTCACCACCGGCCTTGACGGTAAAGCTAACATCCTATATGTCCCTGCTGGGACATATACCATCCGAGAGGTCAGTACTACAGCAACGGGCTACGCCGCCGCGAAGGACGTAAAGGTGACCGTCTCCGACGCCACCACCTACGCTGCGCCTGCGACGGTGCGCTTTGAAAACGCGCCCATCACCCTCGAGTTCAATAAATCCGACGCGCTCACCAAGGAGCCGCTGGACGGCGGCGTGTTCCAGCTCAAGGATGAATCCGGCGCTGTCGTCAAGCTCAAGCAGATCGAAGCGGGCTCATATCGCCCGGACGCAGACGGCGCAGAAACCTTCACCACGAAGAACGGCGAAGCGGTCATCTGTTATCTGGCTCCCCAGAAATACACGATCACCGAGCTTACCCCTCCCAAGGGATATAACGTTGATTCGCCCAAGACGGTCAGCGTTACCGCGGCCAACGACGTCTCTAACGCCGCAAAAGCCGGTATGCAGGATCAGCCGCTGGCTATTGAGTTTACGAAAACCGACGCCCTGACCGGCAAGGCTATCGATGGAGGCAGGTTTACCCTGCTGGATAAGGATGGGCATACCGTTAAGCTCCGCAAGGTGTCGGCCGGCGTGTATACCCCAGACGCAGACGGCGCGGAAAGCTTCACGACCTGCGAAGGAAAAGCAACCATAGGCCCCATCGACCCCGGCGTATATGCAATTCATGAAGTTACTGCTCCCTCCGGCATGGCAGCTGCTGCGGATGTGGCCGTGACCGTCACCGACGCAAATGTGTCCGCCAACGCTGCAAAGGCCACACTGTCCAACAGCCCCATCGCGCTCTCCGTTGCCAAGATCGACGGCGATACCGAGCTGCCCATCGGCGGCCAGGTGTTTAAGGTGCTGAACGAGGACGGCAAAGTGATCAAGTTCTCACCCATCTCCGGCAAGCCCGGCTGGTTTGCGGCGGGCGGTGTATCGGAAACCTTCGTCATGCCCAACTCCGGTACTGTTCACATCGCGTATCTTCCCGCCGGTGAATATGAACTGTGCGAGGTGACGCCGTTGGACGGTTACGCAACCCCGGAGGAAGGGGCGAGGTTCTCCGTATCCAGCGACGATGTGTACACCGCGCCCAAGGAACTGAAGATCGAGAACAAGGCCCTCATGGTGGAGATCGCCAAAACAGACGGGTTTACCGGCAAGGCGCTGTCCGGCGTGTCGCTTGAAATCCTCAATGCTGACGGCGTTGCGGTCAAGATGAAGAAGCTCTCGGACGGAGCATATGCCGTAGACAAGAATGGCAGCGCCATCTTCCAGACAGGTGAGAACGGCAAAGCCTCTATCCGCCTGCTGCCTGCGGGCGAATACACCCTCGCGGAGTTGGATAACCCCGGCTTCGGCAAAGTGGAGCCTGTGAAGTTCACCGTAGGCAACGGTAATACAAGCGAAACGCCAACTGTGGTCGGTCTTATAAACTTCCCCTTGGAGCTTATCGTTACCAAGATCGACGCCGAGAGTAAAGAACCCCTTGCGGGCGTATCCTTCAAGCTGTCCGCCCAGGAAACAGGCTTGAAGTTTACCAAGCAGGAGGACGGCAGCTATATCGTGTCCGATACAGGCACAGATACCTTTGAAACGGATGAAGCCGGGAAAGCGCGCATCCTGTATGTTCCCGCAGGCACGCTTACCCTGACCGAGCAGGAATACAGAGGTTATTCCATTGCCGACCCCAAGGACGTAGTCGTGACCGACGCCAACACATCAAAGAATCCTGCGATGGTCACCATTGAAAACAAGCCGCTTGCGCTCTCGCTCGTCAAACAGGACGGCGCATCAGGCGTGCCTCTGGAGGGGGTCACCTTCAAGCTGTTCACGAAGGACGGCAAAGCGGTTTCTCTTGCACTGCTTTCTGACGGAACCTATCGCCCCGCTGACACGGTGAAGTATCTGCCCAAGGCGGCCGACGTCAAAGCGGATCCGGACGGAAAATTGCCGCTGTCGGTAGTCAAGACAACGGATACGCTTATTACTGACGCACAGGGTAAGGCCGTTGTCGAGTTCATTTCGCAGGGCAAATACCGGCTGGAGGAACAGCAGCAGGCGGGATATGTGGTGCTGGAAGGGTTGGAGTTTGAGATCACCGGCGCCCACACCCGCGAGCATCCCCTGCAGTACACGGTTTCCAATGTACCTACTCGTCTCCTGATAGAGAAGCAATGTGGCGTGACCAAGGAGCTGCTTACGGGAGCGATGTTCCAGTTGCTCGATAAGGACGGCAAGGCCGTGAAGCTTGTGCAGCAGAAGGACGGGACGTATCAGCCCGCAAAAGCCAATGAAACCGGCGTTGATACCTTAGCCCGAAATACGATTTCGGGCACTTCATCAAGGAATGATGTGGACGCTTCGCCGTCCACTACCTTCCCCATAAACGACAAGGGTCAGGTGGTCATCTGTTATTTGCCTGCCGGGGCATACACGGTCAAGGAAGTAACCGGCCCAACAGGGTATGCACTTTCTGCACCCATATCCACTGAGGTAGGCACGGAAACTGTACTCGCCACCAGCCTTGGCGCAAAGCAGAACGGGAATAAGACTACTGCCACACCCGCGAGCCTGCTTGTGGACAGCAAGGGCAACTATCTTGCGGAAACCTCCATCGCCGTGGTTGACCTTCCGTTGGCGCTGAAAATTTCCAAAGTACACGCCAAAACGCAGAAGCCCCTCATGGGCGCAGCATTCCAGCTCAAGGCAGCGGACAAGCTCACCACGCCTCTGACCTTTACAGTGAAGGACGGCGTGTATTGGTACGATGCGAAGGGAAGCATGACCACTATCCAGATGGACAAGAATGCCGAAGCGCTGATGTATGGGCTGCCCATCGGGAAATATGTGTTGGAGGAAACGGTAGTCCCCACCAATTTCTTCCCCGCCGTGCCTCAGAAGATAGAGATCGCCATGACGGACACCAGCGAAGCGCCCAAGGAAGTAGTGGTGGTCAACACGCCGACCGTTAAGCTGGGCATAGACTCAGACAAGTTTAATGTGGTGATCGCCATTGCGCTCACCGTGATTATTGGCGGCGGGCTGAGCGTGTACGCCATTATCCGCCGGAAACGGAAGTAAGCGATTCCCATAATACTTCATTGATAAAATGGCGTTATTATGATAAAATAAAGCCATGATAGGAATTGACTGAAAAGGAGGTCGTTAACATGATCAATATCCGCCCCGTTTCCGATTTGAGAAACAAGTTTACTGAGATTGAGGATACGGTCAAGCAGGGTAAGCCTGTGTATCTGACAAAAAACGGCTACGGCTCTATGGTGGTTCTCAGCTTGGAACAGTACACCGCATTAACGGACGAGATAGAATTGAAGCTGGACGAAGCGGACAAAGCCGCCGCCATTGACGCAACTCGCTACACGGAAGCCGAGGTATTTGGCAGAGCAAAGGAGCGTATCCATGCCAAAGAAACGGTATAAGTTGCGCTTTCTCCCACTGTTTGAAGATGACCTCAACGAGATCGTGGACTATATCGCAATACGGCTGCATAACCCGACTGCTGCAGACGACCTCGTAGATGAAGTCCGGCAAGCGATTATTGAGCGAACATCCTGTGCGGAAGCGTTTGAACAGTATCCATCCGTCAGGGAGCGGCAATACCCGTATTATAGGATATACGTCAAAAACTATGTCGTTTTCTATGTGGTCATTGACGACATAATGGAAGTACGACGCATCCTGTATAACCGGCGCAATATCCCGAAAACGATCTAAATCAACCGCGAACGCAGCCTCGTACAGCAGGCTGCTTTTTCATGCCGAGCCGCTCCAGCCGGGGCGGCTCATTCTATTATTTGAAAGACTAACTATTAGATGTCAAGCCTGAACTGCATGG
>ULQC01089117.1_pt1 | contig 10956 bp, 6 predicted proteins | sample 1954091 | NCBI WGS metagenome assembly ULQC01 (sample SAMEA4835645, study PRJEB28245) | human gut metagenome | biome: gut microbiome; material: fecal sample | place: Denmark | collected 2008
CTGTGGGACGTGACGTTCCAGACCGCAGTGGCCCAGGCCGAACTGGAATCGCGCGAATATCCGGGCTTCTACCACAAGGTGGCGTTCCGTTTCGAAGACGGCACCCCGATCTATATCGAGACCACCCGTCCGGAACTGCTGGCCGCCTGCGGCGCGCTGATCGCGCACCCGGACGACGAGCGTTACAAGCAGTATTTCGGCCAGTACGTCTACTCCCCGCTGTTCCACGTGAAGGTGCCGATTCTGGCGCATAAGGCGGCGGAAATGGACAAGGGCGCCGGCATCGCCATGTGCTGTACGTTCGGCGACGTCACCGACGTCGAATGGTGGCGCGATCTGAACCTGCCGCTGCGTTCCATCATCCAGCGCAACGGCCGCATCGTCATGGACACCCCGGATTGGATCGAATCCGAGGAAGGCAAGCGTGTCTTCCAGGAGACCGCGGGCAAGACCACGTTCTCCGCACGTAAGGTCATCGTCGACGAGCTGCGCGCTGCCGGCGATCTGGACGGCGAGCCGACCCCGACCAAGCGTATGACGAACTTCTACGAGAAGGGCGACAAGCCGCTCGAAATCGTCACCTCCCGCCAGTGGTATCTGAAGAACGGCGGCACCGACGAGAAGCTGAACGCCGAGCTCATCGCACGCGGCAAGGAACTGAACTTCCACCCGGACTTCATGCGCGTGCGTTACGAGAATTGGGTGCACGGCCTGAATGGCGATTGGCTGATCTCCCGTCAGCGCTTCTTCGGCGTTCCGTTCCCGCTGTGGTACCCGGTGAAGGAGGATGGCACCGCCGATTACGACCATCCGATCACCCCGAGCGAGGACCGTCTGCCGATCGACCCGACCGACGATGTGCCGGAAGGCTACACCGAGGATCAGCGTGACGTGCCGGGTGGCTTCACCGCCGAGCCGGACATCATGGACACCTGGGCCACCTCGTCGCTCACCCCGCAGATCGTGACCCGTTGGGAGGAGCCGGGCGAAGAGAACCAGGCCATTTTCAACGCCACCTTCCCGATGGACCTGCGTCCGCAGGGTCAGGACATCATCCGTACCTGGCTGTTCTCCACCATGGACCGCGCGCACTTGGAGAACAAGTGCCTGCCGTGGTCCAACACCACGCTGTCGGGCTGGATCCTCGATCCGGACCACAAGAAGATGTCGAAGTCCAAGGGCAACGTGGTCGTGCCGGACAAGCCGATCAAGCAGTTCGGCGCCGACGCGGTGCGTTACTGGGCCGCGGCCGCACGTCTGGGCCTGGACGCCACGTACGACGAAGGCCAGATGAAGATCGGCCGTCGTCTTGCCATCAAGCTGCTCAACGCCACCAAGTTCGCGCTGGCCATCGGCCGTGAGGACGAGAACCATCACGTGGGCGCTCCGGCAGTCGCCGCATGGAACCCGGCCGACGTGACCGAGCCGATCGACCGTTCCGCGATGTCCAAGATGGCCGCCGTGGTCCGCGAAGCCACCGACGATCTCAACAACTACGAGCATTCCAAGGCTCTGGAAGTCATCGAGAACTACTTCTGGCAGTTCTGCGACGACTACATCGAGCTGGTCAAGAACCGCGCCTACGGCACCGCCGATTCCACCGGCAACGTGCCGAGCGAGGCCGCGGTGAAGTCCGCACGCACCACGCTGGGCCTGGGTCTTGATGCGTTCGCGCGCCTGCTGGCCCCGTACCTGCCGTATGCCACCGAAGAAGTGTGGAGCTGGATGCATGAGGGCGAAGGCTCCGTGCACCGCGCAGCATGGCCTGTGGCCGACGTGTACGCGGCCGCCGCCGGCGACGCATCCGCCGATCTGCTTGCTCATGCCGGTGAGGCTCTGGCCGCGCTGCGTGGCATCAAGTCGAAGGCCAAGGTTTCGATGAAGACCCCGATCTTGTCTGTGACGCTTGCCGTTGCCGACGATGTGCGCGGGTCCATCGAGGCCGCGCTGGGCGATATCGCCGAAGCTGGTCGCGTGACCGGACCGATCGCCTTCACCGCACCGGCTGCCGCCGAGGGTGAGGACGAGGCCGCCGATGTGACGGTCGCCGAAAGCGAGCTAGGCGAACCGCCGGCCAAGAAACCGAAGAAGTGAGTCTCTGAGGTGAGCCGCCAGCGGCTTTTGTAGCGCAGCCGCTCACTTCACCCACATACGAGGGGCCTTTCCTTTGCATGAAGGAGAGGCCCCTCGTATATCCCGTCACTGTCTGCAACCAACCGTGCCCCCTTTTGCTCATATTCAGTCAAAATCGCGGGAAAAATGCTTTCGTGAGCGAAAAGGGGTATAAATCGCAGGCAAAACGGTCGAAATCATATCCCCTTTTGCTCACGTCCGTGCAGAATCGCCCTAAATCGCAAGACGTGCGCGCATAGAACCGTCCTTATCCCGTTCTCGGCTGTTCTCAGCGTACATTCCTGCCCCTGCGCACAAACCCGTACGCGAAAAATGGTTTTTATGGGCGTAATCTCAACGAAGGCACAAGCGGAGGCGGAAATCGCAATCAAAAACCCCGAAACGTACCACGTAAGCGACGGAGCACTATCGGATTTAGCGCATCGCACAAACCGCGTGCTCTACAACACCGGAACGGACAGGAGGCACTGCGGGCCAGCGGACGAATTTCCGGAACCGTTCCCACCCAATCCAGCCTGCAGCGCATCGTCGAAAACTTCCGCAGCGGCGGCCAATTCGACCGTCTCGTCAATCAAATCGCCATTATCCAGCGTGAAACCGGTTTTCGCCAAGCCATAGCCGGTAATTGGTAGCGAGCTGGCGGACGAATCCGCCGAACCGTCGGACGAATCGCCACCGCTGTTCTTCGAAGAGCCGTCCACTCCCCCGACTTTCGCCACATTCTTCGACGTGGTGTCCGCTGCGGCGCCGAACGACGGGCGTAGTCCGCCCGCGTAGCTCATCACATCATCCATGCTGATGGCGTTCTTGTCATCGACCAAGCTGGTCGAATCGGCGGTGTTGTTCTTCGCCTGCGCGCGTTCGGCCTTGCGTTGCGCACGGGACCGCCGTTTCTCGGCTTTCGCGCACAACGATTGGCTGGCGGAGGCGGAACGCAACGTGTCCAGCACAGAAGCGTCATCGGCAGCGCCCGATTCGGACGTGTCGTCATCCGAATCCAGCTGGTCGGCGAATCGCAGCACGATCTGGTGGAATGCGCTGGCCTGTCCGGTGTGCTCGCTGGCGTCCGCCAACGCGGTCATCGCCGCGGACACCTTGTCGGACGCGGTTTTGAGCTTCTCATTGTCTTTGATGCCGACACGCACGTCGGCGATCGCCTGGGTTTCGTAGCTGCCAGCCGTGCCTGCGGTGGCGCCCAGTTCCTTAAGCCGAGCCGTGTATGCGTCGGTGAAATCCATCGAATACGGGATCATGGCCGCGGACAGCTGCGATTGGCCGGCACTGTAGTCTTTGGAGCCGCGCTGTTGTTCCTCGCCGGCGCGCTTGGTGAGCTCGTTCACCAAGCCGGATGTGCCACGCTGTTCGATGGTGCGAATCACCTCGTCGACGGCGTCGGCCGCGCCGATATGCCGGTATGCGGCGCTCACGTCGTTGACGGCGTTGGCCAGGTCTGCCACGGATTTAGCTACGGAGGTATCGCCGTTCAGTTCGGACGCGGTGCCGAGAATGGCGGGAAGCTGTGTGGCGTTGCCGATCGAACCGGACAGATGCGTGGTGTATGAGCCCACGTACGCGTCGATGTAGCCGTCGAACGCCTGATCGTGCGCTTTGGAACGTACGGCGATGGTCTGTTTGGCAAGCGCTTTCTCGTTGTCTCTGAGCTGTTCCAGTTGGGCGATGAGCTTGCGGTTGCGTTGCGAGCCGACGTTGGTCAGACCGTCCACCAAGGTGGTTGCGCGCTTGGTCAGGTCAGGCAGTGATTGCTGAACGTTGCCTTCCACCGCGGCGATGGACAGTGAGCTCATGGTGAAGTGCTTCGCCGTCACGTAGGCGTTGAAGGTCAGGTCCTCGCCCGGTTTGCCGACCGTAGCCACCAGGGTCGAGGTGTTGTCGGATGAGACGAGCACGCCGTCATCGGCGGTCACGTCACTGCCGACGCGTCCGGGAATGGTGAAGGCGACGATTGGCGTCAGATTGGCGGTCACGTCGGGTTTCGTGGCATGCAGGGCGATGCGTATGCCGATCATGCCGGAAGCGCCGGAAACGTCGGAAACGCTTACGTCGGGCCCGTTGAGGGTAAAGGAGGCGGATATTTTCCACGGCAATGCGACAACGCCTTTGGGAACGCGTTTCGACGTGGAGGATCCGCTGTTGGTCAGGAAAAGGCGGCCTGGTTTGTCGATGGAGGTGTAGGCGCTCATCACGTCATCATGCGATGCATCGGCCGCGTACTGCCCATTCTGCTGCAAGGCCGATATCGCGTCGTTCACGCCGACTGCCGCGACGGGAGCGGCGGTGATGACGGCGACCGCGATCGCCGCGGCAAGCGGGCGTCGGGCACCGGATGGACGGTTCGCGGTGGCGTGGCGCATGCCGGACCTCTCAATCGCAATCGAAACAACTTTCCAAGGCATTTAATGTAGTGCCCGGCATGCCCGTCGGCAATGGACGTTCGCGCGGGGCGCGCGGAAAACGGACGGCTCAGGCGAAAACGTCGAGTACGCCCGGGTCTCCCCCGTTTTCGGCGATGCGCTTGTGGCGGCGCTTGGCCTCGGTCACCACGAATTCGCGGTACATTTCGGCGATTTCCGGATCCAGTCCGGCTTCGTCGGCAATGCGATGCAGACGCTCGATCTGGGCATGTTCACGCTGGTAATCGGCCGGCGCGAAGCCCGCACGCGCCTTGAGCGCACCCACCTGCGACGTGTATTTGAACCGTTCCGCCAGCAGCGAGACGATGGCGGTGTCGACGTTGTCTATCGATTGGCGCAGCGAGGCGATTTTAGCCACCACATCGGCCACTTCGGGGTTGTTCTGCGCGGTGCGCGCGTCGATGATGGTTTCGGATTCGGTTTCTTCTTCTGGCCGAAGCCAGTCATGTTCGCTGTCGCTCATGGGTATAAGCCTACCGCGCACCCTACCGCGGCATCTGCCGAACAGCGGTCACTTCGCGAAGTAACGCTGCAGCACGATGGTGGTTTCGGTGCTGACCGACACCGTGCGATGGATGAGGTTCAACAGCTCTTCGAGCTTGCTGGGCGATTCGACGCGAACGGTGAGCATGAAGCTGGGCGAACCGGCGACGGAATCGCAGGACATGATGCCGTCGATGTTTTTGAGCTTGTCTGGAATCTCGGCTTCCTGGGAGTAATCGATGGGCGTGACCGCGATGTAGGCGTTCACCGCAAGGCCGCGGCGCTCGCCGTCGATAACCGCCTTGTAGCCGCAGATCACGCCGCGACGCTCAAGCTTCTGCACGCGCGACTGCACGGCGGACACGGACAGGCCTGTCGCCTCGGAAAGGTGGGACAGCGTGGCTCGGCCATCCTTTTCAAGCATGTCGAGGATTACGCCATCGGTCGCGTCGAGCTGGCTCGCAACCGTACGTGCGTCTACCGGACCATTGTCACTGTTGGTCATTCATACCCCTTTTCCAACAATCCACTGCACCGGCCGCAATCGACCGTCCCCACTGCAGTTCCATGTTCTTTTTCTTCCTTACCATACCCACTACCGCGCACATACCGTCGCGGAATCGCCGCAGTTTATCCGGACGGCGCAACGCTGTCATGAAATATCTTTGTTTTATTTAGCTCATACCCCCATATCGACCATATATATTTTCCCCATTTATCTTTTCTCGTCGTATTTTTACCTATTTTTTAATTGACAACGTTGTCCAAAAAATGGTCAATTTCACGAAATTCGTCGAAACGTACGCATAGGAAAGGGGCTACACGGCGATTGCCATGCAGCCCCTCAAACCTTCAGATTCGCTTGCAGCCGACGACTCAGTTGCCGTTGGTGGCGTTGCCGCTCTGCTGGATGAGCGACGCCATGAAATCGCGGTTGGTCGCTGTCTTCTTCAGGCGTGGCACGAGCGTCTGGTAGGCCTGTTCCGGCTCGAGGCCGCCCAGCAGGCGACGCAGACGGTAGATGATCGGCAGTTCCTGCGGATCGGTGATGAGCTCCTCGCGGCGGGTGCCGGAGGCGTTCACGTCGATGGCCGGGAACAGGCGCTTGTCGGCGAGCTCACGGCTCAGGCGCAGTTCCATGTTGCCGGTGCCCTTGAATTCCTCGAAGATCACCTCGTCCATCTTGGAACCGGTTTCCACCAGCGCGGAGGAGATGATGGTCAGGGAGCCGCCGTTTTCGATGTTGCGGGCAGCGCCGAAGAACTTCTTCGGCGGGTACAGCGCCTGCGCGTCCACACCACCGGACAGGATGCGGCCGGAGGCCGGCGCGGCGATGTTGTAGGCGCGGGCCAGACGGGTCATGGAGTCGAGCAGCACCACCACGTCCTGGCCGAGCTCCACGAGACGCTTGGCGCGTTCGATGGCCAGTTCGGCGACGGTGGTGTGGTCGGAGGCCGGACGGTCGAAGGTGGAGGAGATGACCTCGCCCTGCACCGTGCGTTCCATGTCGGTGACTTCCTCCGGACGTTCGTCCACGAGGACGACCATCAGGTGGACTTCCGGATTGTTGGTGGCGATCGCGTTGGCGATGTTCTGCAGGGTGATGGTCTTGCCGGCCTTCGGCGGGGACACGATCAGGCCACGCTGGCCCTTGCCGATCGGCGCCACGATGTCGATGAGGCGGCCGGTGAGCTTGTTCGGCGTGGTCTCCTGCTTCAGGCGTTCCTGCGGATACAGCGGGGTGAGCTTGCTGAACTGCGGACGATGCTGCGCTTCCTCGACGCTCATGCCGTTGATGGAGTCGATGGACTGCAGCGGCACGAACTTCTGACGCTGGTTGCGACGTTCGCCTTCACGCGGGGCGCGGATGGAGCCGTGCACGGCGTCGCCCTTGCGCAGGCCGTACTTCTTGACCTGGCCCATGGAGACATACACGTCGTTCGGTCCCGGCAGGTAGCCGGACGTACGCACGAACGCGTAGGAGTCGAGCACGTCGACGATGCCGGCGACCGGCACGAGGTCTTCCTTCGGCTCGTCGCGATGCTGGTCGCGGCCGGCGCGATCCATACGATCGTTGCGCTGGTCGCGGTCGGCGTTGCGGTCCATGCGGTCGGCGCGATCGTTACGGTCGTTGCGATCATTGCGATCGCCCCTGCCGCGACGCTCGTCACGCTCGTCGTAATCGCGGTCACGGCCACGCATACGGCGGCCACGGCGATCGTTGCGTCCACGGCTGTGACGGTATTCGTTGTCTTCGGTCTCGTCGCGACGCTTATCATCGTCGGCGTCTTCCTGCGACGGCAGCGTGGCGAGGATGTCATCAAGGTCGCGCACGACGTCTTCGCTCTTCGACCCGTCCGCCACGCGACGGCGGCGACGCGGCTCGAAATCGTCCCTACGGTCGTCATCACGACGGCGACGGCGGTCATCCTGCTTCGGAGCGGCATCGTCAAGGCCCAGTTCGGCGAGCAGGTCGGCGCCGGCTTCGGCGTCACGATGGCGACGACGCTTCGGCGCTTCATCGTTCGGCTTCAACGCGTCCACCGCTGCCACGGCATCCGCGACTTCGGAGGATTCCGCGGACTTGGCCTGCTTGGCACGGACGGGGCGTTCCTCCTGCTTGGCTTCATCGGCCTTCTTGTCCTTTGCCGATTTGACCTCAGCGTCTGCGGCGGGAGCGGACTTTGGCGCGCGCACGGTGACGCCGGCCGGAGCCTGGCCGCCGGAACGGGCGGCTTGAAGTGTTGCGATCAGTTCGGTCTTGCGCATGGTGGAGACACCACGAAGTCCCATCTGCTTGGCGAGCTCCTTGAGCTCGGGCAGTTTCATATCATCGAGATTAGGGCTTGTTGCCACTGGTAGTTGCCTTTCCTTGGCTTCCACAGGCATGCGCCCGCGACAGCTGTAAAAAAGAATTGCGGAAAATTTCCGTCGAATGAAAAGTCCGCCGCGAAACATCGCGGTTTTCGAACTGTCCTAACCATACAACGCAACCCAGACCAACGCGAAGCGGGCACGCGCGGTCCGCCCGTGCGGTTCGCGCACCGCGCAATCGCAATGAAAATCGCAATGAAAAAGCCCATGCCAAAAAGCATGGGCTTGATCAAAGTTACGCTGCGAAAAATAAATAACGCGTGCGAAGACGCCCGTCTGAGGCCGAAGGCGTACAAAGGTACGTCGAGCGCCGGAGAAAGGGCGTATGCGCACGCGTTATTTATTTTTCTACTTTTCTTCGTGGTAGGACTTGTCAGTGTTGACCGACCACACGTTGTCTTTCGACGTTTCGCCGCTCTTGATGTCCTTGACGGCTTCGATGGCGGTGGCCATGGAGTGGTCCATGTTGTTGTAACGGTGCTGTCCGTTACGGCCAACGCAGTACAGGTTGCCGAAGGAGTCGAGGTAGTCGACGAGTTCGGGCATGCGGTCGTAGGTGTCGAAGTAGGCCGGGTAAGCCTTCTTGACGCGTTCGCGGTGGGAGTCGAGCACGTCCTGCGGGCCGTTGATGACCTGCATGCGGGTGAGCTCCTGGATGGCGAACTTGGTGGCTTCCTCGTCGGTCATGTTCCAGAAGGAGTCGCCTTCCTCGCAGAAGTATTCGAGGCCGATCCACACGGTGTTGTCGACGTCCTTGACCAGGTACGGGCTCCAGTTGTTGAAGATCTGCAGACGGCCGACCTTGTAGCCCGGATCCTGCACGTAAATCCAGCAATCCGGCACGATCGGCGGGTTGCCGAGGGTCGGAATGTCGGTGGTGTTGGTCAGGCGCAGGTGCTTGACGAGCAGGCCGACGGTGACGAAGTCGCGGTACGGCAGGCCGTTGGCGATTTCGGTCATATCCTTCGGAGCCGGCTGGTCGGAGGCGTCCACGGCGTTGACAAGGTCCTTGACCGGCATGGAAGAAATGAAGTCGTCCGCGGCCATTTCGGTGCGGTTGCCTTCGGAATCCTCGTACACGACGGATGCGATCTTGCCGTCCTTCTGGCGAATTTCCACCACATTGGCGTCGGTGATGACCTTCACGCCGGCGGCTTCGCAGTTGGATTCGACGGTTTCCCACAGCTGGCCCGGGCCGAGCTTCGGATACCAGAATTCCTCGATGAGGGAGGTTTCGACTTCGGAGTTGTCGCGCTTCTTCGGCAGGAGCTTCTGGAAGGCGTTCTTCAGCACGCCCATGATGCTCAGGCCCTTGACGCGCTGTGCGCCCCAGTCGGCGGAGATTTCGGACGGGTGACGGCCCCACAGCTTCTCGGTGTAGCCCTCGAAGAACATGGAGTAGAGCTTACGGCCGAAACGGTTGATGTAGAAGTTCTCCAGGTTGGTTTCCGGCAGCTTGTGCACCATGGACTTCAGGTAGCTGAAGCCGGCGACCATGGTGAGCTTGAAGCCCATGGCCTTCAGGGTGTTGGCGCTCAGGGAAATCGGGTAGTCGAGGAAGTGGCGGTTCCAGTAGATGCGGGACACGCGGTGGCGCTTGAGCATCACCTTGTCTTCGATTTCCGGATCCGGGCCGCCCGGCTCCATATCATGCTCGCGGTGGAGCTTCTTGTCATCATAGCTGGGTGCGCCCTGCAGCGGCAGAACGTCCTTCCACCAGTCCATGATGCGGTCGTCCTTCGAGAAGAAGCGGTGGCCGCCGATATCCATACGATTGCCGTCATGCTTGACGGTGCGGGAGATGCCGCCGAATTCGCGGGTGGCTTCCAGCACGGTCACGTCGTACTGTTCGGAGCCACCGTCCTTGACGAGCTCCCAAGCGGCAGTCAGGCCGGCAGGGCCGCCACCGATGATGACCACGGATTGCTTTTGCGTCACTTTGAAGTCTCCTTACAAACAAAATCGAAGATATTCTACCCGAAGGTAGGGAAACGCACAGCGCACCTGTGCGCATGCACACAAAATCACCGCCAAGTCCGACAGCAATCGCCCTGATAGAAGGAAAACCAGCCGTACGGCTTCCGCCGAAGACTGGTTTTCCGTAGGTCTGCTACATGCTGTCGGGAATGTCGATGTCGGTTTTCTGCACTTCCTCGACGTTCACGTCCTTGAACGTGACGATGCGCACGTTCTTGACGAAACGGCTGGAACGGTAGACGTCCCACACCCACGCGTCGGTCAGCCGCACGTCGAAGTAGACGTCCTGGCCGGCGGAACGCACGTTGAAATCGACCTTGTTGGCCAGATAGAAGCGGCGCTCGGTCTCCACAACGTAGGTGAACAGTTTGATGACGTCGCGGTATTCCTTGTATAGGGACAGCTCGGCGTCGGTTTCGTAGTTGTCGAGGTCCTCGGCGCTCATCGTCTGCCTTCCGTGTCGCGCTTGCGGCCACGTCCAAGCGTGCGCCACCAAGCATCCTTCGAGGTTTTGCGCTCATCCGAGCTGTACGGCCAGTTGTTGTCGGCATCGCCGGCCTTCTGGTCCGTCTTCGCCGTTCCGGATGCTTCGTTCGGCTGCGATTCCTGCGATGGCGCGGCAGACGTCTCGTCGGCGGAGGTCTGCGCCGTGTCTCCACTCTGGCCTGCCGCTGCGGCATCGTCCGCATCGCCCTTATGTACGGAGTTGAGTTGGATGGCGATCGAGTGTTCGCGGGCGCTCAACGCCTCCTTGACGCCCGGATTGTCTTCGATCACGTGCATGCCGAACGCGTCGAGCGAGCGGATCGGGTCGAATTCGTCGACGAGCGTGTCCATGACGATGAGGTCCTGGTAACGGTTCTCCGACGCGTTCCACAGGGCATCGCGCGAACGGCCGGACGGCACGAAGCCGAGCGACTGGTAGACGGATACGGAACGCGTGTTCTGTTCCGGCACGGCCACCCAAATGCGGTGCATGCCGAGGCCCGCCGGTTCCGGCGCGAAGCCGTACGTCATCACGCGGGGCATGATGTCTCGCGAGTAGCCGCGGCCGCGG
>ULQC01097508.1_pt1 | contig 10907 bp, 9 predicted proteins | sample 1954091 | NCBI WGS metagenome assembly ULQC01 (sample SAMEA4835645, study PRJEB28245) | human gut metagenome | biome: gut microbiome; material: fecal sample | place: Denmark | collected 2008
CAGCGGCTTTCGCTGCCGTCGGGGCTGTACTCGCCGTCATGGGGATCGGGGGCGTCGGGCGCTGACGGCTTTTGCTCCACGTATTTCTGGGTGGCCAGCGGGGAGGCGGCTACAGCCTTTTTCAGCTGCTCACGGTTGATGTGGGTGTAAATCTGGGTCGTGGAGACGTTCTCGTGTCCCAAAATCTCCTTCAAGGCCAGCATATCGACGCCGCCCTGATACATAAGCGTGGCGGCGGTGTGGCGCAGCTTGTGCGGGGAAAACCCGCGTCCGCTCAGGCCGGCGCTTTGCAGGCAGCGCGCGACGATTTGCTCGATCCGCCGCGCAGACAGCCGCTTGCCGGTGCGCTTAGAGACGAACAGAGCGTCCCTGTCCACAAGGTTCGGCAGGGAAGTGCGCACCTTTTTATAGCGCTGCAGCGCATCCAGACAGGCGTCATTCAAATAAACAAGCCGCTCCTTGCTGCCCTTGCCGACAATGCGGATCGTGTCATCGCGAAAATCACCCATGTCAATCGTGACAAGCTCGGCCAACCGCATGCCACAGTTCAAAAATAACGTTAATATGCAGTAATCACGCTCGTAAAAATCACTTTGTATATTACTTAACAAAGTAACGGCCTCGTCCCGGGTCAGATATTTGGGCAGAGCCCTGGCCGGCGAGCCGAGACTGATGTTTTCCGTGGGGTTCGCGGGCAGCCGATTGACTTGCGTGCACATATAGTTGAAAAAGCCCTTCAGGGCGCTCAGCTTCCGTGCGCGGGCCTTGGGACCGTTGTCAGCACTGCGCGCATGGTCAAGAAAATCAAAAATATCGTGCTTGGTGATCGTTCGGATGTCGGCGGTGGTAATGCCAGTCAGATCAATTTCCTCGGGCGGCGTATCGTCGGCCACGCGCTGCCAGCGCTGCATCATATAGCGGAAGAAGCCGCGCAGGTCCAGATAGTACCCGTTGACGGTGCGCGGGGAGCGCAGCTTTACAAAATCGAGGTAATGCAGGTAGTCAACCACATCATCAGGAATATCCAGGTACGGCGCATGGCGCTCCGGGTGGATCACATCAATATAACTGCTCATGGAAGCCCTCAACTTAACATATTGATTTGCAGAAGCACGCGGAAACGATGCTTCTGCTTTTTTATTGTAGCACAGCAGGCAACACCTCGTCAATTTCACCAACTTATAAGAAACGCAAAGAGTTGCTCATATTACAAAGCGTTGATAATCCGTATACGTATGCATAATCATGCAAATGTTGCTTTTCGCTGTGGGAGAGGGTGTCAGCGACAGGATTTTAGCGAGTGATAATATTTCGCTAAATGCAAATTTAGCGAAATATAGGGGAAACATTAAAGCAGGGAGGGTGCGAAAAAACCGGAACCGGAGCTCGGACTGAACGGAAAAAACCGATAACGGAAGCCCCAAAAAGTCGGCTTGCCGAACGGCGCTTTGCTATTGATAAAGTAAAGCAGTCTGAAAATGTCAGCCCCTCCGAATGAAACCTACGCCAAGCTTGCAATTCCTGAAAAATCTGGTATGATGAATAAAAAGGAGTTGAAATCATGAACAAGGACACCATCATCAAGGTTCTGCTGGCCATCATTGCGCTGATGGTCTTTGCGTGGCTGTGGCGTATCATCAGCGGTATGCTCATCGGTACGCTGGTGCTTACGACCTCACTGCTGTCGGTGCTGATTGCGCTTATCCTTCAAATTGTGCTTCCGATTGCAGTTATTGTGTTTGCCGTAAAGCTCTTTACCAAGAAAAAGTGAGTGTGAATCCCATGGCATTGTTTGCGAAGAAAAAGCCGCCCGAGCCTGCTGCTGCAGACGAGCAAAAAATCAGTCTGGCTCTGACGCCTGATGAAATCGACCTGCTGCGCGAATGCATGAAGCGCACCGAGGACTATTACCGCGGCCTTTTGCTGCTGAAGCAGGATTGGAACGCCGCGCAAAACGAGGCTGCGATTGCCATGATAAAGGTCAGGCTGAATATGATCGATAAATTGCAGGAAAAGACGCTCTACGACGGCCAGTCCGAGTATTACCGCAATCTGCAATAAAAAACTGCCCGCAGGAACGCAAAATTCCTGCGGGCAGTTTGCTATTATCAGCGGTTGACAGACTGTGCCATTTTGTGGTAGGTGTGGCGCTCGCCGCGGATGGCAATGGAGTATGCCATGATGTTCTGCGGCAAGGCCATGCCGGGCACGCCGGTATCACCGATGTGGTGGATGTCGGCACCGGCCATCTTGCACATCAGCGCGATCTGGCGGATGGTCGCCACGTCCGCTCCCTCCTGCGAGGTGCCGATAGCCGTCAGTGCCAGCTTGCCGCGGCTGTGCACGACCTCAATCAGCCTGTGCGCGTACTCCTGTGTGATGCCCGGTACCGTGCCGGGTGCCGGCAGCAGAATAATATCCGCACCGGCTGCCATGAAGGCCTCGGCGTCGGCGAGGGTCATGATTTTCTCCCCGCCCTCCCCTGCTACACCGGATGCATGCATCTTGCCGGCGGCCAGCAGCACGCGGTCACCGACGGCGGCAGAGATCGCTTTCAGCGCTTCTACGATCAATTCATTGCTGACGCCGTTGCCGGGGTTGCCGGTCAGAACGATCAGATCAACGCCCATTTCGGCGGCCCTGCGTGCATTTTCTACGGTGGCCAAGCGTCCGCCGCTCATTTTCCAGAGCGTTCCATCGTTGCTTTTGGCGGCCTGCAGGTCGCAGGGCTCCAGATTGATGCCCACGACGCGCCCGGTCAGACGCTTGAGCTCCCGCACGGTCTCGACTTCGGGAACCTTCGGCAGTGCGTTGATGACAGGGTGCTGCACGTCAAACATATTCAGCAGCAGAATGTCAGCACTCAGGGAGGCTGCATACTCCGCATTCGTCACGTCCACCAGCAGCGGAGGCGTCAGGCCGATGGTCTCGCACGCCAGTACGCGGCCCTCACTGCCCGCAATCGCGTCCAGCAGCTCCGCCTTGGTGTACCGGGCCAGCTCGCTGGGGGTGCAGTCCAGCAGACGCTTTACGCTCATTCGTCGTCATCCTCCTCAATCACGCGGCCAATGCCCTTGCGGTAGAACGGCTCGCTGCCCTGCATACCCTGCTGGCCCAGCGGAGAAATCGAGGTCGTGATGTTCAGATCCATCTTCTTCTCACGGCTGAGCAGGTACGGGCGGGCGGCCTGTGCTACGGAGGCAAACAGCTTCTCGTCCTTGGGGCCGTCCAGCACCAGCAGATAGCTGCGGGCGTCACCGTTTACGATCATAACGGACAGATAGGCAGAGCCCACACCGGGGGCGTCGGCCAGCACCGCGCAGACCGGGTCGATCATGGCGTCGGGCAGTATGCTGGGCTCGACCAGCGTGACTTTGTCGCCGGGATGGATGCGGCGGGCCTGCTGCTCGGCCAGCTGTGCTGCGATCTTCTGGGAAACCTCGTCCTTCGTCTTTTTGACGGACTCGATCAGCGGGCGTTCCAGGCGCAGACTATTGTCGCCGGGGTTGATGACCAGACCGCTGGCCTCGGCGTTTTTCGCGATCATGTTGGCGTAGTCATCAAAGCGCAGCAGGATGATCTGCTGTGCGGCTTTGGGCTGTGCCTTCTGCCACTCGTGCACAGCGTCCCAATCGCTGAAGCCCAGGTAGTAGCGCTTGCCCTCGGGGCTGGTGACCATTACCAGGCTGATCTTGGTCTCCTTGGGCAGCTGCACGCGGCCATCGGCCTCCGGCTTGGGGGCGGGCTGGCCCTGCAGGTCAAACACGGCGGGGGCCAGCAGCGGCGAGCGTACCAGCTCGTTCAGGATGTCATTGAGATTTTTAGGGTTGTTGTTCTCCTTGAAGGCTGCAATGGTCTCCTTGACCTTCGGATTGAAGGCGGGTGCTTTGGGGAGATTCTTTTCGTTCTGTTCGGGCATGGGTCCATTCCTCACTTTAATTTTATTGCGTTGATGGCTTCCCGCAGGTAGGACACGCCCACGAGCTTCAAGCCGGGAAATTGCGAAGGGTCAATCATTTTCAGGTTGTGCTTGGGCACAATGGCGGTGTCGAAGCCGACGCGCTGTGCCTCGCGCAGGCGCGTTTCCAGATGGGTCACGCTGCGCACCTCGCCGCCGAGGCCGACCTCGCCGATGGCGATGGTCTTTTCGTCTACCGGCAGGTCAAGCAGGCTGGACGCCAGCGCGATGCAGACCGGCAGGTCGCAGGCAGTCTCGTCCAGCTTCAGGCCGCCGATGATGTTGATGTAGACATCCTGATTGTAAAAGGCGTATCCGGCGCGCTTTTCCAGCACGGCCAAAAGCAGGTACATGCGGTTGTAGTCAAAGCCGCTCGCCGTGCGCCGCGGGCTGGGAAAGCTTGTTTTCGTCGCCAGCGCCTGAATTTCACTCAGCACCGGGCGCGTGCCTTCCATGACGCAGGCTACGCAGGTGCCGCTGATGCCGATGGGCCGCCCCTCCAGCATGACCTGTGACGGGTTCTCGATCTGCGCAAGGCCGCGGCCTGTCATATCGAACATACCGATCTCATTCGTGGAGCCGTAGCGGTTCTTGACGGCCCGCAGCACGCGGTACGGCAAGGTCTTGTCGCCCTCAAAGTAAAGCACGGTATCCACAATATGCTCCATGACCTTGGGGCCGGCAATCGCGCCGTCCTTGTTGACATGGCCGACGATGAAGGTTGGAATCTCCAGCGTTTTTGCTACATTTAAAAAGCGCGCCGAGCTCTCCTTGACCTGACTGACCGTGCCGGACGACGACGAAATATCCGTGCAGCGCATCGTCTGGATCGAATCAATAACGACCAAATCGGGTTTCATCGATTCGATCAGACCGCAGATCTCGTCCACGTCGCTCTCGGCAACGAGGGAGATATTGTCCTCGGGTACGTTCAGGCGGACGGCACGCAGCTTGATCTGCCGCACCGATTCCTCGCCCGTGACGTAGAGCACATTTTTGGTTTTGCTGACCTCGCCGCAGAGCTGCAGCAAAATCGTGGACTTGCCGATGCCCGGCTCACCGCCGATCAGCGTTACACTGCCGATGACGATACCGCCGCCCAGGACCCGGTCCAGTTCGCTGATGCCGGTCACGATGCGGCTTTTTTCCTCGGTGGTGCTGATGCTTTTCAGCTTCTGCGGCACAAGGCTTGTCTGCCCTGTTACACGTGGCGCAGCGGCGGCCTTGCCGGAGGACGTTTTGGCAGGCTCGGCTACGACATCCTCGGTCATGGTATTCCACGCGCCGCAGGACGGGCAGCGCCCCAGCCAGCGGGGGCTGGTCTCGCCGCATTGGGTGCAGACGTAGATGGTTTTGAGTTTCTCTTTGGGCATGGATGCCTCCTGAAAGTCGATACTCCCTTTATTATAGCCCAAAACACGCCCGGGGGCAAGTATGCGCAGTATAAAAACATTTGCAGCCGGAAAAGTGCAATTTTAATAACCGACCTGACCGCTGAGGAGTGCGGCACCCCGCACGGCAACAACGAGCGTATCCGCGTCGAGACCGTAGGACGCGCCGTGAAATTTTACGTCCGTTTGACGCGCCAGTGCTGAGGAAAATAGGCATCAAAAAAGGTGCGGCCCTTTTGCAAGGCTACACCTTTTTGTGGGTTGCAATCCGTCGGGGCAGCGTTCTCGACGCCCCGACGCACAAACTGGAAGTTACCTATTTCAAAACAAAGAGAGAATTTTCATAGTCTTTTACATAGTACCGTATATTTTTACGCCCTTTTTGAATAATAGTGTGTCCCTCTGCTTCTAATTTTTCTTTCTGTGCTTCAATACCATTTGGATACTTAGCATTCAGTTCTCCGTTCGCTTTTAAAGTTCTCCAATAAGGCGTTTCATCTTCGGAACGCTGATAACTCGCCCATGCCACAATAGAAACAAAAACTCCTGCTGTAATCGGTTCTGTAAAATCTGCACCATTCAACTCCGCAAAGTATTCTCGTATTTTCCCAACAGTAATCACTTTACCATAAGGAATTTTTTTCATTACCTTATCATAGTCGATTGGCGGGGCAAAATACATTTTACTTCCACCATATTTTTCAATGCTTTTTTGGTCTGTAATAATTTGAATTTTAGGCATATCCTTTTTATCATGCAACATAGCATTAAAATCCTTTTTATCTTCGTTTGCCATTTCTACCACCTCCTACTTTAAGAATAGTCTGTTTGTCATTCTTATGCAATGAGACTATTTAAGAAATTTGACAAATTCCGATTTGTTCCAGTATACCATACAAAAATCCCCCCGTCCAACACCGTTTGTGGTGCGGGCGGGAGGATTGCGGCCTTGTATTTATGTGTTGGAATTGCTGTAAAGCAACCCTGCTTTACAGCGTAACCTTGTGGTAAACCTTCTTGCCCTTCTTGATGACGACGCCTTTATTCAGCGCGTCAACGGTCAGAACAGCCTTCGGGTCGGTGACCTTCTCGCCGTCGACGAGGACGCCGCCCTGCTGGACGAGCTGGCGGGCTTCACGGTTGGAGCCGCACAGACCCGCGGCGACCATGGCGGCCAGCAGGCCGACACCACCGTCCTTGACAAGCTCGGCGTCCAGCTTCGTGCTGGGCATATTCTCGTGGTCGGCGGCACCGCTGAACAGGCCGCGGGCAGTGGCCTGCGCCTTTTCGGCCTCCTCCTCACCGTGGACCATCTTCGTCAGCTCGTAGGCCAGAATCTCCTTGGCCTTGTTCAGCTGCTCACCCTCCCAGTGGTCCATCTCGTCGATCTGCTCCAGCGGCAGGAAGGTCAGCATACGGATGCACTTGAGCACATCCGCGTCGCCGACGTTGCGCCAGTACTGGTAGAACTCGAACGGGCTCGTCTTGTTGGGGTCAAGCCAGACGGCGTTGCCCGCGGTCTTGCCCATCTTCTTGCCCTGGGAGTCGGTCAGCAGCGTGATGGTCATGGCGTAGGCATCCTTGCCCAGCTTGCGGCGGATCAGCTCGGTGCCGCCCAGCATGTTGCTCCACTGGTCGTCGCCGCCGAACTCCATATTGCAGCCGTAATTCTGGAACAGATGGTAGAAGTCGTAGCTCTGCATGATCATGTAGTTGAACTCGAGGAAGGACAGGCCCTTCTCCATGCGCTGCTTGTAGCACTCGGCGCGCAGCATGTTGTTCACGCTGAAGCAGGGGCCGACCTCGCGCAGCAGCTCAATGTAGTTCAGGTCCAGCAGCCAGTCGGCGTTGTTCAGCATCAGGGCCTTGCCCTCGCCGAACTCAATAAAGCGCTCCATCTGACGCTTGAAGCACTCGGCGTTGTGGTCGATGTCCTCCTTGGTCAGCATTTTGCGCATATCGGTACGGCCAGACGGGTCACCGATCATCGTCGTGCCGCCGCCGATCAGGGCAATGGGGCGGTTGCCGGCCTGCTGCAGGCGCTTCATCAGGGTCAGGGCCATAAAGTGACCGGCAGTCAGGCTGTCCGCCGTGCAGTCAAAGCCAATGTAGAACGTGGCCTTGCCGTTGTTGATGACCTCCTTGATCTCTTCCTCGTCGGTGACCTGGGCAATCAGGCCGCGGGCCTTCAGTTCGTCATAAATCGTCATGAGTTTTACCTCCGTTTGTTGCGGCAAGGGCAAAAATAAAAGCCCCTGCCAAATGTGAATTTGGCAGAGGGCGAAAGTTCGCGGTACCACCTCTGTTTGCCCGTCCCTCGCGGCGGCGGGCCTTCGCGGGTGCGGCAGACAAAGGGCTGCGTACACCCCAAGCGCTGTAACGTGCGCACACGGCACAGCCTACTGGCTTTCGCGTTCAGCCTGCTGCTCCGGGCTGTATTCCGCCGCCTGCACTGCCGACCCCTTGCACCAACCGGGGCTTCTCTGAAGCATAACAGACGGGTACTGGGTCCCATCACTGCATTTAACAAAAGATACTGTATCATATCCCACACGGGTTGTCAAGGGGGGCATATAGAATGCGCCCGCAGCCGGCGCGAGGGCTATTTGGATTTCTCAATCAATTCCCGTGCACTGGCCAGGCTCAACTCGCTGACCTTGTCGCCGGAAATCATCCGTGCCAGCACCTCCACGCGGCCATCCATGTCAAGCGTGTGGATCTCGGTGAACGTGCGGTCCTTGCGGACATTCTTCTGGATCAGCAGCTGGTTGTCCGCAAACGCAGCGACCTGCGGCGTGTGGGTGATGCAAAGCACCTGATGCCCCCTTGCCGTCTGGTGCAGCAGCTGCCCGATGCGCCCCGCGGCTAGGCCGGAAACGCCGGTGTCGATCTCATCGTAGATGACCGTCGGCAGCGCGTCGCGGTCCGCCAGCGCGCTCTTGAACGCCAGCATAATGCGGGAAAGCTCACCGCCGGACGCGATCTTTGCCAGCGGCTTCGGCTCCTCGCCGGGGTTCGTCGAAATCAAAAATTCCACGGTATCCTGCCCGTGGGAGGACAGCGGCCCCCGCGTATGCTTGAGCGCAAAGCGGATGCCAGGCATGTTCAGAAATTCCAGCGCCGCCTTCATCTCCTTGTTCATGGCAGCAAAGCCTTTCAGGCGGCTCTGGGTCAGCTTCTCGGCAGCCTCCTTGGCGGCGGCATACAGCGTCTGCATCTGCGCTTTCAGCTCGGCGATCTTCTGCCCAGACGACTGGAATGTCTCCAGCTCTGCAGCGGCGGCCTCGCGCCGTGCCAGCAGCTCGTCGACCTCCATGCCGAACTTCTGCTTGATGCGGTAGATCGTATCAAGCCGCGTTTCGATCTGGTCCAGCTCCCCGGCGTCAAAGCCGTAGGCGTCCAGTCGGTCTGCCAGGTCGGTGGCCAGCTCGCGCGCGCTGTAGTACAGGTCGTTCAGCCGCTCTGACATGGCCGTCAGCGACTCGTCGAGCCGCGCACTGTTCTGCAGCCCGTCAACGGCCCCGCCCAAGAGGTCTGCCGCGCCCGCCTGCTCACCGTCCTCGTCACCGGCCAGCGCCAGCTGGGCGGCGGTGATGCCCGCCAGAATGCTCTGAGCGTGGGTGATGACGTTCTTGCGCTCCTGCAGCGTCTTTTCCTCGCCGGGCTGCAGGGCCGCGGCGTCGATGGTGTCGATCTCGGCGGTCAGTGCCTCAATGCGGCGCTGTTTGTCGGATTCGCTTGCGTTCAGGGCATCCAGCTGCCGCTTGACCGTGACCAGCTCGCGGTAGCGGCGGTAATACTCGGCGAACAAATCGCGGTTCTGGGCATACTGATCCAGCAGCCCCAGATGCAGTGCCGGGTTTGTCAGGCTCTGGCTGTCGTGCTGGCCGTGGATGGAGAGCAGCCCCGACGAAATGTCCCGCACCACCGCCGCCGTGGCGGGCATGCCGTTGACGCGGCAGCTGCCCTTGCCCTCGGCGTTGATCTCGCGGTACAAAAGCAGGTCGTCGGTGACCTCGTAGCCGCATTTTTCCAGCTGTTTTTTGACGGAGGTCGGGATACTCTCAAACGTTGCCCAGATGCACGCCTTCTGTGCGCCGCTTCGCACCAGCTCACGCGAGGTGCGGTTGCCTAAAATCGCATTGATGGAGTCGATCAGGATGGATTTACCGGCACCGGTCTCACCTGTCAGCACGTTAAAGCCGGGGGTAAAATTCACCTCGGCTTTTTCAATAACGGCTACATTTTCAATTTTCAGGCTTGCCAGCATGGGGCAGCTCCTCCCTGTCGTTAAAATTACCCGCGGCGGGTGTACTGCTGCAGCTGCTTGCAGATGGCGGCTGCGTCATCCTCGCTGCGCATCAAGATAAAGAACGTGTCATCGCCGGAAAGCGTGCCGACGACATTGTCCCACTGCTTGGCGTCGAACACCTCGCACGCAGCGTTGGCCATGCCGGAAAAACACTTGACCAGTACCATGTGCCCGGCGTAATCCACCTTAAGCACCGACTCGCGGAAAATCATCTCAAACCGGCTGGGTGAATGCGTTACCTTGCCGGACGCAGACGCCGGCACGTAGCGGTAACGCCCGTCAGCGGTGGCTGTTTTGACCAGCTGCAGCTCACGAATATCGCGGGATACCGTGGCCTGCGTCACGTCAAAGCCTTCCTCCCGCAGGTGGGCCAGCAGGTCCTCCTGCCGGTCAATAGGGTGCTGTTCGATCAGGTCAAGAATTGCCTGATGACGTGCACTTTTCACAGGGATCATCTCCTCATCAATTTGTTTTCAATCGCATGGAACTGCTCCGCGTCGTCGAAGGCAATCAACCGCAGGCGCTGCCCACAGCCGGTCACCAGCAGACTTTCACCCGGCAGCAGATCGCACTGGGCGCTGCTGTCCGCACAGACAAAGCTGCCGTCGCGGTTTTCGGCATCGGCGATAATTTTCAGATGGCGGTCAGCCGCAAACACAAGCGGCGCGGCGTGTACATTGTGCGCACAGACCGGCGTCAGAACCAATACGTCCGCGGCGGCGTCCAGGATCGGCCCGCCCGCCGAGAACGAGTACGCGGTGGAGCCCGTCGGCGTTGCCAGAATCATGCCGTCGCTGCGGTAGCTGCCCACCAATGCGCCGTCGCAGTACACCTTATAATCCATCGGGTGCAGCCGGGTCTGACCGAACACCACAAGGTCATTGATGGCGTCAGCTTGCCAGCCGTGGGCCGGGGCTTCGGCGTGGAGCAGACGGCGGCTGGCAAGGGTGAACTCCCCCGCGGCCAGCCGTTTGAGCTTGGCCGTAAGCTCACCGACCTCGCAGGTCGCCAGAAAGCCGGTGCGGCCAAGGTTGACACCCAGAACGGGCTTGCCGTGCTTCATGCAGGAAAGCCCGGCGCGCAGTAACGTGCCGTCACCGCCGATGGTCACGACCTGGTCGGCGGCGCGGTAGGCATCTGCCTCGGGCAGAAAATGCACACCCGTCAGCCCGGCAGAACCAAATTCGTTCGTAAAGGGCTGCGGCATCAAGACCGGCACGCCCAGCCCGGCCAGCACAGCGGCAGG
>ULQC01023298.1_pt1 | contig 10880 bp, 19 predicted proteins | sample 1954091 | NCBI WGS metagenome assembly ULQC01 (sample SAMEA4835645, study PRJEB28245) | human gut metagenome | biome: gut microbiome; material: fecal sample | place: Denmark | collected 2008
AACCGCCTGCATCACTGCGTGAGCACCTACGGACAGCGCCACGCGGAGGGAGAGTCGGCTATTTTCTTCATCCGCCGGAAGTCCAGGCCGGGAGAACCCTATTACACCCTGGAGCTGGACGAGAAAAAGCGGACCGTCCGGCAGAACCGGGGGCTGCGCAACTGTCCCCGCACCCCGGAGGTCCAGGCCTTTGAGGACCTATGGCTGAGCTGGGTGCGCGCTGGGGCCCCAAGAGACGAGCGGGGAAAGCCGGTGGTTGTCCATGTGTCAAAACCTTGTACGGCTTGAGCCATGCACGAATCGCTGCCGAGGCCTGTCCTGCTGTAACTGTTGCGGACAGGCCATCACGACGATGGAAGAATTTGAAAAGGCGGTGGCGGTATGAAGCGCCTGACGATCCGGGATGAAAGCGGCTATTACCACCTGCGCCGCGGGCCGAAGGGCGGGGAGATCAACAAGATCACGGTGGTACAGCACCTGGGGCGGCTGGAGGACATAGCCCTCCGCCATCAGATATGGGAAGAACAGTTGTGGCACGATGCTAAGACTGATCCGCCTAAGACCCCGGGGCTGTACTATGGAAAAAAGGACGACACCAACTCTATGTATCCCTGCCTGTATCGGGACGGCATATGGGTTTTGTCTGCGTACCAACAGACAAAAATGGATATTGTGCAGTGGGCAGATTATACAGCGTTTGTAAGGGGGGACGATTGAGCATGACGCGGGAAGAAACAATTTCTATTTTGGAAGAAAGCAAACGGCAAAACGAAATCATGAGAGACAACCCGAGCACATTTTGGGCATCACATCAAATGGCAGAACGGGAGGCGATGAAAGATGGAGATTTGGAGTAAATGCGATATATGTGGTAGGGATATTCCGGTTGGCGAACTGTGCTATGGGCTCAAAAATGGGAACTGTATTTGCAAAGACTGTTGTACTGGATTTGAGAATTGCACATTTACCCTTGCGCCTGCACCCGCCCTCACCCCGCCGAACGAGTGGGTGAGCGTGGAGGATACCGTCCCTGATCCGGGAGAGCGTGTGCTCGCCACAGATGGCATATTTGTGGGTGAGGCATATAGATCAAGCGCCAACAGCTGGTTTCGGCACACCGGATTCCCCTGGCGGGACGGAGTGACGGGAAGGACCGTCAGATTCTGGATGCCAATGCCTTCATCGCCTGACCGCCGCCCGCCGGAGGGAGAGGAGGACACATGAAAGGATGTAAGAACTGCCCGGCTTATGCAAAATGCACCGTGACATATCGAGGATCGGCGTGTGCCGCTCTGCGTAGTACATATGGAATTGACACCGACCCAGAGATTATTACCAACGCTGACCGTATCCGGGACATGAGCGACGAGGAGCTGGCGCTGCAATTCGGGGCAAATTGCCCCAAAGAAAACCGGAGAGCTTGTGATAGGGTGTGCAGTAAATGTTGGCTTGAATGGCTTCGGCAGCCAGCGGAGGAGGGGACATGATGGGCATTGAGACGCTGATTAAGCGACTGAATCAGTACAGCCAGTCTCTGAACGCTTACAAGCTGGGAGCGGACTTTGCGGATGCGTGTATGGACGCCGCCGCTGTCCTCTCCACGCTCCAGACAGAAAACAAGAAGCTACGGGCCGAGCTGGAGAAGGTAATGCGGGAACGGGATGCGGTCCAGTCGCTACTTGCCGAGCGAATTGGTGTAAGGGGAGCAGAGCCTATTACTACGGCATTCGGGCTTCCGATTGACCGCCTCCGCGAACTGGCCGAGGCTGACCGGGAGGGGAAAATACCGAAGTACACCATAGGCGACACGATCTATGACAGATTTGGTGATGCTTGGGAAGTTACTGCGGTGGAGCGCCACCTACTTGCAGGAGAACCGAAATGGATTTACAGATGCGGGCATATAGGTACAAATGATTATTGCGCCTTGTGGGAATTTGAGGTGTTGACCCGCGCCGAGGCCGAGGCCGCACTACAGGGAGAACGGGAGGAGAAACAGTGAGCCGAAAGAAAAATATGCGCCGCCTAAACACTCTTGTTACTTCCCAAACTCTGTATCACCTGCAGCGGCTGGCAGACATGGACGGGAACCGGAATGTGGGACGGGTGATTGACAAACTGGTGCGGGACCGCTGCCAGAGGCTCAAACGGATTGAAACCATCTTGGAGGAGGCGGGGGCAGATGATCCGGATTGTGATTGATGTGAATACGCCTGCGGGGTACGCCCAGGCGGTCAAAGAGGACCTTGCAATGCACCTGGAGCGCTGGGGCGACGCCCGGGTGGTAGCCGTGGCAGAACTGAAACAGGGGGAACGATGATGGAAAATCAAATGTCAATGGCCACAGTTATGGTGGTTCAGGCGCCGGGACGCGCTGAGGCAGACCTGCGTGGACTGCGGGACTACATATTAGAATCCCTGAATCAGGGTGTGCTGGTGCTGGGTGCCGGGATGTCCTATCAGCTGGAGAAATTCCCGGAGCTGGGAGCGGTGCGCATCACATCAGTGGATATTTTGAGAGGAAACCAGGAGCTTTTGAGGCGGGCGGCGCCGACAGGGACGGGCAGTGGCCGGCTGAAAAAAAGCGAGGAGGAGATCCGAGCCGCCCAGAGCCAGGAGAAAAAGGCCATTCTGGCCCGGCTCCAGGAGTACCGACAGGCTAACGGGCTGGGGTGCTTTAAGGTGCTGGCCCAGAAAACCGGGAAACTGTCTGCGGAAACGCTGCTTTCGGTGGTGACGGGGAACCAGGTGCTGCCCATTGAGGACTGGAGAAAGATCGGCCGGGCGCTGGACAAAATGGGGGCGGCCCATGGGTAAAATCATTAAACAGGTGCGGGCCGGGCGGCTGGTGTGCGCGGTGGTGTACACCAGCCCGACCGCCGGGGACACCCCAAAAGCCAGGGAGCAGAAACGACGGGCCAGCACGGCGGCACGGGAAAAGCTGAACGCCCGAACATTGTTCCAAAAACTGGAACGGACATTAGCGGCGAATTTTGACAACGGAGACCTGTTTATCACACTGACCTATCGGGACGAGGCCCTGCCAGAGGAGAAAGCGGCGGCTGTGGGCCGGGTAAAGCGGTTTTTGCGGAAACTTCGGGAAGTGCGGAAGGCCAGAGGAAAACCGCTACATTATATTTATGTTACAGAAGGGGCGAACCCGGGCGGACGACTCCACCACCATCTGGTGGTCAATTCCACCGGGGAGGATCTGGAGGAGATCAAGAAGCTGTGGACCTATGGTGAAAACGTGGAGGTCCGGCGGCTGTCCTTTGACCGGGGGTACACATACGAGGATCTGGCGTCCTATCTGACAAAAGAGCCCCGGGAGTGGGGGCACCCGCAGGTGGGAGAGCGGACCTGGACGCCGTCCCTTGGGCTGGTCAAGCCGGAAGTGGAAAGCGAGGCCGTGCCCGATTATGTGACGCTGGCCGCACCGCCGGAGGCGGACATCCTCCAGTGTGAGGGGCCCATCCGAAACGGGTATGGGGAGTACAGCTGGATCAAGTACCTGTTACCCAAACAGCCGCGACGGGCCAGGGCACGGCGGAGACGGAGAAAAAGAGAATAGCTTTTCTATTCTTTTCGGTCTCGGGGGTTAGTATATCTTCTGTGCTTCCAGGAAGAAAGGGGAGAAAAATGTTTGCAAACTGACGTTCGATGTGATAAAATAACCGTGAGGAAGGGGTGGCTCGTCTGCCCTACCTGCGGGAACCGGCGGATGCTCCGCATTGACGACACCACCGAGGCCCGAAGCCTTCCGGTTTATTGCCGGAAATGCAAAAACGAAATACTGGTTGATATTGACCGAGGCCAGAGCGCACGACGCCAGAGCCAGTCTTAGCACCATTGCGGTGCTGACTGGCTCTGGCGTTTTTTTGTTTTCCGGCCGGATTGGAGCGGGAATGGGATTTGACTACACGGCGGAGCGCTGGAAGCGGAAGAGAGCGGCAATCCTCCGGCGTGACGGGTACAGGTGTGCGTGGTGCAAGCGGTATGGGCGGGCCGTCCCTGCCAAGATCGTGCATCACCTCAAAGAGGCTGACGAGTACCCGGAGCTGGCGTATACGGACAGTAACCTGGTGAGCCTGTGCCAGGCGTGCCACAACAAGGCGCATCCCGAAAAGGCCAGAGCCGCGACCGCGGGGAGGCTGAGGTGATCCCCCCCCTATCGCCCACAGATTTACCCGCCGGACGCTTAATGGCGTGGGTAACTCTTTCCAATAGAGCGATTTTTCCAGACTTTTTTGACGAGGAGGTGACAGTGTTGGGACGAATTGCCATCACGCGCGATACGATTAAAGCGCAGACAATTTCTTCCATGAAGAAAATGGGCACTTTTGAACCGGAATATGAGCCGATAATTGAAATTTACGCCGGTTTGCGAGAACAATATTACCGGCTTTTGGCGGAATATCAGGACGGAAAAACATACCGGTACGCTACTCCGACGGCGGACGGCGGCGAGAAAAAATCCCCGCTGTCCCTGACCATCGAGAGCCTGCGGAAGGACATCCTGCTGTACTCAGACCGGCTTATGCTTAACCCAAAGGCGAGGGACGAAAAGGGGAAAAAGAAGGGCCAAAAATCAAAACTGGCGGAGGCGCTTCTGAATGGCCCGTAAGCGCCTTGACAAATACCCCAACTCCCGGGTGGTGGAGGAGTACGTCAGCTCCATTCTGGAGGGACGGAAGAACGCCTGCCCGGAGCAGGTGCAAGCCTGTGAGCGGTACCGGCGGGATCTGGACAACCCGGCGTATGAGTTCCGGCCGGCGGATGCGGAATTTGTGATCCGCATTATCGAAAAAACTTTTGTGCATCAGCAGGGAGAGCGGCTGGACGGAACACCGCTGCGGGGGCAGCCGTTTCTGCTGGAGCCATTCCACAAGTTCATCGTGTACAACCTCCTGGGGTTTTTCAAAGCGGGGACCAAGGAAAGGCGGTTCAAGGAGGCGCTTATCTACATACCCCGGAAAAACATCAAGACCAGCTTTGCGGCGGCCCTGTCCTGGGGCCTGGCGCTGCTGAACCGGCGGAGCGGGTCGAAGGTGTACATTGTGGCGGCAGCCTTGAAGCAGAGCCTGGAGTCCTTCAACTTCATCAACTTCAACCTGGAGCAGATGGGAGAGAAGGACAATTTCAGGGTGATTGACAACAACCAGGAGCACAGCATACAGGGAGACCTGGGGGACGGCTCCATCTTCATTCAGGCCCTGGCGGCTAACCCGGACCGGCAGGACTCCCTAAACTGCAACATTGCTATAGCCGACGAGATCCACGCGTACAAGACCCCGAAGCAGTATAACATCATCAAGGAGGCTATGAAGGCCTACACCAATAAGATGATGATCGGAATTTCCACGGCTGGAGACAATGAGCAGGGCTTTCTGGGACAGCGGCTGAAATACTGCCGCAAGATCCTAGATGGGACGGTGGAGGATGAACAGTATTTTATTTTTATGACCTGCGCCCCGGAGGGGGTGAAGGACGGCAGCGTGGACTTCACCGACCCGAAGGTCCACGAGATGGCAAACCCCGCCTACGGGGTGAGTATCCGGCCGGAGGAAATAATGAACGACGCCCTGCAGGCCCAGAACGACCCCCAGCAGAGAAAGGACTTTTTTGCAAAGAGCCTCAACGTCTACACCAACGCACTGAAAGCCTATTTTGATATTGAGGAGTTCCGGAAATCAGATGCTGAATACAACTGGACGCTGGAGGAGCTGGCCAAGCTGCCCATTGACTGGTATGGCGGCGCGGACCTGTCCAAGCTGCACGACTTGACGGCGGCGGCCCTGTTTGGGCGGTACCAGGAGACCGACATTATTATTACCCATGCGTTTTTCCCGGTGGTGGCGGCCCACGTCAAAGCGGACCAGGACCACATTCCCCTGTTTGGGTGGGCGGAGGACAACTGGCTCACCCTGTGCAACTCCCCAACGGTCAACCACGCCGACGTGGTCAACTGGTTTGTGGATATGCGGCGGATGGGGTTTAAGATCCGCCAGGTGGGGCACGACCGGAAATTCTGCCTGGAGTATTTCCTGGGGATGAAGTCGGCCCACTTCAAAATTGTGGACCAGCCACAGTATTACTACAAAAAGTCTCAGGGATTCCGGCACATCGAAAACGCGGCAAAAAACGGGAAGCTGTACTATCTCCACAGTGAAGCCTTTGAGTATTGCGTAGAGAATGTCCACGCGGTGGAGAAAACAGACGACATGGTTCAGTATGACAAAGTCATGCCGGAACAGCGCATTGATTTGTTTGACGCGGCGGTGTTCGCTTGTGTGCGGTATCTGGAGAACATGGAGCGGCAGAAGAAAGGCGCCTCATGGTGGGGCGAAGAAAAGGGGAAATCATAGTGAGCTGTCAGTTTAAGAATGAATGCCCGAGCGCTACAGGGTGGTGTGAGGGGCCAAAACAGGATTTTTCCAGGTGCATTCCGTTTTTGGTGAGCGCAGTGCATGCACGGGACGATAAAATCCGGGAACTGGAGGACAGGCCGACGCCGGCGTTTCGTGAGATCCCTATTTTTGAGTGCGACCGCCGGGCGTGCAACAAGTGCAACCCGGAATGCAGTCATACGCCGGACATTCGGCACGCGAAGAAGTTTCGCGTCACTCACACGGACGCGGACGGGAGTATCTACTTCATGGAGGGCGAAGGATGAGCCGAAAACGGAGAAGCAGGCCCCAGGCGAGAGATGAGCCTAGAGGGCAGAAGCGGAGCGCGGCGGCGTGGCTGTGCTCCAGTGAAGCGTATGACACGCTGACCTGCCAGGGGTATGTGAGCCTGGCCAATAATCCGGAGATCGCCGCAGGGGTGGACACCATCGCGCGGCTGGTGGGGTCCATGACCATCCACCTGATGGAGTGCCGGGACGGGGGCGCGGTGCGCATCCAGAACGAACTGTCCCGCAAAATCGACATCAACCCAAATCAGTACATGACCCGGGCGGCGTTTATCCATTGGATCGTCCGGACCATGTATCTGGAGGGGAACGGAAACGCGGTGGTCTGGCCAAAAACACGGCGCGGGATCATCCAGGACCTGAACCCGGTCCCGCCCAGCTTTGTGTCGTTCATCCCGGACGGGTGGGGGTACCGTGTGGTGATCGCCGGGCAGGAGTACCGGCCGGACAAGGTGCTGCACTTCGCCCTGAACCCGGACAGCCTCTACCCCTGGCTGGGGACCGGGTACCGGATCTCTCTGGCGGACGTGGCCAACAACCTAAAACAGGCGGCGGCCACTCAAAAAGGATTTATGGCCAGCAAATGGAAACCGTCTCTGATCGTCAAGGTGGACGCCTTGACGGACGAATTTTCCAGCCCGGAAGGGCGGCAGAGGCTCCTGAAGCAATACGCCATGAGCGGGCAGGCCGGAGAGCCGTGGATGATTCCGGCGGAACAGTTCTCGGTGGAGCAGGTGAAGCCGCTCACACTGTCGGACCTGGCGCTGGACGCCATGGTTACGCTGGACAAGCGGACGGTGGCCGCCGTGCTTGGCATTCCGGCGTTTGTGCTGGGCGTGGGCGAGTTTGACCGGGACGCCTGGAACAATTTCATCAACACGACCATTATGCCCCTGGCCCGGGGCATTGAGCAGGAACTCACCAAAAAACTTCTTTTGTCCCCGGAGTGGTTTTTCCGGTTTAACAACTGGAGCCTGTTTTCGTATTCCATCACGGAGCTGGTGAGCGCCGGCGCGGAGATGGTGGACCGGATGGCCCTGCGGCGGAACGAGTGGCGCGGGTGGCTGAATCTTCCGCCGGACGCGGAGATGAACGAACTGTTGGCCCTGGAGAATTATATTCCGGCGGACCGGCTGGGCGACCAGGGAAAACTGGTACAAGGAGGCGAGTAAATGGAGCGGAGAACAGCGGTGGCCCGGGATGGGAAATTCCAGACCCGGGCGGAGGACGGAAACCTGTACATTGAGGGCTATTTTGCGGTCTACAACTCCCGGTACAACCTGTGGGACGACGCCTATGAGACCATCGCCCCGGGGGCGTTTGAGGGAGAAACCCGGAAGGACGTGCGGGCCCTGTGCAACCACGACAGCACACTGGTGCTGGGGCGGACCACAGCGGGCACCCTGACCCTGCGCACCGACGAGGTGGGCCTGTGGGGGTCCATCATCATCAACCAGGCGGACCAGGACGCCATGAACCTGTACGAGCGAGTGAAGCGGGGGGACGTGTCCCAGTGCTCCTTTGGGTTTGACATCGTGGACCAGGACGTGCAGTACATGGACGGGGAGCCCACGGTGTGGACCATCAAGAAGGTCCGCCTCTACGAGGTGAGCGTGGTCACCTTCCCGGCGTACCAGGACACCAGCGTAAACGTGCGCCGGAAGGACTTTGACGAACTGGCCCGGCGGAAGTGCGAGGAATGGAAGCACCGTGCGCTGGAGCGGCTGTGGGGCAATGGAGATTAACGCGGCCCTGGAGCTGGCCCGGACGGTGCTCCAGACCGGGGAGCGGGTGGAGCTGGTACCCGCGGCGGACGGCGCGGAGGTGTACGTCATCAAGCGCCGGAAAGTAAAACCAAATAGAGAGCCTGTCTCTAAGCGTTGAGACAGAGGAGCCGAGCGTGGCTGACCGCCCAGGAATGGGCGGCCGGTCACGCTCTTTTTTGTTTTGAAAGGAGAAACGTATGGGACCGAAAGAACTGATTGGGAAGCGGGCTCGGGACACGGTTACCGGTTTTTCCGGGGAGATCACCGGCTATTGGATCTGTAAGACCGGTTCGGACCGAGTGCTCCTGGAGGACGTGGACAACACTGGGCGGCCGGTGGAATTTTGGGCCGACCTGGAACGAGTTGAAATTTTTGAGGAGGGTTAAACGATGCTGAAAGCGCTGATGCTGCGCCGGTCCATCGATGCCAAGAAGGCGGAGCTGGCGGCCCTGCTGGAACAGGACGGGACGTTTGTCACCCGGGAGGCCCAGCTGGAGGCCGCCATCAACGAGGTGGAGCCGGGGAACGCGGAGCAGGAGGCCGCGGTCAATGCGGAGATCGAAGCCTATGAGGCGGACAAGGCCGCCCACGAGGAGAACAAGCAGCGGCTTTCCGCCGAGGTGGAGAGCCTGGAGAACGAGCTGGAGGAGCTGGAGCGGAGTGCGCCGGCGCCCCAGGCCCCCGAAAATCCCAAGAAAACGACTGTGAGAGGAGAGATGCACACCATGGAGACCATCAATATTCGGGCGCTGCCCATGAGCCAGCGGGCCTTTGACGCCCTGCCCAAGGAGCGGCGGGAGGCCATTGTGGCCCAGCCGGACGTGCAGGAGTTCCTGGCCCAGCTGCGCAGCTATAAGGGCCAGAGCCGGGCGGTGACCGGCGCGGAGCTGACCATCCCGGTGGTGTTCCTGGACCTGATCGCGGAAAACATGTTCCGGTATTCCAAACTGATGAACCGGGTGCGGGTGCGCAATGTGACCGGCGAGGCCCGGCAGACCATCGCGGGCACCGTCCCCGAGGCCGTGTGGACCGAGATGTGCGGGGCCATTAACGAGCTGACCTTCGTATTCAACCAGATCACCCTGGACGGCTACAAGGTCGCCGGATTTGTGCCCGTGTGCAACTCCATCCTGGAGGACAACGACATCAATCTGGCCGGCTGGATCGTGGAGATGCTGTCCGAGTCCATCGGCCTGGCCAAGGACAAGGCTATCCTGTACGGCAAGGGCAGCGCCTACCACATGCCCATGGGCATTGTGACCCGCCTGGCTCAGACCGCCGCCCCGGACAACTACCCCGCCAACGCCCCCGCCTGGGTGGATCTGCATGAGAGCAATGTCCTGAAAATCGGCGGAGACAGCGTCACCGGTGCCCAGTTCTGGGCCCAGCTGATGGAGGCCACCGGGGCCACTTACACCAAGTATAACCGGGGAACCATGTTCTGGGCCATGAACAGCAAGACCTATGCCACGCTGAAAAGCAAACTCATCACCTTCACCGCCACCGGCGACGTGGTAGCGAACCTGTTCGGCTCCCTGCCTGTGGTGACCGGTGATATTGACATCCTGGAATTTATCCCAGACGGCGACATCATCGGCGGCTATGGGGACCTCTACCTGTGGACCCAGCGGGCGGGCATGACCATCGAGCAGAGCCGGGAAGTGCAGTTCATCCAGGACAACACCGTGTTCAAGGGCAAGGAGCGGGCGGACGGCCAGCCTATCATCCCCGGGGCGTTTGTGGCCATCAACATCAATAACACCGCCGTCACCACCGCAATGGACTTCGCGGCGGACACTGCCAACGACGCCCAGCTGGCGGACCTGACCCTCACCGGGGCCACTATTTCGTTCAGCCCCACCACCTACACCTACACTGCCACGGCCTCCAGCAACTCCCTGAAGATCGAGGCCAGCCCCGCCCAGGCGGCGGCCCAGGTGGCAATCTCGGTCAACGGGAAGAACCTGCGCAACGGCGGCACCGCCACCCTGACCGCCTCCACTCTGAATCCTATCACGGTTACGGTGACCCAGGGCAACGCGGTGCGGGTGTACACCCTGAACATCACCGGCGCGGCTGGGGGTTAATCCATGACGGACGCGGACATTTTGACCATGCTGCAGGTGGACCTGGGCGAGCTGTACCCCAGTGAGGCGCGGAAAGCCTTCCTCACCCAGTCCATTCAGGCGGCGCGGGCCTTCATCGCCCGGGAGGGAATCAGCCTGACGGAGAGCGCCGAGGACGGGCAGCTGGTGGAGATGTACGCGGCCTATCTGGTGCGCAAGCGGGCCACCGAGGAGGCCATGCCACGCATGCTCCGGTGGGCGCTGAATAACCGGCTGTTCAGCCAGAAAGCAGGTGGCGGAGATGCCCCTTGACTCTGGCACGCTGACCGTCTGGCGGGGGACTAATACGGCCCC
>ULQC01024191.1_pt1 | contig 10769 bp, 10 predicted proteins | sample 1954091 | NCBI WGS metagenome assembly ULQC01 (sample SAMEA4835645, study PRJEB28245) | human gut metagenome | biome: gut microbiome; material: fecal sample | place: Denmark | collected 2008
GGATAATAGAAATTGTATTCACTTAACCTTTTTCTAATATTTTGAATGGCATTATTCTCAATAATTCGTTCTTGATATTTCCATTCATCTCCTATAAACCTAATACCTGTCGCTTCTTTAATATCCCTGTCTCTTACTCCCTGACTTTGACTTAATGCAAACTCAACCTCCTCTGTGTATTTAATATATTGTTTTCCTTCTTTTTCTTCCAACATAGAATTTTCTATTCTAAACGGTATCCATTCATGTTCAACTTTGAATGCATCTGTGTCAATTATCCCATAATTATTTTTTAGCTCCAGTATTCTTCCTCTAGGCATATCTTTTCTCTCCTTTACACATGGTATTCGACCTTCAAAACGCCACTTATCATAAAACAGAACACACTGTGTGCCATTTTTACCCACATTATACATACATTCTAATTATACCTTTGTAATGGTAATTTCTCATTCAGATTGTATACATAAAAATATCTGAAAAATAAAAAGCAGGTAGCCAGCCACACAGCCGGCTACCCACCAAATTATTTTTAAACCAGCTTCCTGGCACATTATTGCAGAAAGTTGGCTATGCTAATTACTGTTTTCTCAATTCTTCCAAAAGCAATCCGATCTTACTGCCTACAGTATATTCCAGTTCCTGATCGTCCTCACAGAACTGCTTCTCATTCGAGATTGCTTTATCAATCCGCTGCATCAATGCATCCACATCATACTTCGATTTAGTAAATCCCGGCATCAATGTTCGAAGCTGTTGCTCTGTATAGCGCCGCTTAGATGTGACCTTCGGATTTTCTAAAAGCTGCTCCGTATCCAGATTCATCACTTCATCAAAATGCAACAAGAGCCAAAATTCAAAACAGGGATTGGTTAGATAAAAGCCGAAGCCATTATCTTTACACTTATTCAAAACATAGCTATATTGGTCATTTCCAGGATGAGAAACAAAGCTCTCTCTATCACGGTCAATGATAAAGCAAATTTTGTCCAGTCCTTCTGCGTAAGTGATTGCCTGCTCTTTTATGATTTTTGATACATCATCAACCACATGTGTAATTTCGGTTTCTTCAGCAAGGATTCCAAGTAATTCCTTACAAGTCTTTTCCATATCTGAAACATCGTCCTGCAGCCGCACTTGAATTGTTTCCTGGCAAGCCGTGCGTAAAACTGTCCACACATTCTTTGCCATCACGCCTCTTGTTGTTAGCACTTTCAGATCAAACAGATAATCCATAATCCAGTTAAGAAGCGTTTCATAGGAAATGGTCTTTTTCTCATCTTCCTCAAGATTCAAAAGCACACGATCCAGAATTTTCTTTGGATTGCTCCATCCCACCTCGCTGTAACTACGCATAACTGGAACCAGCTCAATCAATGGATTGATACCGAGACTGTCTTTTTGCTCATTTACTGCATCAAAATAAATTTGCTCGGTTTCTTCGCCCTCATAAACCAAAAAGTATTTCTTTCTTGCCTCCGCAGATGCTAATACTTTGGAACGCTGAGCGAAATTCTTCTTTTCTCTCATGTGTACTAATCCTCCTTTACTGGGAAAATTGTACTAAAAATCGGAACTCCGCCATATCTGCCCTCCAAATATGCCTTGTCAATCTTCTGGTCAAATCTAGCGTTATATTCCTCCAACGAATAAATATCGGATTCACCGGTTTTTTTCTTATCAATAAACCAGATTTCATCCCGTCTCAGCAGATCAAAATCCATCAATCTGGATTCATGAGTAGTAACAATCAGCTGAATGTTCTTTTCTTCTGCCATCTTTAAAAAGTTCTCAACAAACTTATATGTCAGACTCGGATGCAAGCAGCGATCCAATTCATCAATCACATAAGTTTTGCCTTCACCTGCAATCAGGATTTCCAGCAAATCAAGAATTCTGACTGTTCCATCAGATTCTTCGTCCAGGCTAAACAGAACTTCCTTCGGTCCGTGACAAAATTCGATTGTTTGACATTTTAAAGTATCACTTCCATCAACCGTAATCACGAAGAAATCAGTTGCGCTTCGCATAACAAGGTTGATACCTTTGATATCCTCATTTCCTCTTACTTCGACTTGCTTCTGCTCCAGATCTGCAAGAATACGTTCCTGAAGATTCTTTGGAATTCCATGAAGCACCTTTTCTATAGACACATCTACCATACGGAAATTCGTAATTCCGATTCCAAATGCAGAAATGATTCTACATACTTCGCTGACTTTATCTGCTTTTGACAGATATACGTAATTTGATACCGGCTGATTCGGATAGTTAATATCAAAGCGGTTACCAAACCACAGGAATACTTCTTGCAATATTTTGGCCGATTCATATGTCTGATAGAGATTCTTCTTGTTTTGATTCATAACAGATAAGAACAAAATGGAAGTATCATCCCTTATGTCATCTGCATAACCTTTGAGTTTATCATGCACTTCATTTTTTGCCAATTCGCCACCAAGCTCATACTGCTTATTTTCTACGTCACGAGAAAATAAAACTTTTTCAGAGTTATCGGAGCGCAACTCAACAAGCCATTCAGAAACAAATTTACTCTGATTCAGGATCACTTCAAAACCATAGGAGTAGTACTTGTTGTTAAGCATGATCTCAACTTCGAAGTAACTCGGCTTATCTCTGTTGGCAGAATCAACTTTGCAGTATTTCTCTGTATGTCCATCCGGCAAACCAGACACAACAACACGCTTCATGAAATTCATAGCCTTGACCAGGTTGGATTTACCCGCTGCATTCGCACCATATACTGCCGCAAATTTTAGCAGCTTGATTTTTCCATCATCGTAAATATGCTCTTTCTTGCTCCGAACCTTCCCTGCAATCATTGAGAATTCTTCTGTACTACCATCATTTCGGGAAGAGAACGAAAGAAAGTTTCTTACATTAAACCTTATAAGCATAGCCATACCTCCTCTTTTATATCAGCATATACGTTTTTTTCACTTTTGTCAACACATATATCCAGTATAGCATTGTTGTTTTTCTTTGTTGTACGATTTTTTCACTTATGTCATTTACTTTCAGCTCCAAAAACATACTGTTCAGTTATAATCGCTCTCCACTATTGTTCCGCTATTCGTATTATTCGGGGGGGGTGCCTGTCACCTGATATTTCTTAGGACCAAAGATAAAAAATTATTTTTGATAATCTTTGTAATTCTTAATTTGCTGTATTATCTCGTCTAATTTCTCATTTGTAGAACCATCATAAATATCTGATTTTGAGATATCATCAAGCTGTTGTTCTATTTTGTCCCAGTCTGGATTGTTGTTATCTATCGCTTGCTGGATGGAATCAAGCTGTTGCTGGATCTTGATAATATCAGAATTATCATTTTTCTGCCAGATTGCAATTCCAAGAGTAAGTGCTAAAGCTAGATAGGCTGGAATAAGCGACCACTTGAAGTTGATTTGTTCTCTTGTCTTAAACTTATTCTTGATAAATGCATCAAGTTCAGGATTTCCATATATCTGTTTACAAATAAACTGGGAACAGATTAGCTCTTTTGCCTTGTTGTATTCAAAATAGTAGTCAATATAGTTTCTAAAATCTTTAACATAATCCGTTCTCACATTTGGATACAAGGATTTTGATTCATTTATATCTACTTTGTATAAGCCATCAGGTGTCGGATAAGTAATAGATGGTTCCTTGTGTGTTTTTGTTTTTCCATAGGTAGTTTCATTAATCGGTTTGTATTCAAAAAATGGTTCAAAGTCAGATTTTGAAAGTTGTTTATCCACTTCCAATACAAGACCTTCCAATTTTAGAAATTGCCAAATAGTCAGGAATTCTTTTATGTCAGAAAATGAATTATTGATATTAATTCCATCAAAAAAGTCATATTCATATTTGGTAGAATTATCTACAACTACAGTATATTTTGAGCCATTCTTTGCTATTGTTGGTTCTACATCTTCGAAGTCTTCTAATTTGGGTATATTGGGTACAGACTGTGGAATTAAATCATTGTTACATAATAATTGATTACTTTCTATAAAGGTTTTCTTTAAGCGCTTATAGCAATTGCCTTTCTCACTTTCATTTAATCGGTTTAGAATGTCGTTTTCATCTAATTTTTTATATGTACTTAAATCAAAGGCTTTTAAGTAGGTGCTAATATCGGTTATTTCGCCAGAAGCTATTTTCTTTATAATCAACTGCTGATGCTTATTGAATTTCATATCGTTCACCTTCTTTTAGTTGTCAGTTTTCATATCATCTTGAATTTGAAAAAGTCTCATTTTAACAAGATATATTACATTCATCGTGCCTGGCATCATTATTGATATCACTCTCTATCTCGAATACTTCCATCAAAAGCAAGTATTTTTGCTCCCTGTCCTAAAGAATTCATTATAATTGCCTGAATTACCTCATCTCCACAAATATGAATCGTATCCTGGTAATCGTGAACATCATATTCTATCTGCAGCTTATTAATTTTATAACTTTGTTCCTTGTAAATAAAATATGCATTTTCATACTCGAACAATTGCATGAATCCTTTTCCTTCAGAGTCTCTTGGCAAAGCATTCATTATTTCCAACATACTTTTCCTGCTCTGTCCATCATCTATAAACACTTCAGAGTTACATGCACCAATGTGGAACTCTTTCGGTAACGCATCAGGATAGTTTTTCTGAAACCATAACGTATCTATGTTGAAATGAACTTTATAATTCTCAGCAAACAACATATGCACTTCTACATATATATCCCGTACTCTTTCCTTCCAATCTTCATCATTTGGCTTGCGTATTTCCATGAGTTGAATACCACACGATTCAGCAAATAACATCGCACCTTTTTGATATCCATTTCTACAAGCATAGATTCCCTGAATGTTTCCACTTATATCTTTCAATACACCATCAAATGCAACTATTTTTTCTTTTTTCACCGGATTTTTATAGTTTTTACACTCGACAGCAACCCTATGCCGCACTCCAGCAAAAGTAAACTCCCAATATAAATCTATCTGATGTGTTGCTCCGCTTTTTCCCTGAAATGTAACGTTGTGTTGAATTACCGGATTGTAAATACCTTCCGTAGCATACAAACAATCATATACGTTTTTTACTAAAAGCTCATATTCAGTCCCCACCTTCGATGTATTCATATCTCCCTCCCGTAATTCCACTATTCATTATCGAACAGTAAGCTTATTAGCATTGTCGTTATCCCAGCCTCCCCTGCCATCATAAATAAGAATATCCAGTTATCCCTGTGCAAACTCATGATACTTTTTATCCCAGACACGCTCCCAAGAGCCAAAATAGCACCAATAGCAGAACGCCTTGTTTCGTCAATTTTCCTTTTATATATTCTTTAGCTATTAAAAAGGTAACGATGTGCGTGCAAGAAATGTTTCGTCATCTGACACAGACTCAACATTAAAATATGGATTTTTATGGTAAAATACAGTATTTTCCTGATGTGCATAAAACATACACGCGCCACCGATAACTGTTTTATCTTTTACATACTTACGATAATGTAAAAGGCTGTCATCACCTATTACATCCTCAGCACAGTATCTGCCTAACACATCAATGTTATTCGTTCCTGTAACAAGAATTGTATCAAACGAACACTCATGCGCATATACTTCATTTTCATTTTCGCTTACCAGCAAAATATACAATTCCTCTGGCATAGCATCAAAAGTAGTATCTGCCGAAATATATGCATAAGATAGATCTTGATCCGGCTCATCCTTTAATTTCTGCTGTCGAACACCCGAAATGGCATGCTTCCGATTTTCTGTATAAACATCTCTTACATACTCTTCTTGAAACACTGTCAAAAAATCATTCCATGAATTATTCAAAAAATCTAAGGTTGCTTGAAGCTGATCTGATAATTCTATCTTATCATGCTGCACATCTTTACGGAAGAATGGACCAATTTCCGTAATGTTGGAACTTCCCAAGATACCCATCGAGAGCTTATTTGCAATATCAGCTGTATGTTTAGCTCTATTATTTATCGCTTCAATATACTGAAACTCTTGCGATTGTGCTGTTTTATTTAGCCACGCTTGCATTTTAGGGAAAGCTGTGCTATATGTTTGCTGATTGAAAGTTGCCATCATTTTTTGAATATCAACAGAATCAATCTTCTTCCTCTTATTAGCCAACAATCCGGCATTAATAATTTGGCTCATGGAGTCAAATGCATTCATCGTATACTGGAAGAAATCACGCAACAATTTGTCAAACAAAAACCACGGATCAATCTTCTCCCCTGCAACTCTTACTTCGTATACTGGAGAATTTTCCGTTGTAACTGATAATCGTTTTACTTTTTGCCCATCTTTAGTAACATCATCAACAAAATCGGTAGAAATATCCTGTTGCCAACGCACAGTTTTCATTGTCATCTTACCAATGATATTATTAATTGTATCTGCGCAATACTGCACGATGTCAATATTTTTTTCTGTATATGTAATAAACTGCCACGCCGAATAAACCTTATGCGCAACTAACTCTTTCTTCATTGAATCATTTACCATGTTTATTCCCCCCTCAATTAGTTTGTTTCTGTTACATAGTTTTCTCTCCACATCTTCGCCGATCATAAGATCGTTGCCTTCTGCTCACCACGGAAGGTGTGTGATTATTTATAGAGCAGCGCAGGGAACTACCGTTCCCATTATATCACATTTTTATCCAGTTTTACAGACTCTTTCTTGCCTTCATCACTGCACCAAAAATGGAATTTACTCCCGCACAGTAAAGGTTTACTCTTTCATATAAAAATGGTAAGGTTATCTTTCTTTCTGACAAGCAGTAGAAAGAAGGATATCCATGAGTTAATATATTCCAGGAAACCGGAAGCACCTTTCCCTTGAAGACCGTATCTATATCGAAAATGAACTGAATGTTGATTTATACTTAAAACTGACCCCCATTAGGTTGACCACATTGGTGCCTGACCCCTTTTACCCCTCGTTCTATTCTCTTTTTCAAAGGCAGTTTTCATCAGTTCCTATGGAGACTTGAGTGCTTTTGATGGAAAAATGTTCGCCTCAAAATATGGAGAATTTAACCTTGAAAGGGCATTATATCGCACAAAGTGCATTTTGTCAGCCTAAACTAGTAATAATATAACCTGATATCCTCTGGTGTCTTTCCCATTATATCGTCCAGTGAAACAAGCTCACAATCTAATATTATTTTTTTTCCCTTCTGGCTCAGCCACCATTCATTCTTTTGATAAATTACTGTGTATAATCGGCTTTTATATATTACAACATCTTCTAACTTAATTTCTCTTTTCTCTTCTGCATAATAATATCCACTACCTTTCTTTCTAAAATACTCAACCCACTTCAATGTCTTTTTGTATTCAGCTTCTATGAAAGATATTATTTTCATCAATAAATATATTGCAAAGAAAATGACCATCCCCATAGACAATTGTTGATTAACCAGAAATAAATATATACTTCCCACAAAAAAGAGACTTGTCAGAATCAAATCACAAAGACTTTCAAATACAATTACTGTGGCTGCTGTTTTACTAGATTCAACATAAAGGTGTGTAATTTTATTATTCTTCAAATAATCTACAATCAAAACCATGGTACATCCGCTTAATATCCAACCAAAAAAGCTGTTTATGAATTGACTGTTTGAATTAATTACAATATTTTCTGATATTCCCTTTATCACAAATAACTTATACTCGCTATTTATAATAGAAAATATCATTAACATACATGCAATTCTTCTAAGCAACTGCAATGGTATTTTTTCTACTATGTACTTATCTAATGCATTTAAGATTTCCATACAATTTTCACCTACTATAGCTATTCTTCCATTTTCAAAACCATATCATAAAATTTTAAGAATGATTTTGTTATATAAAACCCTGTGCTATCCACACCTAATGAATCAAATGAATAATCATCATGGTCTACATCTCCACCATCTGTTTCAAACTCTTCATCAACAAAACCTGTTTGTTTCATTCTTAAAAAAATATAGTATAATTCACTTTTAGTTTTACTATATGTTTCTGCATAATCTTTTGTAAAATAGTCCCATCTATTATAAGATGGTGTTTTTCCCATTCTCTTTGATTTATATTTCTTATCTTTATCTTGCTCTTCACAATATATTTTATAATCCACTAAATATTTAATCTCTCGATATGACATTGTATTTAAAATATCTATGTACTCTTCAAATTCACTATTTTCAATATGTTCACCTGAAAGATACCCATTTCTGATAAGATTACCAAAGAATTTTATCTTATCATTTGTAGCAAGTCTTTTGACTGCTTCAACAACTCTAGCATAATTGATAATAAATTCCACATCATTAACCATTTCTGTTGTAATAGCGGTGCTATTAGTCAATATAACATCTATTAGCTCTTGTTCTTTTTTCTTTTGAAAATCATCAAGGAGTGCATCCGCTGACGAATCAATCAAATCTCCTATGATTGGTATAGCTTTAACGGGAGCCATAAGAACAGAACTCACAACAGGATTTTCTTTGATATCTACTATATCATTGATGTTTTGCAGAGACAATTTTACAGATTCTAATTCTTCATTCATATATTTATCCCTCTCCGATTCTACCAAAATGGAATCATTATATTTTTATAATCTCTACTTCTTGCACCTTTTGATTTATTGCAATGTTCACATGTTAATTGAATATTGCATGGGTCATTTGTTCCACCATCTTCCAATGGTATCATATGGTCAAAGTTTTCTGTTGAAAGATTATATGTTCCGGATAAATCTGTACCACATAATTGACATCTATTTCTATCTCTCATTTTTACTGCTTTTTGTAACCACTGCGGAAATGATTTTCTTTTAATTACACCATCTTTTTTCATATCATTCGGATAATCTGTAATTTTAAATTCCTGAACCACCCTTGCCACTTCTGTATTGAACCTGAATAAGAAATCCTTATTTGAAAATAAAACATAAAATACATGGTCTGCCCACTTGTCATTAATATTCTCACAATAAAATTCATTTACTTTCTTTGCAAATTCTTCCCATTCATCAAAGTATTCATCATTAAAATCAGGATATTCTGGTGGTAACTCTCCCACATCAGCAAATGAATATCCAAATAAATGAAATAATGCCTCATTGTGTTCATTTAGAACATATTCTTCAGGACAATTATCAATTACTTCCTCATAAAGAAGTCCACTTACTAAATTATATCGAATATATCTATGCAAAAGGCTATCTTTATTTGATTTGAATATTGCATCTATATACTCATCTATGTTTTCGACCATAGTATCATACACACTATAAAATCCATCACAATCAACTGCATCTGAAATATATGATGCATCTCTGACTGCTGAATCTGTAAGTGTTGTAAATAACTGTTTTGCCATTAGAGTCCTTTCCAATTGCTTCTCATTATATCAAGCATTTCTTCCCCATTTTCATTTGCCGTTTCGAGTTCCCTATTACTAAGAAAAAGCAGATATAAATCCATAACCCACTGATTGATTCCTAGAACTTGTCTTCTTAAACCCTTCGTAAATACATTAGGGAATAATTCTTCCCAAATAGAATATCTACCAATAAATTGTGTTGCTGCATACATTTGTTGCCATGTATTATCAGCAGCTTCCCTATATCCATTAGCAAAAACATTTATCTGATATGGAAGTTCCGTCTGCAATATGTAATCTGTTTGGTCAGTATCATATTTATCATTCACTTTATCGCCAAACACATACTTTCTAATAAAGAAATATCCTTTTGCCCTTGCATTACATTCTGTCCATAGCATGAATGGTCTATGTTTCATATCTCGTTGAATCACATCATAGCTATCCAAATTATTTAACTTAGCATACTGAATAAAATCCAGAAGGTGTGTAAGTTCATGTGTAAGTGTTCCTAACCACTGAAAATCTTTTTTCTGCAATGAATCCATAAAATAATTTGAATAAATGTATCTGATAATTTATTTGACAGAGTACATTCCACATCAACAATATCTTTACCATAATAATTGTAGTAATCACCTAATACATTACCGACTAATGTACTTAATTGCTCCATTGTGTCTTTATCTAATTCCATAATAATCACCTCTCAGCTATAAAATTACTGTTTATATTTTACAACTTCCTCTCCCTTTTCTCAACAACAATCCTATTAAATCACACTAAGAACATTATCTTTTCAAAAGTGGACTCCCTCTTTCTTAAAAAAAGCTTAATGCCCACAATATAACCCTATTCACCTATTTGTACCAATAAAATATTTCCTGTTTCTTCAATATATCAAAATAACCATTATATCTATTATTTCCTTTGACTTATCCATTTTAAAACAGAATTATAACATTGCTAAGAAATGCTCTGGAGACATAATCACGATTCTTCCCGGCAACGAAAAAGACGGGACTGAGGATATCAGGATAAGAGTCATCGAAGTTATTCTCAATGATGGAACGAAAGAGTATCTTGCCACCAATCTTTTTGATTCACATATTTCTCAACAGATGTTCCGAGAACTTTACTTCTATCGCTGGCCAGTCGAAACAAAATATAAGGAATTGAAAAGCCGCCTTGCTATTGAAGAATTTTCCGGTGCAGCCACCACTTCAGTGCTTCAAGAATTTTATATCAACGTACTTCTTTCAAACCTTTCATCTCTTATTAAAAATCAAGTTGATGAAGAAATTCAGATTACCAGGCGGACATGCTCATGCCATCTGGCCTTTCATTGTAC
>ULQC01015043.1_pt1 | contig 10645 bp, 9 predicted proteins | sample 1954091 | NCBI WGS metagenome assembly ULQC01 (sample SAMEA4835645, study PRJEB28245) | human gut metagenome | biome: gut microbiome; material: fecal sample | place: Denmark | collected 2008
CGGCGTGATCTACGAGCTGGAGTTTTACGACAGAGAGCAAATCATGGAGGAAACGATGATGGACAGAAAAATGGTGAATTTCATCAAGGAGCAGTATCCCCCCGGTACCCGCATCCGGCTCAATTCTATGGATGACCCCTGGCATCCCATTCCCGCTGGAATGGAGGGCGAAGTGGACTTCGTGGACGATGAGGGGCAAATTTTTATGAAGTGGGACAATGGCCGCACGCTGCCGCTCGCTCCCGGCGAGGACAGCTTCACCGTGCTGCCGCCCAAGCTGACCACGCTCAAGCTGTATATGCCCCTGACCGCCGATCTCTACGAGCGAAACGAGTATGGCGAATTTGACGATAGCAGCACACTGCTGGAGGGCCGTGAGCTGCGCGGCTATCAGGATCAGATCACGGCGGCGCTGGTGAAAAACCGGATGCCGGAGGAGGCGGAGCGAGGGCTCATGCACTGGTACCATAAGCCTGACAGCGTCAACACAAAGGTCCACTCCGCTGTGTTCACGGTAGACAATCGAGGCGGTGAGCTTTGGGGCGTTGCGGAGTGCCGTGTTGCCGGGGAATTGTCGGACACCGAAATGGATACTTTGAAAGAGTTTATCACCGGACAGGCTTCGGACGGCTGGTGCGAAGGGTTTGAACAGAGGGAGATTGTTGTGGATGATTGTGAATTGCATATCCACTTTTGGAACTCGGACGAGTGGAGCATCCAAACGGAACAGGAGCTTTTCTCCCCCAAGCCGGCAGAGGGTCTGCCGGAGCTGTGCTTCTCAACGCTCCCCGGCACCGGCGAACTTATCTGCATCAAGCGCGGTGAGAGCGGCTACTACCACAGTGATTGGAACACCAACGATCCCACGCACAACCGTGAACTGGCGGACTACAACAACGGACGCCTTGGCGTGACGCAGGAGCAGCGGCTGGCAATGGAGTGCGGCAGTATGCACGGCTTATCCCAGTTCTAAGATAAGCCGTGTAATCCCGTGAGTTTTGTTATCCGAGGAGTTTCCCCGAATACAAGGAAACCCCTCGGGTATACACAAAAGTTACAGGATAATCTATTCTCGTAGAAACCAAATAACATCGGTCTTTTCATCTCCTTTTTCCTTTTCAGGTGCTGGCAATTTTGCAGGGAGGCCGCGTTCTCGTAAGATTTTGTTTGCTTGATCTGAGGTAACGGTGGCATAAATCATGGTGGACTGAATAGATGAATGTCCCAAAAATGCTTTAATTGCAGGCAGCGAACATCCGCATGCCAGCATATCAACTGCAATCGTATGGCGAAATGCGTGTGGGGTATAGGCTTTTTGCTGGAATAACCCTGGATGTAATTTTTTAGCCATATTCACATACTTGGAAACAACTTCCTCTACACACGAAATCGTCATATGCTCGTTTCGCTGGCTCGAAAAAACATGACGGTTTTTGTCTCCATAAAATAAACCTGCCTGTTTGAAATGAACTCTCAATAGATCTGCACATTCATTGGGGATAACAATTCGCCGGGCCTTGCTTCCTTTGCCCACTAAGCGCACACGGGTTTCTACACCAAAAGTAACATCATTTGCAGTTAGGTCGCAAAGCTCCTGCGCTCTGGCGCCGCTTGCATAGAGAAAACTCATGAGGACAACATCTCTCCGCCCGCAAATTGTTTGTCGATTTGGCAATGACAATAATATCTGCATTTCTTCTGGCAAAAAGAATACGACATCATCTCCGCTTCTTTTAGAGGCCCTCTTTCTCTCGGTTCCCAGAACGCAAGACGAAAATGCTCCGGCAGATACCACATCTCTTCTCAATGCGAATTTAGCAAAGGAAGACAGCGCAGCAAGGCGTTGGTTCCTGGTTTGTTTACTGCAGCCGCGTGTGGTTTCTATCCATGACAAAAATTCATCAACTATACTGCTGTCCAGTACAGAGAACGTTACTTTACCCGCAGGGATCCCCTTTTCTTCTTCTAAGAAAATGAAAAAGATCCGCAAGGCTGCTTTGTAAGATCGGATTGTATTTTCACTGACACCTTTCGTGTCTGGAAGATAGCTGTCAAAAAATTCGGTCAACAGCCTTATAAATTCCATACCTCGCTTCATTCGTCAATCACCTCCGGGAAGATATTGTGCTTCCTTGTATAGTCCGTAATCAGAGTATGGTCTCGCTGGAAAAAATCGTAGTTTGCCTGCAAGTATTTATCGGTCTCTCTTAGGTCGCAATGTCCGAGATATGTGGATATGAAAGGAACGGCATCGGCAAAATCAAGCGGCGTTTGCAGTAATTGGTCAAATGCTTTTGCCACAAATGTGTGCCTGAAGCAGTGGAGGCACGGCCCGCGCTCATATTTCCGTACCCGTTCAAAATCAATGCCGCAGTCCTGTAGAAGATGTCCCATCCTTTTCCGGGCCCACTCTGCTGAATAGCGTCTTCCGCTGGTGCTATTTACAAACAGATATTCTCTCTGTGGTACAATAGATAAATACGCTCGAATGAGTTCTGTCAGTGAAATATCCATAGGCACATACCGTTGCTTGTCATTTTTGGCGTGTCGGACAAATAGCACCCCTAAATTCAAGTCTATATCTCTCGTTTCCATCTTCAACGCCTCATTTCTGCGCAAACCGCATCCGTACAGCATCCGTAATAAAATACAAAATAGGACTGCACTTTCTGGATTATAATCGCTATATGGAAGACTATCAGCGGAGGCTATCATTCTTTTCCATTCTTCATCGCTAAAAACATACGGCGCATAGGTATAAGAACACCGCGGGTATTCCGGTTCAAATGCGGTAATGTTTATAGAACGCAAATATTTTGAAAGCCCCCTGTAGCGTGCAATGTAGCTTACTTTATTTGCGCTTGTGCCACATATCGTAGAAAGCCATTGGTTGATAATGCTTTCACTGAGACATTTTTCGAAGGTATGATTTTGCAGCAAAAAAGAATCCAGACTCCTAAGCATGATTTCATGGTTACGTGTGCTTCGCCCAGCCGATAAAAGCAACTGTAGATAATTGCTAAACTCAACAGCCAGGAAACTTTTGAAATCATTTTTCATTGGGAACCCTCCCCATGTTGCTTAGCCACTCTTTAAGTTTATCTGTTGCTGGAGGGACGGCAACTGCACACCGTCTAAGGTTTTCAATATCCAGTCGGACATAATTGTTAAAACAAAGCGGGCTTTGATGCCCTAAAACCTTTTGTACAACAGAATAGGGAATATCTTCTGCCACCAACTCCGTCGCCAGGCTCATGCGCAGTGCGTGCGGGCCAGTTTTTCTCCTGTCGGTGTCTATACCTGCCTTCGCCAAATAGCGAGACATTTCATGATGCGCTACAGTTTGCCCAATTGGTGTAAACGGACATTGTACCCGTAAAAATATATTCTCACTGTCCGAACTGGGACGACCCTTTGTTAGATAGGCTAAAAGAGCTTCTTTAACATCCGGTAAAAGTTCCAGTCTTGCAGATACACCGGTTTTTTTCTGAACAAATTCGATGGTATTTGTATCCCAATGAATATTTTTCTTTTTCAAGTTGCAGATATCAGACGTACGGATGCCGAGTCGTGCGGCCAGCAGCAACATGGCACGGTCCCGTAATCCTTTGTCGGTACTTTTATCTACAACATTTAGAAGCTTTTGGATTTCATCTTTTGAATAGACAGTAGGCATGGGTTTTGCGCGGCGAACCGCGGGGACAAATTCAGCCAAATTCAACGGATGAATCTGCTCTTGATAAAGATATTTCATGAGTTTTCTAACTGCACAGCGAAAGTTCTCTTTCGAGCCGCTTGCTGAAAACGCTGCATAGAGGATCTGTGCGTTAATTTCCTTTAGATCTGAAATCCCTTGCTGTTCTACGAAATGAAGAAATTCGTAACAATACAGATCTTGAAGTTTGCGTGTACCATCGCTAATAGACTGCTTACAGAGCATTTCATCGAATCTCTCAAAGACACCGCTAAAGTGCTTTAAATCTTTCTGCTTTTTCCATGTATGGACTACGACATATGGTCTTTTGTTTAGAATGTCATTCAGCCGTCTCACATAAAAAGACATGTAAAACTGTCGACCGCTGGAGATTCTGCCACCATGTGTTGCCAAATAAGTTTCACCTACGGCTTCGGTGTACTCAAGGATTTGATTCTCTCTCATGTAGCGATCTACTCTGCCCATGGCTTCACGGTAATGTCGAATAGACTCGCTGGGGTACTCCTTTTCGTGTAGTTGGGAAAGAAGATCCTCCCACAACTGCGGCATATTGCCCGTGACAATTTCACATTTCATGGAATGCACCACCTTCTATATTTCTGAATGGCTTTTGCCTTTTTCAGAATACAAGACGGTGGTGCATTGAGCAATATTATCCCAGCAGCAGAATTTAGAAAGGTGTGATATAAGTGAATGATATGAAAACTCCTCGGATAACAAAACTCACGGGATTACACGGCTGGGATGTCCCCGGCGCGGACCCGAAGGCCTATGAGCAGAACGGGATGAAAATGGGAGGGATGAAGTTTGGCTAAGAAAGTGTTTGCCATGTATCTGGCAAAGGAGGGCAATCCTAACAGCGATGCATACGCAAAGCTGGACTTGCCTGCCTCACCGTTGGAACTGTGGGACGCGCTGGACAAGGTGCGGCTTCAGACGGACGATATCCTGTACATGGAGATCGAAGACTACTTTGCCTTTGAGTATCTCTCGCCCCACTTGGATGGATTAGACATTAGCCTCAACGAGCTCAACGATCTTGCCGCACAGCTTGCGGCATTGGACGAAGTGCAGGAGGTCGCCTTTGACGGTTTCCTGCGCATGGAGGTGCAGAATAAAGTCGATACCAACGGCGGCGTCATCACAATGCAGGATACCGCCTACCTCTCCCAAGCCATCCTCACAGCCATTCAGGGTACACTGGACGACAACAACAATCGGCTCTGCCGTATTCTTTTCAAGTGCGCGGTGGAGCAGAACATGATGAGCCACACCATCGCCGCGCACTTCCGTACCGATCCCATTCACACGCGGGAGCTGCGGGCCTACGCCGTGGACGAGGTGAAGCGCACCAACGGTCAGGTGAGTTTTGAAAACGCTGTGCGGAGCCAGCGGCGCATAGAGCCGGATGACACATGGCCCGGATCGTACTGATTTCGCCCTACCTCAAGGGCGGACAGAATGCCGCGAAGCTGGCCCAGCGCACCCGCTACGTCGCCACCCGTCCCGGCGTGGAGCTGCTGGTGGATGAGCGCAGTACACTCCCCGCCACAAAAAAACAGCAGGATTTTATCACGCGGCTGCTGAAGTCCTTCCCCTCCTGCTGGGAACTCATTGAGTACGAGGAATATCTGGATCACCCCACCCAGGGCAGCGCCTCCGCGTTCATCCAGCAGGTGCAGGAAAACTACATAGAGGTGCTGGATCAAAAGGAGAATTTCATCGACTACATCTCTCACCGTCCCGGCGTCCAGAAGGACGGCGAGCACGGGCTGTGGGATGCCCACGGCAAGGTACAAAATCTCGCGCGGGCGGTACGGGAGGTGGCGGAGCACACCGGAAATGTGTGGACGCCGGTGATCGCGCTGCGCCGTGAGGACGCAGAGCGGCTGGGCTATGACAGCGCGGAAAACTGGCAGGCTCTGGTGAACGCCTCCATCTGCGATATCGCAAAGGCGTATAAGATCCGACCGGGAAACCTGCGTTGGTACGCTGCGTTCCACCAGAAGCCAAATCAGGTGCATATCCACATGATCATTTTCTCCGCAGATCCAAAGGAGGGCTACCTCACCAAAGAGGGTATCCGGGAAATGAAATCCGTCTTCGCCAGACGGATCTACCACGCGGATCGGATGCACATCTACCAGCAAAAGGATACCGCGCGGCAGGAGTTGCAGGCGCAGACCCGCAAGGCAATGGTGGAGTGCATCGCACAGCTGGAGCATGGCACGTCGGATAACCCGCGTCTGGAGCAGCTCACCGAGGAGTTAGCAGAGCGTCTGCTGACGATCAAGGGCCGAAAGGTCTACGGCTACCTGCCGCCAAGGGTCAAGGCCATCGTGGATGCCATCGTGGAGGAGCTGGCGAAGGACGAGCGGGTGTCCGCCGCCTACGAAACGTGGCAGACGCTCTACGAGCAGGTGTGTCTGGACTACGATCAGCGGCCGCGCAAGCGTCTGCCGCTCTCCCAGCAAAAGGAGTTCCGGAGCGTCCGCAATATGGTCATTCAGGAAACAATGCAATGGATAGCGGAGCGGCAGCGGTACGCGGATGTGCGGAGAACTCCTTCCACGCAGGAAGGACCTGTCATCAAAAAGGATGCCGCAGAAGCCGTGCCAAAGAACTCTGAGGTCACGGCATCTCCCGCGTCGGCGCAGCCCAAATCTGACCGTGCGGCGAGTGCCACGCCAGAAGATTCCGCCTCCTCTGATGATGCCGCATCTAAGGGTACCACACCGCCTGCGGTTGAAGATGCACCGGCTTTTTCTCAGTGGTCAGATCACCCCGAACAGCAGAAAGGGAGCGCACCGGCAGGATCAGATTATCGTGCTCCCACGGTGGGCGAAACCGTCGTGCGGATGCTGCATCACATGAGCAGAATTTTTGGAGACAACAGCAAGATCGACCAGATCCACCGCGGCTTGCAGATCGACCGTAAGCGCCGTCAGGAATTGCAGCGCAAGCGGCTGGCGATGGGACACAAGCCGGACGACCATGAGGAACAAACATTCAGATAGCGCAAAGCAGAATTATGAAAGGAAACATCATGAGCAAATTTATCTATTTCACGCCGGAGGAAAAAGCACGTGCGCAGAACACGGATCTCGTGTCGCTGCTGCGCGCCCAGGGCGAGCGACCTGTGCGCTCCGGCCGGGAGTTCCGCACTCCCAATGATCCCAGCATCACCGTGCGGGGCAACAAATGGTTTGATCACTCCGCACGGGTCGGCGGCTATGCCGTCAGCTTTGTCCAGCGCTATTACCGTCTCCCTTATCCGGAGGCGGTTTTGCTTTTGCTGGGCAGGAAAAATAACAAATCGTATGAGCAGGCGAAGCCCGCAAAGGAGGCTCCGAAGCCCTTCGCTCTGCCGGAGCCATATGGAACCATGCGGCGTATGTATGCCTACCTCATGCGTCAGCGCCACGTTGACCGCGAGGTTATTTCCGCCTTCGTACATGAAAAGCTGCTCTACGAGGACAAGCATCACAACTGTGTTTTCGTGGGGCTGGATGGCAGCGGTGAGGCCAAGCACGCGCACATCCGCAGTACCAACAGCGAGGGACGGGTGTTCCGCATGAACATTGCGAGCAGCGCGAGCGAGCACTGCTTCCATAAGGACGGCACGGACAAGTCCCTCTATGTGTTCGAGGCGCCCATCGACCTTCTGTCCCACATTACCCTCTATCCATACGGCTGGCAGGAACACAGCTATGTTGCCTGCTGCGGAACTTCTATTCAGCCAGTGCTGGAACGGCTGCGGCAGAATCCGAAGCTGGACATGGTGTATCTGTGCCTCGACAACGATGACGCGGGCAATGACGCCTGCGACCATATGACGGATACGCTGGAGGACATGGGCTTGGATGTGGAGCGACTCTGCCCGGTGCGCAAGGACTGGAATGACGATCTCTGCGCTAAATTCGAGAAGAAGGAGAAAGACACATGAACGAAAATGTATGGCCCCTGATTTTGCTTGGCGGCGGACTGCTGGCATTCTTGCTCGTGGTGTCCTTCCTCTCCAAGAATTATTCTCTCAACAATTTCAAGAGCAAAACCGTTGGCGACGGTCAGCACGGAACGGCGCGTTGGGCAACCCCCAAGGAAATTCACACGACCTATCATGTGGTCCCGTTCCGTCCTCGCCGCTGGCGCAAGGGAGAGGAACTGCCTACGGTGCAGGGCATCATTCTCGGCAGCATGGGCGGCAGAAAGCGCAGAGCCAAAAGAGGTGTGATTTCGCAAACCACTCACAAGCTGCTGGAGAGGCTCCGCCGTCCTACAGCAGGGAAAAAAGAAAAGCGAAAGCCGAAGAAAAAGAAGTCGGCAATTTCCAAAATCAAAAATGTGGTGGAAAATCAGCGGGATGTCCGCGCGCTGGTGGACAGCGATGATATCCACTGCCTTATGATCGGTGCTTCCGGCGTGGGTAAAACTGCATACTTTTTATACGCCAACTTAGAGTATGCCAGCGCCAGCGGCATGAGCTATCTGGCGCTGGATACCAAGGGGGATTTGGCACGCAACTATGGAGCCATTGCCTCCCGGTATTACGGCTACAAGGTATCCGTCATTGACCTGCGCAATCCAACCCGCTCAGACGGCTTCAATTTCCTGACGCTGATGAATCACTACATGGATATTGCGCGCAAGCATCCGGAGAACCTCGCTGCCCGAGCGCGCGCAGAGAAATACGCCAAGATCCTCGCCAAGACCATTATCAACCCGGACGGCGACGCTGCACAATACGGCGAGAATGCTTTCTTCTACGACAGTGCGGAAGGTTTGCTGACTGCCATTGTGCTTCTGCTGGCAGAGTTCGCCCCACCCAAGGATGGGGAGCCGGAGAAGCGGCACATCGTTTCCGCCTTCAAACTGGTGCAGGATCTGCTGGCGGTGCCGAAGTCAAGAGGCAAGAACGGTTTTCAGCTGCTCATGGATGAACTGCCGCCGGAGCATAAGGCCCGGTGGCTGGCAGGCGCAGCCCTCACCAGTGCGGATCAATCTATGGCTTCGGTCATGTCCACCGTCATGTCCCGCCTCAACGCCTTTCTGGATACGGAACTGGAGCAGGTCATCTGCTACGACAGCCCCATCAACGCTGAAATGTTTGCCTCGGAGAAGTGCGCCATCTTCCTGATTTTGCCGGAAGAAGATCCCGCCAAGAATTTCATCGCGGCGCTCATGATACAAAATCTGTCCCGCGAATTGTTCTCCGTGGCGGATGAAACCGGCGGCAGGCTCAAAAACCGCGTGGTGCTGTTTTGCGATGAGCTGGGAACCATGCCGCCCTTTGACATCCTGCCCCTATTCAGCGCGGGGCGCTCCCGCAGACTGACGCTGGTACCCATTATCCAGAGCCTTGCCCAACTGGAGAAGAACTATGGTAAAGAAGGTGCGGAAATTATATGTGACAACTGCCAGGACACCATCTTCGGCGGCTTTTCGCCCCAGAGCAAAACGGCAGATGCCCTCTCCGCTGCACTCGGCAGCAGGACGGTACTGTCCGGCTCCGTCAGTCAGGGGAAAGAGAGCAGCCAGTCCTTGCAGATGATGGAGCGTGCGCTCATGACGCCGGATGAATTGAAATCTATCCCCAAGGGAGAGTTTGTGGTGATGAAAACGGGAACCCATCCCATGCGCACTAAACTGCGTCTCTTTCTGGATTGGGGCATCACCTTTGACCCGGACGGCTACCGGATGCCGGAGCAGGCTGCCCGAAAGATTGCCTATGTTGACCAGAGCGAACTCATCCGCAGCATTCATCGGAGCTGCACAAAGAGTCCCTATAACATGGAGGGAGGCAGATGAGTCAATTCAACTTTATTTACGCCGAGGAGCATCTGAGCCACCGGGAGAAGGCGGTCTATATCTACCTTCGGGATCGGGCGGACGCCTCCGGTGTCTGCTGGCCTGGGATCAAGACCATTGCCCGTGAATTGGGACTTTCGCCGCGGACAGTCCAGCGGGCATTGGCAGTTCTGGAACACAGGCAGCTCATTGAGAAGCGGCAGCGCCACCGCGCCAACGGCAGCCTGACCAGCAATCTGTACCGCCTGACAGCGGCAAAAAAGTCACAGCCTCCCGCCAAGGGGGGACTGTGACCTTTTTTACAGGGGCACCCCGCAAAGTCGAAAGACTTTGTGGGGAGAGGAAACGCGGCGGAGCGAGTGAGGTTTCGCGCCCGCGCGGAAACGAATGACGCGAAGCCCGCGTTGACGATGTCTATAGGGTGGCGTCATCATGGCGCATCCAGAAGAGCCTACTCTACCGGAGGATACAGGACAGAGAAAGAACAAGAATACCGCTTCAAATACCGTTGACGGGTCCTCTGCTCGTTCCGTATTTTATTCTTTGCTGTCCGCTTTAACCATCGGATTGGTTCATCTGCTTTCATGAGGGTATCAATCTTTTCAACAGCTGTGTGGAATGTATCCTGCGCAATTTCCTCCGCACGGTGAGGATCAGAAATATGAGCCATGGCATAGAGCTTAATTTGGTTGAAATACTCTCGGTAGAGCACAGTGAAAAATTCTTCTTGGTCGGGGCGCATCTTCGATCACCTCTTTTTTTGCCTGTGGCTTGTTGGCATCCCAGCCCTTGTCTAAAATCTCAGCGCATGGGCATGGCATACAAGTGCCGAGATATGCGTATACTAACCTCTTTGCGGCTATTCTACCATACGCAGACACCATGATGAAACTATTATTTGAAAATTTTAGCAAATCCTGTCCGCTTTTCAAGATAGCGTACATATAACAACGAATACAAACAAATAAAAATTTGGCATTTGGCACATGCGCATATCAAGCAGGTTTGCCATATTTACAAAATGACTGTGTGGAGAGGAAGTGAGTCCAATGGGCAAGTTTTTAGGAAAAGGTTTCGTGAAAAATATTTTGTGAGAACTGGCAAAACCCTGTGAAACAGCGC
>ULQC01103491.1_pt1 | contig 10638 bp, 8 predicted proteins | sample 1954091 | NCBI WGS metagenome assembly ULQC01 (sample SAMEA4835645, study PRJEB28245) | human gut metagenome | biome: gut microbiome; material: fecal sample | place: Denmark | collected 2008
GTTTTAAGTGAAAAACAGATACCGCAAAAGACAGCATGCGGGGACAGAACCTATATGGGAGGCTTGAAAAATTCATGATTTTTAAGTGACCAAAGCGGTTCCGTCCCCGCATGCTGTCTTTTTATGTATGGCTTTGCATCGTTACAAAAATGCAAATTCGTTGTTTTGAATAAACAGAGTATTCAATATTTGGTAAATATGATAAGGGGGTTGGGGATTGTTTTTTGATGCAGAGTATGGTATTGTAAATATAACGAGTTCCGGAAACGTTACCGACACCGTTTCCGGAAATACAGACGAGATACAGGCAGCCCTGTTTTTACGAAACAAAATGAGCTGGCTAGAAGGGCTGTATAAGTTACAATTTGCTGCGTATCCGTGAACAGGAATTATGTATTTGTGGGGTCGGATGGATAGAAAAAACGACAAGGAGAAAGGGTTTAAAAATGAGAGCAAGTGGTATTTTACTTCCGGTAGCTTCGCTGCCGTCCCGATATGGTATCGGATGTTTTTCGAAAGAAGCGTATGAATTTGTGGATCGCCTGGAGGAGGCCGGCCAGAGCTACTGGCAGATTCTTCCACTTGGACCGACGGGATATGGAGATTCGCCGTACCAGTCGTTCTCTACTTTTGCAGGAAATCCATATTTTATTGATCTGGAAACCCTGGTAAAAGAGGGACTTCTGACAGAAGAAGAGTGTGATGCGTGCGATTTCGGCGACAATGCAGAGTATATTGATTACGAAAAGATTTATCTGTCCCGTTTCAAAGTACTCAGAAAAGCATTTGAAAGATTTGCGGCAGATGACGTATATGATGCATTTGTATCGGAAAATGGTTACTGGCTGGAGGATTATGCGCTGTATATGGCGATTAAGGATGCACTCGGCGGAATCAGCTGGAGTGAATGGCCGGCAGAATTAAAGGACAGAGAAGAAGCAGCACTGAATCAGAAACGGGAAGAACTTGCCGGGGAGGTTGCATTTTACAAATTCCAGCAGTTTATGTTCCTGAAACAGTGGAAAGCACTGAAAGCATACGCAAATGAAAAGGGTATCCGTATCATCGGTGATATTCCGATTTATGTGGCATTTGACAGCGCTGACACCTGGGCAAATCCGGTTCTGTTCCAGTTTGATGAGGACAACCAGCCAAAAGCAGTTGCCGGATGCCCGCCGGATGCGTTCTCCGCAACCGGACAGCTCTGGGGCAACCCGTTATACAAATGGGACTATCATAAGAGCACAGGTTATGCATGGTGGCTGTTACGTCTGGCTCACGTGTTTAAACTGTACGATACTGTCCGCATCGACCATTTCCGCGGATTTGATGAATATTATTCCATCCCGTTCGGTGATCAGACGGCAGAGCGCGGCCACTGGGAAAAAGGACCGGGCATGGATCTGTTCAACACCGTCAAAGAAAAGCTCGGCGATGTGGATGTCATCGCAGAAGACCTGGGATATCTTACCGAGAGCGTGATCGAAATGGTGAAAGAATCCGGCTATCCGGGTATGAAGGTGTTGCAGTTTGCTTTTGACTCCCGTGAGGAGAGTGATTATCTGCCGCACAATTACGAGAGAAACTGTGTTGTCTACACCGGAACGCACGACAATGATACCATTCTTGGATGGTATTATGTCATGAGTGAGGAAGACCGCGAATTCTCCAAAGAGTATATGGGAAATGCAAAGAGTACCGACGAGGAACTCCCGTGGGATTTCATTCGCATGTCAATGGAGAGCGTGGCAAATCTGGCTGTCACTCCGATGCAGGAATTTTTAGGTCTTGGAACGGAGGCGAGAATTAACTATCCGTCTACACTTGGAAATAACTGGAAATGGCGCCTGCTTCCGGGACAGTTTACACTGGAGCTGGCAAAGAGAATTCATCGGCTGACACAGATTACAGCACGTAGTGCAAAATAAAAATACGCGCCGGAGAGAAAGAAAAACAGGCCGGGAAAACAAGCCGGAAGAGATTCCGGCAGAACAGGTACAGAGTTTAAAGGAGAGGCCTGCAGAATATGGAACAGGTAACAATCAGGGACATTGCCCGCAAATGTAAGGTAGGCGTGAGTACCGTATCGAGAGCGATGAACAATCATCCGGACATCAATCCGGAAACAAAAGAGATGATTTTAAAGGTCATTGCCGAATCGAATTACGTACCGAACAACAGTGCCAGAAACCTGAAGCGGTCGAATGCCAAAGCGATTGCCATTCTGGTAAAAGGCATGGACAACATGTTCTTCAACAACATGATCAGTGTGATTGAAGAGGTTGTGCGAAAAAAGAAATACTCCTGCATTATTGAGCGAGTAGAGGAAAAGGCAAATGAGGTAGACTCCGCGATCGAGATCGTCAAAGAAAAACGGCTGCGCGGCATCATTTTCCTCGGCGGAAACTTTACGCATCCGCATGAGAAAATGGCGCAGATCCCGGTTCCGTACGTGATCAGTACAATCGGGGCGGTTTCAGACGGAGGAAAACCGTGCGCGAGCGTATCGGTCGATGACTACAGGGAAAGCTATAAGATGGTAGATTATCTCTGTGGTCTCGGGCACCGGCGCATTGCCATCATTACCGCCTGCGAGGACGACATCAGTATCGGACGGCTCCGTCTGAATGCGTACCGTCAGGCTTTACTGGATCATGGGATACCTTATGACCCTGATCTGGTATTTCATATGACGAAGGACGACACGTATTCTTTCGCCACAGGGTACAAGGTAACAAAAGAAATTCTGGAAAAAAAGACGGAGTTTTCCGCGCTGTATGCCACCGCGGATACGCTGGCAATCGGTGCGTGCCGTGCCTTAAAAGAGGCCGGGCTTACCGTGCCGGATGATATTTCCGTTGCAGGATTTGACGGAATTGATGCGGGAGAGTATTATATACCCAGTATCACAACGATCCGCCAGCCGGTGGAGCAGCTTGCCGCAGAGACGGCGAAGATGCTGTTTTCCTTAATTTCAGGAAAAGAAGAACCCTGCAGCAAAGTATACGATGGGGAACTCGTCGTAAGGGAATCTACGAAGTCGCGGATCGCGCAGCAGTAAAATATTTGCTGTTTCGCTGCCCCAAAAAGTGATTCAGAAGTGAACCGTCCCATTCAGGGAAAAGCTTTGCATGGAACTGCGAAAGCTGCCAATTGCAGGAAATCTGGAATGGCAGCGCAACTAAATGACACTGTGGGAATTTATCCACAGCAATACGAGGAGAAAAAAATGGAAGAAAGAATTCAGGCAATCTTAAAAGAGCGTTTTGGAAGAGATCTGGACAACTGCACAAAGAGCGAAATCTTTGAAACCCTGATGGTTATCACCAAACAGGAGATGGCAGGTCGCAAAAGAAACACCGGAAGTAAGAAGCTGTATTATATTTCAGCAGAGTTTCTGATCGGAAAACTGCTGTCCAATAACCTGATTAACCTTGGCATGTACGAGGAAGTTGAAAAAGCACTTGCAGCTCACGGAAGAGAGCTGACCGAGATCGAGGAGATGGAAATGGAGCCGTCCCTTGGAAACGGAGGTCTCGGCCGTCTGGCAGCATGCTTCCTTGATTCTATCGCAACGCTTGGCCTGCCGGGAGACGGTATCGGCCTTAATTATCACTTCGGTCTGTTCCGCCAGCTTCTGGTCGACCACAAACAGAAAGAAGTGAAAAATCCATGGATCACAAATGAGAGCTGGCTCGTCAGACAGCCGGTATCCTTTGCAGTTCCGTATAAAAACTTCACGATGCATTCTACCCTGTATGATATCGACGTACCGGGTTACAACAATGGCTGTAACCGTCTGCATCTGTTCGATGTAGATACGGTAGACGAGAGTATCGTTCCATCAGACAGCATCAACTTTGACAAGCATCAGATCCAGAAAAACCTGACACTGTTCCTCTACCCGGATGACAGCGACCGTGCCGGACAGCTGCTTCGTATCTACCAGCAGTATTTCATGGTCAGCAACGGCGCACAGTTCATCCTGATGGAGTGCGAGCAGAAGGGCTACGATCTGCATAAGCTGTATGATCACGTTGTGATCCAGATCAACGATACTCATCCGTCCATGGTCATTCCGGAGCTGATCCGTCTGCTGCAGGAGAGAGGCTTTACCATGCAGGAAGCCATCGATGTTGTAAGCAAGACCTGTGCTTACACCAACCACACCATCCTGGCAGAGGCACTGGAAAAATGGCCGATCGATTACCTCGAGGAGGTTGTTCCGCACCTGATGCCGATTATCCACGAGCTGGACGCACAGGCAAAGAAGAAATACAAAGATGAGAAAGTAGCGATCATCGACAAGGATCAGCGCGTCCACATGGCACACATGGATATCCACTACGGATTTTCTGTTAACGGCGTTGCAGCACTGCACACCGAGATCCTGAAAAACTCCGAGCTGAAACCGTTCTACGATATTTATCCGGAGAAATTCAACAACAAGACAAACGGAATCACTTTCCGCCGCTGGCTGCTGCACTGCAACCGTGAACTGGCACAGTATATCGAGAGCCTGATCGGACCGGGATTCAAAAAAGATGCCGACGAGCTGGAAAAACTGCTCAAATACAAAGACAACAAGAAGGTTCTTGCAAAACTTGAGGAGATCAAACACAACCGTAAACTGGATCTCAAACAGTTCCTGTATGAGACACAGAATATCGCGCTGGATGAAAATTCCATCATCGATGTACAGATAAAACGTCTTCATGAGTACAAACGCCAGCAGATGAACGCCCTGTACGCTATTTACAAATACATGGATATCAAGAGCGGCAACAAGCCGAAAACCCCGATCACCATGGTATTCGGTGCAAAGGCTGCACCGGCTTATATCATCGCAAAAGATATCATTCATCTGATCCTGTGCCTGCAGGAGCTGATTGATAACGATCCTGAGGTAAGCCCGTACTTCAAAGTGATTATGCTTGAGAACTACAACGTATCAAAAGCTGCAAAGGTGATCCCGGCAGCAGATATCTCCGAGCAGATCTCCCTGGCATCCAAAGAGGCTTCCGGAACCGGAAACATGAAATTCATGCTGAACGGTGCCCTGACGCTTGGAACAGAAGACGGTGCAAACGTTGAGATTGGCGATCTTGTCGGAAAAGAGAACATCTACATCTTCGGAAAGAAACCGCAGGATGTCATCGACCTGTACGCAGATGCTGCTTACTGCTCAAAAGACATCTATGACGAAGATCCGGAGATTGCAAAGCTGGTTGATTTCATCGTCAGCGATGAGCTTCTTGCTATCGGCGACAAGGTTTGCCTGGAGAGACTCTACAAAGAGATCCTGAACAAAGACTGGTTCATGACGCTGCTCGACCTGAAAGAGTACATCAAGACAAAAGAAAGAGTATACAAAGACTACGAGAACAAAGATGCATGGAACAAGAAGTGCCTGATCAACATCGCAAAAGCAGGCTTCTTCTCCTCCGACCGTACCATTGCACAGTACAACGAGGATATCTGGCATCTGGCATAAGTGCAGAACATGCATACAAAACGCCGCCGCAGACGATTCGGTTCGTCCGCGGCGGCGCTTTTTAATGCAATTTTTATGAAAGATTCAGCCGCCTGCTTAAGATATAGCGGCAGATCAGGAACAGAACAACGCAGAGCACCACGGTGATGATAAGTGTGGAAACCGAGGATGTGGTAACCACAGCAGTCGGTGTGGAGTCCTGGAAAACACGGACGATGCTGATTCCGCCAAAGATCTGGATCACGGTAGTCATGCCGATGTAAGAGAGGACAGCCGTCAGAATTTTGTGGCTGGATACCAGGCTTCCGATGCTGATGGCGGCATAGAACAGAAGAATGCCAAAGAACAGCGAAGCGAAGAAGCCAACGATGGAAAACAGTGCCATACCGATGTGGTTCGTGATGCCGATCAGGGAAAAAGCAGCATCGGCAACACAGGTAATCTGTGCCCAGAGATAGGACAGAAAATCGGAAAAGGTCATGGTCTTGTTGTAAAAAAGCAGGGTGTTTGCGGTAAAATACCGGATTGCGGACGGCAGAAGCAAAAAAGCGAAGGAAGCGAGAACGGAAAGTGTGTTTAAGATGCTCCATGCGCCGAAAACCAGCATTTTGGAGAGAATATGATCCGTTGCCGATACCGGAAGGACGTTGGTCAGATACCCTTCGTCGGTAAAAAGATTTTTATAGTAGCGCTGGATCATCAGCACCTGTGTCATGACGGATGCGGCGATCACAATCAAAACGTACGCAAACAGATAGAGGACGATCAGCAGATCCGGCAGCTCAGAAAGCTGGGAAAAGAGGAATCCGGAGCCTCCGAGAGCGCCCATGAAAATGGCGGCACCGTTCAGCAGCGCCATGTTTTTCCAGCATGCTTTCCACTCATGTTTCAGACATTTTTTTAACATTTGAATACCTCCCTGAAATAAGAATCAATCGATTCACCCTCCTGCATCCGGATATCCTCAACCGAGGCGTGCAGTTTTAACTGGCCCTCCTGGATAAAGATGACCTCATCGAGAATATTTTCGACATCGGAAATCAGATGTGTTGAGATGAGGATGGATGCGTCTGGTTCGTAGTTGTTTAAAATCGTAGATAAAATGTAATCGCGTGCTGCCGGATCGACGCCTGCAATCGGCTCGTCGAGGCAGTAGAGCTTTGCGCGGCGGCTCATCGTGAGGATGAGCTGGACTTTCTCTTTCGTTCCCTTCGACATCGTTTTCAAACGGTCCTTCGGGCTGATTTTTAAGGATTCCAGCATGGCATTGGCGCGGGACATGTCAAAGTCCTCAAAGAAATCGCTGTAATACGTTAAAAGATCCGAGACGCGCATCCAGCTGCCGAGATACATTTTATCCGGCAGATAGGAGACGATCCGTTTTGTCTCAATACCGGGATGATTTCCGGCGATGAGGACTTCACCCTCACTCGGGGTCAGCAGTCCGTTCAGCAGCTTTAAGAGCGTCGTCTTTCCGCTTCCGTTGGGCCCCAGCAGTCCGATAATTTTCCCGGAATCCAGGGAAAGGTTGAGATGATCGAGCGCGGTGTGGTTTCCGAAGCGCTTCGTCAGGTCTTTACACGTTACAAGTTCACTCATGATTTTCTTCCTCCTCAATCGTTTCGGCAAGTAGCTGCCGGATTTCCTCCGGGGTTATGCCGAGCTGTTTCATGTGGGCAACAAAAGCAGATACTTCTGCGGCGGCAAGTTCTTTTTTCATCTGATGAATCAACTCCTTATCTTCGGTAATAAAGCGTCCGCTGGTCCGCTGGGAATAGATCAGTCCGCTGCGTTCCAGTTCGGAAAGCGCTTTCTGCATTGTGTTCGGGTTGACGGCGGCCTCCTGCGCGAGATCGCGGACGGACGGAAGCTTATCGCCCGGCTGATAGCGCCCGGTGATGATGTCCATCTGTACCCGCTCGATGATCTGCAGATAGATCGGCCGCGAGGAATCAAGATTCCATGGCATATGGCATTCACTCCTTTTGTACTACTATATTAATTTGATAGTACAATCATACAATCGGTTTATGGATTTGTCAAGAAAATTAAGAAAAAATTTTAGATTTAGAGGTTAAATTGTGGTAAACTAAGCGTAAGTGCGGCACATTAGTATTAGAAGAAAAACCGCAGAAATAGTTCCGTCTAAAAAGATGGATGAAGGGAGAAATATGGCAGAAATTAAACTGAAAAAAAGAGAAGAGATGGAACCGGCGTACTGCTGGGATCTTTCGAGTTTGTTTGGTAGTGATGAAGAATTTGAGAAAACAGAGCAGGAGCTTGCGAAGAAAATAGAAGCGTTCCGCGCAAAACAGGGAACAATGAAAGAGAGTGCAGAAGCGCTGTATGACGTTCTTTCCGGTCTGGATGACATCAGCCGCGTCTTTTCCAGCCTGTATGTCTATGCAAGCCAGAAATATCACCAGGATATGGGAAATCAGAAGTATCAGGGCTATGCCGGAAAGATGGACAGCATGATGGCTGTTCTTGCGGATGCCTCTTCTTTCGTAGAGCCGGAGATCCTGGAGCTTGACGAGGAGACGGTTACAGAATTTGAAAAAGCATATGAGCCGCTCCGTCTGTACGATCGCATATTAAAAGAAAACTTCCGCAAGAAAGAGCACATTCTCTCGCCGGAGATGGAGGCGGTTCTTGCAAAAGCCGGAGAGATGGCATCCAGCCCGGATCAGATTTTCTCGGCATTTTCGAACGCAGACCTCAGATTCCAGCCGGTCACGGATGAAGAGGAAAATCAGGTTCCACTGAGCCACGGCACCTTCGTCGGATTTTTACAGTCGAAGGACCGCCGGGTCAGAAAAGAAGCGTTTGAGAAGTATTATGCGGAGTATGAAAAACACAAAAACATGCTCGCCGCAACGTTCGGTGCCAATCTGAAACAGGCTGCATTCTTTGCAGATGTAAGAAAATATCCATCTGCACTGGCTGCATCGCTGGATGGCGGAAATATCCCGGTTTCGGTTTACGACAAGCTGCTCGAGGCGATTCATGCAAAAATGCCGGCGATGTACCGCTACGTGGCACTGCGTAAGAAGCTGCTCGGTGTGGATGAACTTCATATGTATGATGTTTACGTTTCTCTGACGAAAGAGTACGAGCAGAAATATACGTATGAGCAGGCGATCGAGATCGTGAAGAAAGCGCTTGCCGTGCTCGGGGATGATTATGTGGCACTGCTGGACAAGGGCTTTTCGGAGCGCTGGGTGGATGTTTATGAGAACGAAGGAAAAAAGAGCGGTGCTTACTCCTGGGGTTCTTACGATTCCCATCCGTATGTGCTGATGAGCTTTAACGGAAATATCGATTCGGTCTTCACACTGGCGCATGAGATGGGCCATTCGCTGCATTCCTGGTATTCGAACCATACACAGCCGTTTACGTATGCGGAGTACCGCCTCTTTGTCGCTGAGGTGGCATCAACCTGCAACGAGGCACTGCTGATCCGCTATCTGCTGAAGCATGCGAAAGAAAAAGAGGAGAAGATTTTCCTGCTGAATTATTTCCTGGATCAGTTTAAGGGAACGGTGTTCCGCCAGACGATGTTTGCGGAGTTTGAGAAGCGGATTCATGAGAAGATGGCAGAGGAAGGCACGCTGACGGCGGACGGTATTTCGGAGCTGTATCTGTCGATCAACAAGGAGTATTTCGGACCGGATATGATTTCGGATCCGCAGATCGCGCTGGAATGGGCGAGAATTCCGCATTTTTATACACCGTTCTATGTATATCAGTATGCAACGGGATTTTCGGCGGCGATTGCGATCAGCAGCAAGATCCTGGCAGGGGAGCCGGGTATCGTGGAGAAGTACAAACAGTTCTTAAGCGGCGGCTGCTCGATGGATCCGATCGACCTTTTGAAGATCTGCGGCGTCGATATGACGAAGCCGGAGCCGGTGGAAGAGGCGCTGGATGTGTTTGCTTCTTATGTGGAGGAGCTGGAGAAGCTGACCGCGGAAGCGTAAGCACAGGTTTTAAAGTTGCATAAATTTGATGGGAAATATGTGTGAAAAATATACAAAATTTGGCGTGTTTTTCCCTTGAAAAAGTTTTTGGATATGTTACAATATTATTACAGAGTAAAAATGGATGAGCTGGAAATTGAAAAATATTTGCGATTAAGAGGGAGAATTTCCGTATTTCTGTCGAATGCGGAAGATTAAACGTAAATTTTTCGGAATGCGGCGTTGCTCCTGTAAAAATGGGGAGCGGGCCGTGGCCGGCTATGAAAGAAATATTACTGTTCATTCAGCAGTGAACTGTAACAAAAACAGACGGATAGCAGATGAAGTAAGGGTGAGAGTATGAATTTATATGAGGCTATTTTTGTTAGAAAATCAGTAAGGAGTTATTGTTTTGATACGCTTCCGCCGCAGACTTTGGATAAGATTTGGGAGCATTATAAGGAGATGCCGGCACTGTTTTCGGGCATCGGTGTGGATATGGCGATTCTGGACAACAGAAAAGGGCAGGAGAGAATGCTCAGTATGTTCAGTGTGAAGGCGCCGTATTATATGGCTTTTTATTCGGAGGAGTCAGAACGATATCTGATGAACGTGGGTTATATTATGGAACAGATGGTGCTGTATCTGTGCAGTATCGGACTGGGAACCTGCTTTATCGGAAGTAATCGTGTGAAAAAGGCGGAGCTTGAGAAGAACGGAAAGCGGCTGGTGGGGATCGTCGCTTTTGGTAAGAGTCATGGTTCGCATACGAGACGGCAAAGTGAAGCAAAGAGACTGCCGCTGGAGGATCTTTGTGTGTTCAAAGAGGTGCCGCGACAGTGGATGACGCAGATGCTGGAAGCGGCGAGACTGTCGCCATCCAGTATGAACAGCCAGCCGTGGAGATTTGTGGTGTATGATAACAGAATTCATATTTTCTCGAAGAAGCACAGTGTGGAGAAGCTTCGGAAGTGGGATGAGGTGAATTTCGGGATTATGTTTGCAAATATGATGGTGGCAGCAGAGGAACTGTGGCTGGATGTTGACCTGATCAGACTCGGGGATATTTCGCAGAAAAACTTCTCAAATAATCAGTATGTGCTGAGCGCGATTCTGAAGGCTTAGGGGAGAAAGGATGGACGACCTCGGACGACCTCGTGCGGCTTCGTACCTGCATCGCAGGTA
>ULQC01023625.1_pt1 | contig 10627 bp, 10 predicted proteins | sample 1954091 | NCBI WGS metagenome assembly ULQC01 (sample SAMEA4835645, study PRJEB28245) | human gut metagenome | biome: gut microbiome; material: fecal sample | place: Denmark | collected 2008
TTTCAAATGGATGAAGAAACATTGACGGAGCTCCACAATCTATGCCAGCGGGAAGTGAAAAGCATGAACGGAACTTTATCTCTGGAAGATATGATAAAGTAAAAAAATAGATGAAAGGATGGTGGCGAAGTCATGGCAAAAATCATTTTTACTGCACGATATGTGAAGAACATTTCCAAAGGACAAATGAAAAACTATGTAAAATACATCGCCACCAGACCGAATGCGGAAAGATATTCTCAGCCGATTTCTGATGAAGTTTCTGCACTCCAAAGGGAATGGATCGCAAAAGAACTGAAAAAAACTCCGAAGCGGAAAGAAGAATGTGCCACAGAATATCAGGCGTATGAAGAAAATCCAAACTGTCAAACAGCGGAAGATCTCATTCATAAAATCGCTGAGGTACAAATGTATCATGGAAATGATATGAAAAATTACGTGGGTTACTTAGCCAAACGCCCTCGGGCAGAGTTCACAGAGCAGGGGCATGCCCTGTGGAACGACAGAGATGAAAAGATTGATTTGCGGAAAGTCCAGAAGGAAGCGGCGGAATATCCGGGACGTATCTGGAACTTTGTGGTTTCTCTGAAACGAGAGGATGCCCAGCGATTGGGCTATGACAATGCAAAGGTGTGGAGATATCTGGTCACGCAAAAATCTTTGGCAATGGCAAAAGAAATGCGGATCGAACCGGAAAATCTGGTTTGGTATGGTGCTTTTCATAACGAAGGTCACCATCCGCATATCCATATCATGTGCTATTCTAAAGACCCAAAAGAGGGCTATCTGACGAAAAAAGGCATTGAAAATTTGAGAAGTGCCTTCGCTCATGAGATTTTCCATGATGAATTTTATCATCTCTATGAGCAGAAAGATGAGATGCGGAAATGGATTCGGGAGGAATGCAGAAACCTTTTGGAGCGTTCCTTGTCTTTGGAACACAAAGAAAATCCTTATGCACAGGCATTGCTATTCACCTTGGCAAAGAACTTGCAGACAGCAAAACATAAAAAAGTCTACGGTCGTCTTGCCAAAGAGAATAAATTGCTGGTGGATGAAATCGTTTCGGAAATCAGTAAGGATAAAAAGATAGATTCTCTTTACCAGTCATGGCTGGATTTGAAAGACGAGGTCATATCTTTTTATGACGGCAAAGGCTACGCCAGACATTCTTTTTCTGAGGAGCCAGAGTTTCGGAACATCAAAAATCTGGTGCTGAAAACGGCGTTGGAAATCAGCAATAAGCAAATGGAAAGCCAGCACCAAAAGAAAAATCAGATACAAAATGAAATCATCAGGAATCATTTGATACGGCTATTGAAAGAAGTCAGCAACATCGTTGTGGAAGATTATGAAAAACAGGATGCGGTCATCCAAACCGTTGACCGTAAACTGCGACAGAAAATTCAGGAGAAAAAAGAAGCCCATGGTATGAAAATGGGGTAATGCAGGAGGTGCTTTATGAGAAAGGTATCAAGGGTAATGAGTACCAAAGAAATCAGAGGGGTCAAATTTCATGTGGAAAGCTGCTTCAATGGAGACAAAGATATCACCGAAAAAGTAGCGGATATGATCAAAAAAGATTTTGAATCTGGTGCATATGACGAACCAGAGGAAGAAGATTCAGTAGATTGGGGTATGGATTCACCGGCTATGTAGGGATATGATGTTTGGCTGAAAGAAGGTGATTTTATGGAAAATATCGCTGCTGCAATTTACTGCAGACTCAGCCAGGATGACGGCAACGCCGGAGAATCCAACAGTATCCAGACACAGAAAGCATTGCTGAAACAGTACTGTGCGGAAAACAGAATCCCCATTGCAGGTGTTTATTGTGATGATGGATGGAGCGGAACAAACTTCGAAAGACCCCAGTTCAAACAGATGATGGCGGACATTGAAGCTGGAAAAATCAATGTGGTCATCGTCAAAGACCTCTCCAGATTTGGCAGAGAGTATGCCCAGATGGGGCTTTATATCGAGCATTACTTCGAGGAGAAGGGCGTCCGCTTCATCTCCATCGCAGAAAATTATGACTCAAAAAATGGTGCGGATAACTTAGTCCTTCCGTTCACGAATGTTATCAATTCCTATTACACCAGACAGGTGTCAGCCAAAACAAAAGCTGCCCATAGAGCCAGAGCAAAGGAGGGGATGTACCTTGGTGCCCATGCACCATTTGGTTATGAGAAAGATCCACAGAATAGACATAAACTCATTGTCGATCCGCCGGCAGCAGAAGCGGTGCAAATGATATTCAGACTTTTCGCCGATGGCATCGGATATGGGAAGATGACAAAGATATTGCGGGAGCGAAAAATCTTGAATCCTCAGGCATATTTCAATCGGAACCATCCCGATTATTATGAAAGCGATTACTGGAGACAGGATTTCGACTGGCACGCATCAACCATACGCTCTATTCTGAATAATCCGGTCTATCTGGGAAAGGCGGTGTTTGGCAGGACAAGAACAAAGGGATTTTTCGATAAAAGGAGAGAGGAAACGCCGGAAAAAGATTGGATCGTATATAATAATGCACATCAGGCTATCATTTCCGAAGAACTTTGGTATACGGTGCATCAGATGATGAAAGCCAAAAGAAGACCAAATGCCAAAGGGGAATTGCAGCCCTTCGCAGGATTGGTGAAGTGTGCTGACTGTGGTTCTTCTCTGAATGTCAGTTACGATGCCAAACGAGGTACTTATACAGGCTTCAGTTGCTGGGTCTATAGAAACTATGGTAAGGATCGATGTACCTCACATTACATCAGCTGGAAAGCGTTGTATCAAATCGTTCTGGAGGATATCCGCCGCCATGCAAGTAGGGCACAAAATACAGAAGAACAGTATCTGGAAATGCTGGTGAAGATGAAAACAGACCAGCAGAAACAGGATGGGATGAAAATCAAAGTGGAATTGCAGCGAGTTGAAAGAAGATTATCAGAAATCACAGCAGTCATCAAACGATTATATGAAGACCTTGCCTTAGGTAGAATCAGCGATGAACGATATGAGGATATGTATCAGGGGCTTGATCAAGAGGAAAGAGAACTGAAAAGCAAGCAGGAAACGCTGAAAGAACAGTGGGAGAAAACCCAGGAAGCGTTTCAGAATGTGGAGAAGTTCATTCCTCTTATCAAGAAATATACGGATATACAGGAACTAAATGCCTACATACTCAATGAGCTCATCGAAAGGATTGTCGTCCATGAAAAGGTCATAGACGAGGATGGAAATAAGACTCAGAAAGTGGAGATTTACTATAAGTTCGTGGGGACTGCAGTGGAGTAAAAACGAAATGGGAATCAGCTGATTGGTGAATTGAAAAAGAACAGAAATATATGTGAATTTTCAAACATTCTTATGTTTGCTTTGTGATAAGCATTGTCTATGTATTTTAGTCACCTATATGTATGGTTTCTTTGAGTTCGGTTTTCGGAATTAGAAAATAATATAGAAAGTTGAGCGGGTGAACTGAACCCAAAAAGTTAGACAATATTTTTAAATTATAATTGTTCAAGAAGCCAGAAGGGCTTGTTGTCTGTAAATCGCAGGCGGCAAGCTCTTTAACTTTACCTTGATTCGTTGGTTATTGTAGTATTCTAAATATTCTATCAGTTCCTTCTTGAAGTGTTCCATGGATTGGAACTTTTGGAGATAGAGAAGTTCACTCTTAAGTAAGCCAAAGAAATTTTCCATGACAGCATTGTCCAGACAGTTACCTTTGCGGCTCATACTCTGGCAGATACCTTTTTGCTTGAGCATCTGGCGGTAATACTTGTTTTGGTACTGCCATCCTTGGTCGGAATGGAGAATCAGACCCGTTCCATTCGGTATGGTTTCAAAAGCTTTATCCAGCATACTGGTTACCATTCTTAAAACAGGACGCTCTGAGATGGTATAACTGATCAGATAACTGCTGTGTAAATCCAGAAGAGCTGACAGATACAACTTTTGCCCGAACAGGCTGAATTCTGTAACATCGGTTGCCCATTTCTGATTCGGTTTTTCTGCATAGAAATCCCGTTGCAGCAGATTTGGTGCAATTTTGCCTACTTCCCCCTTATAAGAACGATATTTTTTGATTCTCACACGACAAACCAGACCCAGCAGCTTCATCAGCCGCTGAATCGTCTTATGATTGAAATGGAATCCACGATTACGTAGTTCTGCCGTGATACGACGATAGCCATATCGACCTTTGTTTTCATGGTAGATAGTAACAATCTCTGCTTTTACGTCTGTATATTTATCTACCCTGTGCATCTTCTTTGTATGATAGTAAAAGGTTGCACGAGGCAGTTGAGCGATTGACAGCAGAAGGGAAAGGGAAAAATCATGCCTCAGTTTTTGAACTACCAGCGATTTCTGAGCCGGTGTCGCTCCTCCTCCAAAACCAAGGCTTGCAAATTTTTTAGGTAGGCATTTTCTGCTCGAAGCCGTTGATTTTCCGCAATCAAGTCTTCCTCAACCGATTTAGGCAGCTTTGCTGGCTGTCCTGTGCTTTTACGTCCTCGTCGTTCTATTGCTAAACCTTCTGGACCTTCCTCAAGATAGATGCGCTCCCAGCGCTTAATAATACCGAGACAGTTGATATTAAATCTTCTCATGGTTTCACTGAGACTTAAGCCTTCTGCTCGCATTGTTTCTACTACCAATTGCTTGAATTCTGGTGTATATCGTTTATTTGGTACTCCTTTTGGCATAAAAATCACCCCACTTGTTATTCAGTATATCATACTGTCTAACAAATGGGGTGCAGTTCAGGGTAATATCTAAGATATGTTTTGTAATATTATATGAGAATAGATAATATATGTGCATTACACTATTTAAAAAGAAATTAATAGTAAAAAATAGATTGATAAGAATAAAAATATCATGTGTAAGTCAATTACATAAAAAAAACTTGACAATACAAATAAAAAATGATATACTCTAAGTAACAAATGAAAAGCCCTATATCTGAACGCTGGGTAAAGATATAGGGCTGGGCATCTTGCGACGCTCTTTCGCAAAAATAGTGTACCGCAAAATGTCTCATTTGTCAATAATATATGTAGGAGGATTTAACTATGGTTTACATTGATGCAGTACATTATGAAAAAGATTCATACGGTTATGAAGTTATTTCGCATTTGAAGTGGACAAACACTTTATCAGAACAAGCCACTCAAATTTGCACTAAACGTCAAATGATTGATTTTATTAACAAAAATCCGGGTTGTACAAAAACTAAATATTATAATTTGTGGAATGGTTGGACTGTAGGAGAAGATGTCAGAGTTGTGGAAAATTCTTACTTAAGAACAGATGCAAATGGCATCAAAGCTGACAATCTAGGCTCTCTTCCTCGATTCTGAATATTAGGTCAACAAAGCCCAGCATTTGTTGACCTTTTTTATAAGGGTGATTTTATGATAAGAAAATTGAAAGAGATAGCAGAAATTCGATTTTGCTTAGCTCAAAGGGTAATCTCTAATCAAAAGTATAAAGTGCTTACTCCCATTAAATTGCTAGAAAACAATGTAATAGATGGTTTTGTTTACGATGATAGAATTCGAGCAAATGATGATACAAAAGTTTGTAATGGAGATATTATTGTAAAAAGAATAAGTCCGGCATTCGTGAATTATATTGACAAAATCGAAAACAATATTTATGCTTCTGGAAATTTAATAATAATCTCAGCAATTTCTGTTGAACCGAAATATCTTGCTTATATTCTTAACAACGAGATCCCAAAGATTACGCAGTCATTGTCTGGTGCAAAAATCCCTGCTATTGGAAGAAGTGATTTAGAGGAAATACAAATACCGATTCTTCCGATAGAAAAGCAAAGGGCAATTGGTGATTTATGGCAAAAAAGTATTGAAGTTTATAAATTAAAAAGAAGATTGGATGAATTAGAACTTGTTAAAACAAAAAATCTGTTGAGCAAAGCTATAAACGGAGGGAAATAAAATGTCAACTAAAAAAACAACTTTTGAAGATATCAAAAATGCTTTGTGGGCTGGAGCAAATACATTTAGAGATAATATTGATGCTGCAAATTATAAAGATTATGTCCTGTCTATGCTATTTGTAAAATATTTAAGTGATACATTTGAGGAGAGTGTAGAAAATCTTAAGAAAGATTATGAAGGAATTCGTCTTGAAAGGCAAATATCTAATCTTCCTTTTGTTCTGAAAGAAGAGTATACCTTCAATTACTTGCTAAAGAACAAATATGCTGTAGACATAGGAACTAAAATCAGTGAGGCTTTGACTGGAATCGAGAGTTCAAACTCAATTTTGTCTGGGATTTTTAGAGGCATTGATTTTAACAGTGAGGCTAATTTAGGAAAGAAAGAGCAAAAAAATCCTCTTCTGAGAACATTACTTGAAGATTTTGCTGACTTGGATTTAAGACCTAGCCATATTGAGACAAAAGATAATGAAGTTCCGGCAGATGTTGTGGGCGATGCCTATGAATATATGATTGGTGAATTTGCAACTCTGGCAGGAAAGAAGGCAGGAAGTTTCTTTACACCGCAGCAAGTTTCAGAGGTTATGGCACAAATTGTTGCTCCACAGGAAAAAGACCGTGTGTATGATCCTACATGTGGATCTGGTTCTCTGCTTATTAGAGCGGCTAAAAAAGGTGGTCTTGATAAAGTTTCAATATATGGTCAGGAAGTAAATAATTCTGCTATTTCTATGGCAAGAATGAACATGTTTATTCATGATATAAAAGATGCTCATATTGCTTGGGGAGATACCCTCGCAAATCCTCAGCATCTTGATAGTGAAGGTAATCTCATGAAATTTGATTGTATCGTTGCCAATATGCCTTTTAGTAAAGATAAATGGGCAGAGGGTTTTAACCCTGGTGGAGAGGTTTCTGTTGATGAAGATGAGTCTAATAACAAATCAACTAAGAAGGGTAAGAAAAAAGAGTTTAAGATGGAACCGTCCCTTGACAGATATCATCGATTTGACTTAGGTGTACCGCCAGCAAGTAAAGGTGATTGGGCGTTTTTGCTCCATATGATTGCAAGTATGAGCGGAAACGGAAGAGTTGCAGCAGTTGCTCCTCACGGGGTTCTATTCAGAGGTGCATCTGAAGGACGAATTCGTCAGGCGGTAATTGAGAAAAATCTGATTGATGCTGTTATTGGGTTGCCAGAAAATCTGTTTTACGGTACTTCCATTCCTGCCTGCATTGTTGTATTTAAAAAAGGACGTACCACAACAGATATTCTTTTTGTCGATGCCTCTAAAGATTTTAAAAAAGAAAAAGCAAAAAATAAATTGCGTGACGGTTCAAATGGAGAACCAAACGATATCAAAAAAATAGTTGATACTTATAAAGCATTTGTAAACGGAGAAGAAGCAGAGCAAGAAAAATACAGTCATGTTGCAACCCTCAGAGAAATTCAGGAAAACGAGTATAATCTCAACATTCCTCGCTATGTTGATACTTTTGAGGAAGAGGAACTTATAGATTTGGAGAGCGTAAACAAGGAGATTGCAGACATCAAAACTCAGATTGCTTCCCTTGAAGAAGAAATGGCGAAATGTATGAAGGAGCTGGGTTTATGAGTGATCTTGTAAAGTATAGTGAAAAAACTTTCGAAAATATTAAGCATATCAACGAGTATGGGGAAGAATTTTGGTATGCAAGAGAACTGCAGTTTACGTTGGAATATTCTGAATGGCGTAATTTTAGTAATGTCATTGAGAAAGCACAAATTGCGTGTGAAACGAGTGGATTTGATGTACAGGACCATTTTGTTGGCGTCAACAAAATGGTTGAAATTGGCTCTGGCGCTGAGAGAAAAATTGATGATATCATGCTTTCCCGTTATGCGTGTTATCTGATAGTAATGAACGGAGATCCCAAAAAGGAAGTCATTGCCGTAGGTCAAACCTATTTTGCTGTTAAAACAAGACAGCAGGAAATGATTGATGATTTTGACATACTGACAGAAGAACAGCGTCGTTTAGCAATCCGAAATGAAATGATTAAACATAATAAATTGTTGGCAGATGCTGCGAATAAAGCAGGGGTTGTTGAGCCATTGGATTATGCAATTTTTCAAAACTATGGCTATAAAGGTCTTTACGGCGGAATGGATATGAAGGCAATTCATAAACATAAAGGATTGAGAAAGAGTCAGAAGATTTTAGACCATATGGGCAGTACGGAGCTTGCGGCTAATCTGTTCCGTGCCACGCAGACCGAAGAAAAACTCCGTCGTGAAAATATTAAAGGCAAAGAAAATGCAAATAAAACACACTACGAAGTAGGTGCAAAAGTTCGCAAAACTATTAAAGAGCTTGGCGGCACAATGCCAGAAGATTTGCCAACCCCTGATAAAAGCATAAAGCAGATTGAGCGTGAGATGGAAAAGAAAAAATTGAAGTAGGTGGAAGTATGACCGAAGAAATAAAACAAAGAATAGAAACTATAAAAGCCGGAAAAGTTCCTGACGGCTATAAAAGGACTGTTGTAGGCATTGTCCCAAATGAATGGGAAAATAAAAGACTGTCTGAATTGTTAAAGTTTCAGAATGGAGTTAATGCTGATAAAGAAAAGTACAATAGCGGAATCAAAATGATTAGTGTTATGGATATTTTGTCTAACAGACCTATATTTTATGATAATATCAGAGGACATGTGGATATAGACGAAAAGACTTTGAACAACTATAGTGTTACCTATGGTGATATTCTCTTTCAGAGAAGTTCTGAAACTGTTGAGGATGCAGGAAAATCGAATGTTTATATGGATGAAGAAAATATAGCTACTTACAGTGGATTTGTAATCAGAGGCAAAAAAGTCTCTGATTATAATCCATTTTATCTAAATGAGCTTCTCAAATCATCTAAAGTTCGACAACAGATTATAAAGTATTCAGCAGGATCACAGCATATTAATGTAAGCCAAGATTCACTTTCAAAGGTGAATGTATGTTTTACAAACAAATATGAGCAAAATCGTATTGCAGAAATCCTGTCTAAATGGGACAAAGTAATTGAGTTGCAGGAAAAACTGATTGAAAAGTTAGAATTGCAGAAAAAAGCTTTGATGCAGAGGTTGCTTACACCAAAGGAAGGCTGGAAGAAAGTTAAATTGGAAAGCGTTATACGCAAGCAGAAAGCTGTATTGGTTAATACGAATGAAAATGGAAAGAATCCAATAATTGACATGGATTATTTAATAAACAGTAGTTTCTGTAATTACACAAATGACGAGGGGATTCGTGCCGATTTAAATGATGTTCTTTTATTATGGGATGGCTCTGGAGCAGGAACTCCCATACACAAAGTTGAGGGTGTTGTAGGTTCAACTTTTGCTAAATTGACACCAAACCACGAAATATTTCCGAGTTTTTTATACTATTATCTTTTAAAAATTCAAGAGAGAAACAAATTATTGCGTGAAGGCTCTGGAGTTCCGCATATTCCAAAAGATTTCTTGAGAATGCAAACCATAAGTTTCCCGACAAAAACAAGTCAGAAAAATATTCTTAATATTTTGGAAAACTTTGATTTGCAAATAAATTATCACCATAAAAAACTAGAAGTATTGAAACAGCAACAAAAAGCAATGCAACAGTTGCTGATAACCGGAATTGTAAGAGTATAAGGAGGAAATAAAATGGCTAAAAACAAACCTTATGGTGATAATGCTCGTGTGGGAGCAGTAAAAAATAGGACACAGGTACACAACCCTAAAACTGGATTATGGGTAAAAAGAGACACTGAAACAGGAAGATTTATGGATGTAAAAACATCCTCCGATAAACCTTTTAAGGGCGTAACAAAAGAAAAATAAGTTCAGTAAAAGCCGGACTTTTCAGTCCGGCTATCACTGTTTATGTGGGAGGAATGGAGATATGCCAAATCATACAATATTTAACGAGCGTTTGGAATGTCAGGACAGGCTTATAAAACTTTTAATTAATATGGGTTATGATTATGTTTCGCGTAGTGAATCAGAAAATAAAAGAAGAAATTTGTCTTCTGTACTATTCGAAGATGAGTTGATTCGCTTTTTACAAAAACAAACCTATAAATACAATGGACACGAATTGCTTTTCTCGGGAGAATCCATAACAAAAGCAGTTAAAGGATTAGATGCTTCTCTTTTGCAAGGTCTTTCTATGGCAAGCAAAGAAATTTATAATCTTATTACTTTGGGAATCAGTTTGGAGGAAAATATTGCAATAGATAGTGATATTCCGGTAAAACAATCGTTTGACCTGCATTACATTGATTTTGAGCATCCTGCAAATAATATTTGGCAGGTAACAGAAGAATTCAGCGTTCAGCGTCCAAACGGAAGTTATGCTCGTCCTGATGTTGTATTAATGGTCAACGGTATTCCTTTTGTTGTAATCGAATGCAAAAAGTCCAGCATCGATGTTATGGAGGGCGTTCATCAAAATGTCCGCAATATGATGCCAGATTATATCCCTCAGCTGTTTAAATTTTCCCAACTTGTAATTGCGATGAACCCACAGAAAGTTCTTTACGGCACAGGTGGTACAACCTCTGACTATTTTGTAGAGTGGAGAGAAGATGAAGCCAAATGGCAGGATGAAACCTGCAGAAAATGTTCACCGGATGGTTCTAT
>ULQC01035302.1_pt1 | contig 10598 bp, 10 predicted proteins | sample 1954091 | NCBI WGS metagenome assembly ULQC01 (sample SAMEA4835645, study PRJEB28245) | human gut metagenome | biome: gut microbiome; material: fecal sample | place: Denmark | collected 2008
CCCAGCCGATGGCGGCGGCGATCTCCTCCGCCGCCCCCTCCCCCTGGACCCGCACCGGGAGGACATAGACCTGGGCCATGGGCCACCGGGCCCCCAAGATCCGGAGCATGTCCCGCACCGCCGCTCCCGCCGGGGAGGTCACCAGGGCGATCCGTCCCGGTATTCTGGGAATGGGCTTCTTGTGGGCCGGGTCGAAAATCCCCTCCTGGAGCAGGCGGGCCTTCAGCTGTTCAAAGGCCACCGCCAGGTCCCCCGCCCCCTCCGGGGTCAGGCGGACGCAGTAGAGCTGGTACTGCCCATCCCGGGGAAAGACGGTCACCCGCCCGGCGGCGATGACCTGCATGCCGTTCTGGGGCTGAAACCGCAGGGAGGCCGCGTCGCTGCGGAACATGACGCACCGCAGGGCCCCCTCCCCGTCCTTCAGGGTGAAGTAGTGGTGGCCCGAGGGGTAGCGCTTATAGTTGGACAGCTCCCCCCGCACCAGGAGGCCGGACAGCAGCCGGTCCCGGTCCATGAAGCTCTTGATATACTGCCCCACCTGACTGGGGGTGAGGATGGTCTGCTCCCCTCTCGGATTCACAGCGCCCGCCCCCTCTCCAACGCCCGCCAGGTGAGAATGGCCGTCCCCATGGCGTTGTCGGTGGAAAACTGGGGCTGGGCAAACAGGGCCCCGCAGTTCTGCCGCAGCAACTCCTTCAGCCGTCCGTTGGAGGCCACCCCCCCGGAGCACAGCACCGGCAGGCCGGGGTACGCCTCCATGGCGGCCTTGGTACAGGCCTGGACAACCCGGCAGACGGTCTCCTGGGCAAACCAGGCAACCTCCGCCGGTTCCTCCCCTCTCTGGACCATCTGCCGCACCTTGTTCTCCATACCGGACAGGGAGAAGGTGAGGTCCTTCACCTTCACCTTATAATATTCCCGCTTTTGCGCCTGGCGGCTGAGCTTCTCCACTTCCTTCCCCGCGGGAAAGGGCAGGCCCAGCAGCACGCCGGTGCGGTCGATGAGCTGCCCGGCGGAGATGTCGCTGGTCCCCCCCAGGATCTCCGCCCGAACGGCCACCCCATCCTCCTCCGGCTCCACCCGGAGCAGCTCAGTGGTGCCCCCGGACAGGTGCCAGGCCAGGAAGGGCCGGTCCAGCAGGTCCAGCCAGCCGGCGGACCAGGCCGCCGCCGCCAAATGCCCCTGCTGATGGGAGAATGCGTAAAATGGCACCCCCAGCACCTGGGAGAGCACCTGTCCCTGGGAGGCCCCCGCCAGGAAGCAGGGCATATAGGAGCCCTCCACCGCCCGGGGGCGGGTGCTGGCCCCCACGGCCTGGACGGTCCCCAGGCCCCCCTCTCCCAGCAGCGCTTCCACCACCTCCGGCAGGTGCTTCACATGCTGAAAGAGGGCGTCGCTCTGGCGCAGGCCCAGCTCTCCCGGACGCACCTCCAGCAGACGGCCCTGGTTCCGGCCTTCTGCACCGTCAAACACGGCGGCGGAGGTGGTGTAGTTGCTGGTGTCCAGCCCCAATACCGGCATGGGTCAGGCCTCCCCGCCGGGGACTTCCTCCCCGCCGTTCTCCGGCTCCGCCTGCTCCCCAGCGGGCTCGTCCGGCAGCTCATTGCGAACAAAGGTGCCCAAAATCCCGTTGACGAAAGAGGCCACCTCCTGGGGCTCGTACTGCTTGGTCAGCTCCACGGCGGCGTCAATGGCCGAGGCGTTGGGCACATCGGGCATATACAGCACCTCATACATGGCGGTGCGCAGGATGGCCCGGGCCATACGGGGAATCCGGCTCAGGGACCAGCCCACCGCGTAGCGGCTGATGTAGGCGTCCAGCTCCTCTCCGTGGGCGTAGACCCCCTCCACCAGGGCCCGGATGTATTCCCGCTGTTTCTCATTGGGGTATTGGGCGTACAGGGGGGATTCCTGCCCCAGGGTCTCAAAGCGCTCCCGGCTGAGCTCACTTTTCAGCACCTCTTCCGCGCTTCTGGCCCCAAACTCCAGCCCAAATACCAGATGTACCGCGATCTCGCGGGCATTGTTTCTTGTCATGTTTTTTCCTCCGTCCACCGGATCCTGTGGTAGTCTTGTCTCTGTCATTATACAGCTTGCGCGGTAAATCCGCAAGCCTTGGCCGGCTTCCGCTCCGGCCTCTCGCTCAGCGCCCGCGGGAAATTCCCCCCGGCGCCGCAGATTCAGCAGAGATTATTATATACATGAATATACAAAAAAGAAACCCCTAAAATCCACAGTCCGTGAATTTTAGGGGTTTCTCTCTTCGTGCCTTATGCCGCCGGAACGGCTCTCGGTCAGGCGTAGAACCGGTGCCCGCCGATGACGGCCACACAGGTCCGATTTCGGGAGGCCCAGCTGTTGGCTGCGGAATCAAAGTAGAGGGCATTCTTTACTTCCTCCACCACGCCGCCGTCCAAAACCAGCTTGGCCGCGATCACGCTCTCAGCGTTGGGGGTGCTGCGGGCGATGTGGCCGCTCCAGTAGGTGGTAAACTGGTTCTTCTGTGCCAGGACCCCCTCAATAGTGCCGGGGAAAGAGGGATGCTTCACACGGTTCATGACCACATTGCCCACCGCCATTTTTCCCTCCAGGGGCTGGTTCCCGCTCTCGGTATAGATGACCCGGGAGAGCCAGAACAGGTCGTCGGCGTTGTAATACTGATCCCCGGACTTGGCCGCGCCGCTCCCGCGGGTCACCGCGGTCATGCCGGTGGTGCCGTTCCAGGTCAGAGACCCGTCAAAGGCTTTCACCAGGGCGGAGAGGGGAACCATGATCTTGCCGTTCTCGATCTGGATCCCCTCCGGGGTATAGAAGTACCGGCCGTTGACAGTGAGATACAGGTCCCCCGCCTTTGCAGTCAGGACCAGCTTGTCATTGTGCACCGTCGCCGTGCGGGTACCGGCGTCCCACTTGCTCTGGACCGTAGAGTCCAGACACTTGGACATGGGAACCAACGCCACATAAGTCGTATCGCCGCGATAAGTCTTTGCCACATCGGCAGTGACCGGCTGACCGTCCACCGTCAGGGTGGGGTCCACCTCCTCCACCTGGGACAACACACTCTCCCCAGATATGGCGGCCACAGGCTCGGCCTGTTCCTCCGTCTCCACCTGGGTGGCTGCTGTCTGTACGGCCTCGGAACCGCTCTCGTCTACCAGAGCAGCGGAGTCCTCCTCCACACCAGCTCCCATGAGCAGGAGCACAGCAAAGGAGCTGATCAGCAGCGAACACAGCTTTCGTGTCATTGTCTTCACTCCTATGGTTACAAAATTATGTCAACAAAAGTGACAGCAAAAGCAACTGTTTGTTACTTTTGTTACCACATTGTAACTAATTCGCCCGGGCAATACAAGGGCAATTTTCACTATACTTTCTGTGAATTTCTTGTGTATTTTTTCTGACATGTATGAAAATAACCTGTTTATCTCCAAAATTATAACTTTTTCGTGAAGTTTTTGCCATTAAAACTGTACAAAGCATTTTTGCCCCAGAGGCCTCTCCTCCCGTCCTCCCGCTGCGGGAAAAACCGCGCCCTGTGACGAAAAGTTTTTCTTGCATTACCTTGGCATTTATGCTATATTAGATAGGCAATCGACGTGCAGGTGTAGTTCAATGGCAGAATGTCAGCTTCCCAAGCTGAACACGAGGGTTCGATTCCCTTCACCTGCTCCATAAAGTCGCTACAATCTAGATATTTTAGGCCGAACGCCTAGAGTATCAAGGGGTAGCGGCTTTTTTTACTGCTCGAAATCTGCTGTTTATTCTATAAGATATTTTTTCGGAAAATTGGCTGCTGAAGGGATTTGAACCTCCTACTTCGCGGCTTCTCCCCAATATTATCTAGTTTTGTTCCAGTCGGTGCCCTTTTTCGGGTGACACAGAAAGGAAGAAATACGAAAAAAGATATACAAAAACTTAGGCCCTGATTTGTTGGTTTTATAGAACCATCAGATCAGGGCCTTTTTTGTTTTCCAAGGTAGCTGTTCACGAGAGTCTTATAGTACTAAGTAAAAAGTCCGGCGCCCCTTTTGAAATATCTCCATCGAAAAAGGGCGCCAATTTGAGTTATGACGGAAGGGGCAAATAATTCTTTTTGCATCGTTGGCATATGCCAAGTTGAGAGGGCATCTAAATCTTCTGTACCAAAGGAGGGAGTCAAGATGAAAAACAAATTTTTCGCAGAATTGTCTCGACGTCTCTATATAGACGGAATTGAGTCATCCGCTATAGAGGACAAGCGGCTGGAGGTATTCCTTCACAGCCAGCCCGTCCTCTATGTATCACCGGCCAGCGATATCTTTCTGCTTCCAGCCGGAAACAAAAGTGAAGAAGCCAGCGAGCTGTACCACCAGGTGGCTATGGTCGCGGACGAGGTATATGAATATGTGGAGGCGGTGCAGAACACTCCGCTGCTCCACGCATCTGGTCTGCATGAGGACTTCCGCCTGCTGGCGGACTTCGGCGGCGCAGTACTGGCGGGCAGGGAACGGGAAAACAGGAGTGGATACCAATTCGTCACCTGGGTCTGGGACTACGACTATACCGGCGTCAGCCACGGCCACTACTATGAGGGGAATTTCCGCGGCGCCAAGCAGGACTTCGCCGTCCGCTCCGGCCTCATCTCCAGGGCGCAGCTGTTCACAGAGGAGGAACTCACAGAGCTGTACCGCGCCACGGATTATCTGCTGGAGGAAGGGCCGGAGCCGAACAGCGACCAGCTAAAAGCCATCCAGACCGCCAGAACAAAGATCGAATACACCGTCCCGGATCTCCAGAGCTGGTTGGAGCAGATACAGAGCCAGGAACCGCAAATGAATTTATAAATCAAAACTAAACCAAGTGGGGGCCGTATTTTGCCAAAGGCAGAATACGGCCCTTTTTTCGTTTTGAGAGGGGGAAGCAGACATGATCAGAGGAAATGAATACAGCCACCTGCCCCATGCCGCAGCGGTGGCGCAGATGCGAGCAGTCTCGATCCTTCACCAGCTGAGGCCAAGGGCTGCACCCTCCTGTCCTCCGGAACCACCGCGGAGGCCGGTTTGCCATCAATTTTCCCGCTGCGATGGCTGTCCCTATCCTGGGCATGGGTTTCTCTGCTGGGGCAGCGAGGATGACTGTTTGCGCACACGGATGGAGAAAATCTATGAAAGGAACGGTAAAGATGTGGATCAAAGCGACACTTAGGAATGCCAGACGGCCGGACTATGCGGTTGTCACTATCCCCTTCCCCATCCCGACGGACCAGTATGACAGCACTATCAAAATGCTGGAGGCCCTGGACATTGGAGATCCTTTGGTAAGAGACTGTAAGGCGGAAGAGATTCATGGCAAAGCGTCTGTTCTAAAATGTCTGGAGGAACGGACGGTCAATGTGGATGAGCTGGATTACTTGGCCAAGCGGCTGTACAGCTTCGACCGCACTGGGCTGGCCCAGTTCCAGGGGATGGCAGCAAAGCTGGACCTCTCGGATATGACGGACCTCATCAACCTGACCTTCTGCTGTCAGGAGGCCACCGTAATTACGACTTCTCCGATCTGGAGAAGATCGGCCGGGCGCACTATATAAATCTCCACGGCGGGTGCGCCTCCCTGGAGGAGCTGGAGCAGTTGGACGGGGTGGAGACCGCCCTTCTCCTGATTACAGAGAACGAGGGCACCATCACCCCCTACGGCGTCGTCTACGACAATGGAATGGAGCTCAGCCTGATCTACCAAGGCAGAAACTTCCCGGAATATCTGTATGAGGAGGGCCTGATGACTGTCTCACTGCAATCCATCCATGCAAGCGATGACAGCAGCGAGGCGGTCTGGCTGTATCTTCCCGCACCGGAGCGCCAGATCGCGCGGATGCTCTGCCGGGGCGGGCTTGAAAGTGAGGAGTTTGCGAAATTAGAGATTCAAATCAATAACTTGCCCGCCGTTGTTGAAACGGCCTGCGCCTTGGAGCGGGAAAGCGTCTTCGAACTCAACGCCATGTGCGCCGCCATCTCAAAGCTGGCGCGGGCAGATCGAGCCAAGCTGGAGGCAGCGGTGACTTTCGCAAAGCCGGAATGTGCCGCCGAGGTTCGCCGCCTGGCAAAGAATCTGAACCTATTCGATTTTGTCCCCAATGTCCATACGCCGGAGGAGTACGGCAGATATATGATCCAGAACTCCGGCCATTTCGACTACGATGACGATTTGGACGCGTTCTATGACTATGGGAAATACGGACGTCAGCACATGGAACAGGAGCAAGGCGTGTTTACGGAGCAGGGATACATCGCCTATCACGGGACATTGACGCTGGAGGAACTGATGGCGGGCGACCCTGCGGAGCAATATCAGAAAGAGGAGGGGATGCAGATGACCTGAATTTCTCCGATGTTTGGGATGGACTTTCCCCGCAAGTCCTGGTATTGGTTGTGTTTACAGAACTGGAGGTGACCAAGATGAAAAATAAAAAGATGGATCAGGCAGATTCCTTTGACTTGCGGCCCGCTTCCGTTGAGGAGGCGGGCCTTTTTCATCCGGATGGTGAAACGCTGGTTGGCCGGGTGACCTTCGCCAGCGGGGAGCGGCAGGAGTTTACCGACCACGGAGCCTACCCAGAAGGTCATCCTCCACGGCGGCGAGACCAGGACTGTGACCTTTGAAAATGTTCCGCTTAATGCCATCATTGTCGAGAAGTATGATTCCGTCACCGGGGAAGCTCTGGCCGGGGCCACGTTCCAGCTGCGCTATCTGGGCGGCACCAGCGGCACCGGCGGTACCGTGATCGGGCAGAAGGTGACCGGAACGAACGGTACCGCCATCTGGACGGGCCTGGAGCCGGGCACCTATATCCTGGAGGAGGTAGACCCGGCGGACGGGTACAGCATCATCCAGTCCTCTGAGACGGTCTATTTAGCGGACAGCGGGGAGCAGAGTGTCATCACCGTGCGGTTCGAAAATATGCCGGATGGCATCCTGCTGATCCGCAAGGTCTGCGCCACCAACCCCAGCGTGACCCTGCCCGATGCGGAGTTCAAAATCGTGTATGCCGACGGCACCCTCATCGGCGACAGCAACGGCCTCTACCGGACGGACGAGAACGGTGAGATCCGCATCGAGGGACTGTCCCCCGGCAAGAGCGTGGTGGTGACGGAGGTCTCCGCACCGCCGGGCTATATCATCGACACCCAAAGCCAGACCGTGCAAATCAAAGAGGGGCGCACCGTCAGCTTGACCTTCAAGAACCAGCCCAAGGGTGAGCTCATCATCCAGAAGCGGGACAGCGCCACCGGGCAGCCCCTTGCCGGCGCCCAGTTCCGGGTGACTACCGCCGCCGGCTGCGAGGTGGGACTGGACGGGGTCATCGGCGATTCTACCCTCACTCAAAATGGTATTTTCACCACCGACTCGGCGGGCGAGATCCGCATCACCAACCTGGCCCCCGGCGCCTATGTCCTGACGGAGATCAAGGCGCCCCAGGGGTACGTCATGGACCAGCCCTCCACCAACGTGGTGATTGGCCCCAATGGGGATACCCAGACGGTGGTCGTGACCAACTCCAAGGCCGGCAGCCTGATCATCGACAAGCGGGATTCCCTCACTGGCGAACCCCTGGAGGGGGTCACCTTCCGAGTGACCACCAGTACCGGGGAGTATGTACCCAATGAAAACGGCTACATCTCCAGCAATGGTATCTATAAGACCGACCAGGACGGGAAGATCCAGATCGACGGCGTGGTGGGCACCCTGGTAGTGACGGAGGTGGAGACTATCCCCGGCTACTCCATCGACCCGGCCCATCAGACCCAGACCGTCCAGGTCAATCCCAATGATACGCAGAAAATTTATTTTGAGAACACGCCCAGTACCACCCTGGTGATCGAGAAGTACGTCGAGGGCACCACCACGCCTTTGCCCGGTGTGACCTTCCTGGTTACCGATTCCAGCGGCGCGGTCGTTGGTCCATCCAATGGCGAGTACATCACCGATGAGGCGGGCCGCATCGTCATCAACGATCTGGAACCCGGCACCACCGTGACCGCCCGGGAGATCAAGACGGTGGAGGGATACGTCCTGGACACCACCCCCAAGAGCATTGAGATCAAGGCGGGCGAAGTTCAGACGCTCCGCTTCTACAATGAGGCTAAGGGTACCCTGGTTATCCGGAAACTGGACTCCGTCACGAAGGAGCCGCTTTCCGGGGTTGAGTTTGAACTGACCTATGCAGACGGCGGCTATGTGGATGCGGATAACGGACATCTCTCCAGCAAGGGTCTCTATACCACTGACCAGAACGGCGAGATCCGCATTTCTGGCGTCACGGGCACCATCGTGGTCAAGGAGACCAAGACCATCGAGGGATACACCATCGACGAAGCTACCCGGATCCAGACCGTTGAGGTCAATCCCGAGGATACACAGACCTTGACCTTCTATAATGACCCCATCGGCGGCGTGGAGATTGTTAAGGTCAACGCAGATAATACCAAAGAGCGCATTCCCAACGTCACCTTTGAGATTCGGAAGATCGACGACGAGCTGATCGATACCATCACCACGGACAAAAATGGCCGTGCATTCCTCTCTCTGGAGGACGGGGCCTACTACGCCGTGGAGATCGAGAGCGCGGAGGGCTTCAAGCTGGATGACACCCCCGCGTATTTCACGGTGGAGAACGGGAAAACCACCACCCTCCAGGTGGAAAACGAGGCGGTCAGCGGTATCCTGATTCACAAGACCTCCAGCGCCACCGGCGAGGACATCTACGGCGTGACGTTCCTGCTGTACGATGATACCAACACCCCCATAGGGCAGCAGACCACAGATGACCGGGGCTATGCCTGGTTCGAGAATCTGCCCGCTGGGCGCTACTATCTGCGTGAGCTGGAAAACGAGGGGTATATCCCGGACACCCAGATGAAAACTGTCTATGTCCAGAGCGGGGAGACTACCCTGGTGGAGTGGGAAAATACCCCCATTACAGGTCAGATCCAGGTAACCAAGACCGCGGCGGACTATAACTCCATGAATGGCTGGCCCGCCGGGACGCCCATCCCCAACACAGAGTTCGAGATTTACAATGCAAAGACTGGAAATTTAGTGGACACAATTCGGACAGATAAGAACGGTGTGGCCGCCTCTCGCCCCCTGCCCCTGGGCCGGTACAAAATCGTGGAGTCCAAGGCAGCGGACTTTTATGGGCTGGACAAGACACCCATTGAGGTGGAGATCGAGTTTGAAGGTCAGATCGTGAAGGCAGCCATGACCAACAAGAGTCTCTACACCAACGTATCCATCCAGAAAACCGGCTATGTGGAGGTCATGCCTGGCCAGTCCATCCGCTATGACTTCGCCAACATCGCCAACAACTCCACCACCAGCCTCACCTCCTTCTTCTGGCGGGACACCCTGCCCACCCAGGCGATGCGGCTGGACAAGATCGTCACCGGCACCTACAACGTACCCGGAAACTATAAAATCGTGTACCAGACCAACCTGTCCAACGGAGCCTGGCGCACCCTGGCGGACAACCTGTCCACCCAGCAAAACTATGTGCTGGACGCCTCCCCCGCGGCCCTGGGACTGGCCGCCAACGAGTGCGTGACCCAGTTCATGGTCTCCTTCGGCGTGGTCCCCTCCAATTTCCGGCAGGTGGAGGCTCCCCAGGTGACCTGCACGGTGCTCTCCGGCCTCACCGGCGGCACCAAGTTCACCAATACTGCGGATGTGGGCGGTGTCCATGACGGCCAGTGGATCATGGCGGTCTCCCGCTGGGTGACCACGGTCTACAAGCCCTCCCAGCCCCTGCCCCGCACCGGCTATTGATCCTATCCATAGTTTTGAGAGGCCGCCCCTTTCATGGGGCGGCCTCTTCATTTTAAAAGGAGGAATTTCTGTGAATCGAAGAAAATGGATGCTTGTGTTCCTCTCAGTTTTCCTGCTGGCTGGCCTGCTCTGCGTCCCTGCTATGGCCGCCGGCGACGTAGCCGGGGCTGTAGAGCAGACCTGGACGGATGCCTCTGGCCAGATCAAGACCGTGGTGGACAGCGTCGTGTTTCCCGCTCTAAGCATGGTGATCGCCATCGCCTTCTTCGTAAAATTGGCCATGGCTTACTTTGATTGTGCGCCCGTAGCGGCGATGTAATGATTCTGGATCTGGCAATCCAGCGGGTAAAAGCTCATTTGCCCGTCATCACCCGGCTTACCTGAGAGGGAAACCTCATAGGGGAACATAGCATTCCGGGAAACCCATAAGTCAGGCAGTTGTCAGCCTGCGACTGAATGGGGAGATGAAAGAGATGATATAAGGATAAAAGCCATACTGCCTGAAGCGCAGTCCGAGAGGCTTATGTAGGAGCTATGGCGCAAGACAGCTATCGCCATACTGCACAGCCGCAATATTTTAGTCGAGTATATGCGGGAGAGCTTCTGTGCGGCTCAACTCTGTATGGAGAAAAGGACGGAAACGCTATCCGACAATCATCTATGCCATGATTACATCGTTAAACGGGGATTGCCTAAACCGGAACGCCTGAAAAGGCTATGTGTAATCCTGCAAGGGGATAAATTTCAAGGTGTAAAAAGCCAAGAAAGATGACGCTGAATATCCGGCATGGCAACGGAGC
>ULQC01026085.1_pt1 | contig 10555 bp, 8 predicted proteins | sample 1954091 | NCBI WGS metagenome assembly ULQC01 (sample SAMEA4835645, study PRJEB28245) | human gut metagenome | biome: gut microbiome; material: fecal sample | place: Denmark | collected 2008
CTACCCCCAGTTGAACTGGGGGTTTTGTCATACCTGTTCGGAGTACAACAAAAATAGCTGGAATCCTTTCAGGACTCCAGCTATTTTCTTTTTAATAAGAGTGTTTGTTTGCGAAGTCTGTTTTCCTTCGCGTTGTTGACAATTTCTTAATATAGTGGATACAGAATCTTATTCTTCTGTATGGCTTGCTGCGTATTTCTTCCCTGCGCGAGGTACCAGGATCAGGTACAGCACTGCGATGATTGCACCGATGATGTATGCAACATTCAGAGGCAGGTTGAAGCCGATAGAAGCGTTCAGCAGGAAGGAAGAAATGATGAAGATATAGAATGTACCAGGCAGCAGAGAGATGAGGAACGCGTATTTAGGTGCGCCTTTCTTTGCACACAGGTAAACAGTGATTGCTGCGAAAGCGAATACAGCGATGGTCTGGTTTGCCCATGCGAAGTATCTCCACAGGATGTTGAAGCCTTCTGCATTCAGTTTCGCAAATACCAGAATTGCGATAACGGGGATGAAGATACCCAGTGTTACCATGATACGATTTCTTTTTTCTTTCTGGTCGATGTGCAGGTAGTCAGCAACCATCAGACGGCAGGAACGCAGTGCAGTATCACCGGAAGTGATAGGCAGTACGATAACGCCCAGGATTGCGATCAGACCACCAACGGGACCCAGCAGGTCTTTTGCAACTTCGCCGACAACGCCTGTTGCACCGCTGACGGAGCCTTTGTCATAGATACCCATAGCAGCTGCAGCCCAGATCATAGCGATCAGACCTTCCAGAATCATCATCCAGTAGAATGTGAAACGACCTTCTTTTTCGGAAGTAACGCTGCGGCCGATCAGTGTACACTGTGTGGAGTGGAAACCGGATGTGATACCGCAGGCAACGGTTACGAAGAATACAGGGATGAAAGGTGTGCCTGCGCCAGTGTTGCCAGCTGCATCCCACAGAGGATATACATTGAAGATACCGCTCAGACCATGGGAGAAGTCAATGTTCATCAGTTCATAGCCCTTGAAGAAGATGCCGAAGAATACGCCAACTGCGGACAGCAGCAGGATGGCACCGAAGATAGGGTAGATTCTGCCGATGATTTTATCGATGGGGAACAGTGTTGCGATCAGGTAGTAAGCCAGGATCACAGCATAGATAACCCATGTCCAGACGTTGACCCCTTCGATACCAACGATCTGGTTTGCGAACAAGTCGCCGGGTGTGTAGGTAAATACGGCACCTACCAGCAGCATCAGGATGCACAGGAAGATGTTGTAAACCTGGAATGTTTTGTTGCCCAGGAATTTACGAACGATACCGGGCATCTGTGCGCCGTCCTGACGCAGAGACATCATACCACTCAGGTAGTCATGGGTTGCACCACTGATGACGCAGCCGATGGGAATGGTGATGAATGCGATGGGCCCGAACAAAATGCCCTGAATGGGACCGAAGATAGGGCCGGTACCTGCGATGTTCAGCAGGTTGATGAGGGCGTTTTTGAATTTGCTCATAGGAACAAAGTCAACACCGTCCTGTTTCCGTACGGCAGGTGTCTGCCGGTCGTCGGGGTGGAAAATGTGTTCTACGAATTTTCCGTATACGGCACCCCCAACAATTAAAAGTACAAGTCCGATTATAAATGTTGTCATAAAATAATACCTCCTCTCCGAACTTGTGTGTAGTTTCTTCCTTTTCTGGAATAGACTGGAAAAACTACGTCTGTCATTATATGAAGTTCATGCACAAAATGCACAAAAAACAATACAATATCTATTTTCTTAACGGAAAATTGGCAAAAAAGGAAAATTACACGATGAAAATTCATTTTGAAACATTTTTTGTGAAAAAAGCATCTAATTTTTTCATGGATATTGTTTTTTGTATAAGGTATCTTGTATTTTGTTTTCCTTAGTGGTATGCTGAAGGCAGGCAAAGGGGAACGGTACAAAGCAAATTCCCCTTAAGAAAACATTGATTTTCGCTTCCTTGATTTCTTAAGGGGAATTGCGATGGCTATCTTCGTGAGAAAACATAACAACGAAAATCTTTATAAAAAAAGCCAAAATCCTTTGTCATCATAAGGATTTTGGCTTTCTTTGTTTTCTTATGAAGATGCCCCTGGGGGTACGGTTCCTTTTTCCTTTTGGAAAGAAAGAAGGGATTTGATGAAATCCGATGTGACCATTATGGATTTTACAGGCATTTATGAGAAGGAGCGTTTTTACCGGGGGGTTCATGTGCATTGGATTGACTGCCGGGATATACAGGGTACCAACTGCTACTGTGACGAAGAAGGGGAACAAGCCTTACGCCGGAAGATTGCCCCGTATTCTGCGGAAGCCATCCATTTCATAGACTCCGGCAATTACCATTATATGACGAAGCTGTGGACGGAAAAACTGCGGGAGCCTTTTGTGCTGGCTGTGGCAGACCATCATCCGGACATGCAGCCGCCTTTGTTTCAGGAATTGCTGTCCTGCGGCTGCTGGGTGAATGGGGTGCTGGATGGAAATCCTTATGTGCAGAAGGTGGTGCTGCTGGGTGCTGACAAGGAACTGGTGGCAGCTGTGCCGGAGCCTTACCGCAGCCGTATGGTGGCTTATGAGGAAAGCCAGATTGCAGAAGGCGACCGTTGGGAAAGCTGTTTCCCCAAGGATTTGCCTGTCTATCTGTCCATTGATAAGGATATCCTTTCGCCTTCTCAGGTACATACCAATTGGCAGCAGGGTACACTGACTTTTTCCCAGCTCCAGAACGTGATTCTGGAATTGTTCCGCCGTTGTCGGGTGCTGGGGGCAGATATCTGCGGCGAATGTGCCGATGCGCTCTTTCATGCTGCCGACGATAAAGTGATTTTGCAGGATGATTCCGTCAATGGCAGACTGCTTCATATCCTCATGGCATTGGGAAAGGAAGGAAAAGCTTGATTTTTCAAGCTTTTTCCCATGCCAAAAATTTTTTTAAAAAAATTAGCACTCACCTCTTGACAATGCTAACAAATGGTGCTAAGATACAGTCGAACAAAGGAAAGGTACTAAAAGAAAAAAGGCACCTGTGCCCGCGTCCGAAAAGAGAACAACAACACCTTCGGAATTCTCCGACCGTGCTGATTCAAACATGTAAATGTCATTTATGAAGGGAGATATGACTTATGATGATGATGCATAACTTTTTTGGAGATAACCTGTTTGACAACGAAAACTGGCCCGATACCTCTTTCGACAGAGAATTTTTCGCAAAAATGAATCCTTTGTACGGCAAACACGCAAAAGATGTCATGCTGACAGATGTAAGAAGAACAGAAGACAAATATGAAGTGGTTATGAATTTGCCCGGCTTCAAAAAAGAAGACGTACAGATTAACCTGAATAAAGGTTACCTGACCATTTCCGCTACGAAAAAAGAAGAAAAGAAAGAAGAAGATGGCATTTATCTGCGTCAGGAACGTTACGCAGGCTCCATGCGCCGTACCTTCTATGTAGGTGACCATATGACACCTGACGATGTACAGGCAAAATATGAAGACGGCGTTTTGACACTGACACTGCCTAGAAAAGAAGCACCTCAGGTTGAACATGACGGCAGAATTGCCATTGAAGGCTGATGAGGAACCCATCAGCAGGAGATAAATAATCAGCAGGCACGGCACCGAAAGGTGCCGTGCTTTTTTTCTTTCAAAAAAGAAGAAAGCTGGAATACTTTGCAGGATTTCAGCTTTCTTTGTTTTCTTATCTTATGAAGATGCCCCGAAGGGTATTCGGCTTTTGATGTGCCGGAAAATTTATGCCTGTTTGAAAGATACGCTGCCGTTGGCTGCTTTTGTCAGCTGATAATTCAGTGTCTGGCTGTAGCCGTTGGGTGCGTTGCATACCACTTTCAAAGTATGGTTGCCTGCTGTCAGTGTGGAAGTATCCAGCTGGCAGTTGTAAGGCACGGTTTTCTGTGTGCCGACCCATTTGCCGTCTACGGAATAGGTTACGGTGACAGTCTGACCGATGACATCACAGTATGCACGCAGTGTTACAACGCCATTTGCGCCTGTTACCTGAGACAGAGGCTTGAAGGACTGTGTCACTGTCTGGCTGGGGCTGGACATCAGTGTGGGATTGGATTTCAGTGCACTGTTGTAAGCTGCCTGTACGGTAGCGTTGTTCTGCAGAGTATAATCATAGCCTCTGCCGACACTGTTACGGTCAAAGTGGATGATGGCTTTTACCTGAGGGTAAACCATGTTCAGTGTGGTGTATGCTTCACGGATGCGGTCTGCTGCGAAGGTTGCTGTATCCGCATAGCCGGACAGATAACCGCTGCCCCCTTCGGTGATGATGATGGGTTTGTTGTATTTCTTCGCCAAATCTGCTGTATGGCTCAGGTTTTTCACAGGGTCTGCATAATCACCGATACCGAAGTACATTTCGTTGTTGTCCACGCCTTTGGTGGGGCTGGAAGCAAACTGATATTTGTTGTTGTACAGGGAAGTACCTACCCAGTCTACCAGAGAAGCATCGGGGAAGTAAGGTTCCATGCTGCCGCCAAAAGGAGAGGTGTAGTTGGTGGAGAATACCAGTGCCACGTTAGGGCAGATGGTTCTTGCCTGTTTTGCAATGCGGGTATAAGCTGCTTTGAAAGCATCTCCTGTGGTAGCAGTTGTCCAGATGTTCATTTCACCGCCGATACGCAGCAGAACGGGGGCATCGATGGTTGCCAGATACTGGAGTGTCTGCTGGATGTTGCTGTCATAAGAGCCGCTGTTGATGGCACTTACGGTGCTGCCTTCGCCGGGGAAGTTCCAAGCGATGTGGATCACATGGTCGCCGCCTTCATAAGGCTCGATGAAACGTTCATAGTCCGCTGCGTTCTGTCCCATTTCAATATAGAAAGAAACGATGGCTTCGTTCTGAGCGGCGCTGTCATTCTGCTCTGTCCATACACGACCGTATAATGTGCCGTTTTTGGGTTCGTGTTTCGCACCATAGTAAGGCGCGGAAGTGTTTGTCAGTGCGTAAACCTGTGCATTGGGAGAAATTTTCCGCATACGTTCGTTTGCCATGGTCACCGCGTCATGAAAGCCCAGATAAGCCCCGTTGGTGGCTACCTGCTGCAAAGCTTCTTTTGCTTTGGTGTAATTGCCCTGTTTTTCATAAATCGGGTAATTTGCGTAGTTGACGTTGTAACGGATGGAAGCGACGTCGCTGTCCAGCGGCAGGTTCTGATAATACTGCAGCAGTTTATTGCCGGTTGTGATCATCTGTGCCTGATTGTTGGCTGTCTTTGCGTTGTTGAACGCAGACAGATAGGGCCAATATCCTTTCGGGTGGGCAGCCAAAGCGGTGCTGCTCATCAAAAGGGAGAGGGAGAGTCCCAGAGCCCCAATGATTTTCCATTGTTTTTTCATAGTATCTACCCCTTTCTCATATTTCCATGCCGTTTGCATACGGCAGTGGTAAACCATTTTTGTTCATTTTATATAGATAAAACGAATAAATCATAAAAATAATTATGATAAAATTTATGATTTCTCATGAAAATCTCATAAAAATTGATTTATAAGAATAAATATATCACTTACAGCCATGAAAAACAAGGCTTTATTATGGAAAAATGACAAAACATAAAAAACATTACTATTAAAAATCATTGTTTTTTGGTGGGAAAAGTATATTTTTTTCTGGGAAAAATCAGAGAAAAGGCTGTTTTACTAGAAAAAAACATATGGGAAAATGTCATAACTTCTAAGGAAGCAGCCTGGATTCATATCCTGTGTGCTCTCTGCATATAGATAATCAAGAATATCTCAGGGGAGTGCTTTTGTTTGAAAAGCTATATTGAAGAACGGGCGGTGGCAGTGGCTCAGTTTATGATCCACACCAATGCCACCGTGCGGGAGACAGCAAAGAAATTTGGCATCAGCAAATCCACCGTACATAAAGACATCACAGACCGGGTGGAGAAGATCGACCCGGAACTGGCAAAGTCTGTGCGGCGGGTGCTGGAGGTCAATAAGGCAGAACGCCATATTCGGGGCGGTATGGCAACGAAAGAAAAATACCTTCATCGGATGCAGTGACCAATCTCCCGAAGGGGAGATGTTTTTATCTGACAGGAGAAACAAAGGATATGGAAACACAAAAAGAGGACTCGGAGCTGGCTCCCTGAAGAATTCTTTTTGCCGGGGGCTGCTTTGGTTGTCTTTTGCAAAAAATCATTCTGATACAAATAAAATAGCTGGTATCCCAAAGCAAATTCCCCTTAAGAAAACATTGTTTTTTCCTTGCTTTCTTAAGGAGAATTGCGTCGGCTGCCTTCAGAAGAAAACGTAACAAATAAAATCTTAATAAAATAAGAAAGCCGAAATCCTTTGTCATCATAAGGATTTTGGCTTTCTTTGTTTTCTTATGAAGGAGCCCCCCGAAGGATTCCAGCTATTTTTGTTTTCTGATAAAGAAATTCTTTTTACATAGGATAAAGATGGACTTGTCTGCCGTTGACGTCCACTAGCCCATCCGCTTTCATTTTCCGCAGTTCTCTTGTCATGGCGCTGCGGTCAACGCAGAGATAATTGGCAAGGGCACTGAAAGAAAAGGGAATGAGGATTTCGTCTTTTCCCGTTTTCATGCTTTGCAGGCGGAAATAACACAGGAGTTTTTCCCGGATGGAACGATGGGAAAGAATCTCCACTTTTTCGCTGAGCTGCTGCACTTTTTCTGTCATAAGGGACAGGAGGTTTTCCACCACCTGACTGTGATGATGACAGGCGCGGCTGCATCGTTTGGTGATGTGGCAGGTGTCGATGAATACGATGGAGCAGGCTTTTTCGCAGATGGCAATGATCTCACCCCCGTCAAACAGGGAGAAAAAAGAGCCGAAGATGCCCCCATCTGTGAGGTATTCCAGCATGTCCAGATTGCCGTCAGCCCCAAGGCGGTTCAGGGAAACGCTGCCCGAAAGGAGGATGCCCACTTTGCCTTCCATGGGAATCTCCTCTTTTTCCCGAAATGTGCGGTTTTCCATTTCAAAACAGGTTTTCATTTGATCCAGTTCTTCCGGAAGGATGCCGGTAAAGAGAGGATTTTCCAATAAATTCATAAAAAAACCTCTTTTCTGTTGCATTTGCAACATATATTTTGCTGATTTTATGGTATCATAAGCCCATAGAAAAGTCAAAGGAAAAAACCTCAGAAATGAGGATAATTTAGATATGTAAAGGGTATTTTATAACACAAGGAGGTATGTAACATGAAGGCACCTAGATTTTTTATCTGCAAACACTGTAAAAACATCATCACTATGGTAGAGGACAAAGGCGTTCCCGTGGTATGCTGCGGCGAAAAAATGACAGAACTGAAAGCCAACACATCTGATGGCGCAGGCGAAAAACACGTTCCTGTAGTTCAGGTAGAAGGCAGCAAAGTAACTGTAAAAGTTGGCGAAGTAACACATCCCATGCTGGAAGAACACCACATCGCATGGATCTATCTGGAAACCAGCCAGGGTGGCCAGATGAAATATCTGGATCACACAGGCGCTCCCGAAGCAGTCTTTGCACTGGCAGAAGGCGAACAGGCAGTAGCTGCTTACGAATACTGCAACCTGCACGGTCTGTGGAAAGCAGAAATCTAAGCATATCAAAATAAATAGAAGAAAATGTAACAGGGAAAACTGGGTACGGGCGTGTGCCCGCCCGGTTTTCTTTTCAGAATATTTGTGAAAAAAAAGACATAAATCATCAAGGAGGCGGAAACACCTATGAAAGCAATGCAACTCAAACCTGATTTTTACTGGACCGGCGTTCTGGACAAGGACCTGCGTGTATTCGACATCATCATGATGACAGAATTTGGTACTACCTATAACTCTTATCTGCTCAAAACAGGTGACAAGACTGTCCTGTTTGAAACAGCAAAAGAAAAATTCTTCGACGATTATCTGGAAACACTTTCTCAGATCACAGACGTTTCCACCATTGACTATATCGTGGTAAACCATACAGAACCCGACCATGTGGGCAGCATCAAACGGATTCTGGACATCTGCCCCAGAGCCAAAGTGGTTGCAACACCTGTTGCCATCGGCTTCCTGAAACACATCATCAATGGTGATTTCTACAGCATTGCCATCAAAGACGGCGACGAACTGAAGATTGGCAATAAAACATTGCAGTTCCATGTGTTCCCCAACCTGCATTGGCCCGATACCATGTACACCTACATCGTAGAGGACAAAACACTGGTGACATGTGACTCCTTCGGTTCTCACTATGCACACGAAGGCATCCTGCGCAGCACTGTAACCGATACAGAAGGTTATATGCGCGCAACAAAATATTACTTTGACAACATTCTGGGCCCCTTCAAACAGCCCTATATGACAAACGCACTGGCAGCCGTACGTCAGATGGATATCGACATGATCTGCCCCGGTCACGGTCCCGTTCTGGACAGCCATCTGTCTGAACTGATGGATATTTATGAAGAATGGTGCAAAGTGCCTGTAAGTGACCGTAAAAAAGTTGTCATCCCTTATGTAAGCGCTTATGGCTACACAGGTCAGCTGGCAGAACAGATTGCAAAAGGCATTCAGGATAACGACGAAATCATCGACGTAAAACTGTACGATATGGTAACAGCCGATCAGGCAGAAGTGCTGGGCGAAATCGGCACAGCTGATGGTATCCTCTTCGGTACACCTACCATTCTGGGTGAAGCCCTGAAACCCATCTGGGATCTGACAACACTCATGTTCCCTCCTATCCACGGCGGGAAATTGGCAAGTGCCTTCGGCAGCTACGGCTGGAGCGGTGAAGGCGTGCCTCACATCATCGAAAGACTGAAACAGATTCGTCTGAAAGTGGTAGACGGCTTCAAAGTACGTCTGAAACCCTCTGAAAACGAACTGATGGACGCTTATGAATATGGTTATCGTTTCGCAGATACCCTGCTGAAGAAAGACGAAAAGAAAGCCAGCGCAAGAAGCGGTCTGGTAAGATGTCTGGTTTGCGGCGAAATCTTCGACGCATCCATGGAAACCTGCCCTGTCTGCGGCGTAGGCAAAGAAAACTTCGTGCCTGTTGATCTGGATGAAGTAACACACCGCATGGATACCATGGAAAAATTCGTTGTACTGGGCGGCGGCACAGCAGCACTCAATGCGGCAAAAGCCATCCGGGAAAGAAACCAGACTGCAAGCATCATCATGATTTCTGAAGAAAACGAACTGCCTTATGACAGACCCATGCTCACAAAGAACATGTTCGGTGCCATCAGCGGCGGCGCCATCGCAAGCAAAGAAGCTGCATGGTATGAAGATCACTGCATCGACCTGCGTCTGGGCGTAAAAGCAGAAGCTATGGATCTGGGCAGAAGAGAAATCCACCTGTCAGACGGCACTGTCCTGCCTTATGACAAATGCGTATACGCACTTGGCTCCTACAGCTTCATCCCTCCCATCAAGGGCGCAGATCTGGAAGGCGTAACACCTGTCCGCACCATTGCTGACGTAGAAAAGATCAACCATATGGCACTGCAGGCAAAACATGCAGTCGTTATCGGCGGCGGCGTGCTGGGTCTGGAAAGCGCATGGGAACTGCGTAAAGAAAAACTGGAAGTGACTGTACTGGAAGGCGCTCCTGAACTGCTGCTGGGCAAAATGGATGCAGTAGGCGCTGATATGCTGAAGAAGATGGCAGCGAAAAACGGCGTGAACATCGTTGTGGGCGCGAAGATTGCAGAAATCGTCGGCGACGGCAAAGTAGAAGGCGTTATGCTGGCAGATGGCACAAAGATTCCTGCGGATATCGTTATCATGTCCACAGGCGTACGTGCCAACAAAGAACTGGCAGAAGAAGCAGGCATCCTGACAAATCGTGCTGTTATCGTCAGCGACAAAATGCAGACCAGCGACAGCAATGTATTTGCTGGTGGTGACTGTGCGGAATTCGACGGCGCAAACATCGCAATCTGGCCTGTGGCAATGGAAATGGGTCGCATTGCCGGTGCAAACGCAGCTGGCGACAGCCTGCCTTATGTGCCTCAGACACAGGGCATGACACTGAACGCCCTGAACACTTCCGTATATTCCATTGGTGACGTTGGTACAAAAGAAGACGTCACATACAAAACACTGGAAATCCGTGACGATAAGAAACTCACACTGGAAAAATACTATTTCCGTAACAATGCCCTGTGCGGTGTCATCCTCATCGGCGACACAAGCAAGATGGCGGAAGTCACAGAAGCCGTACAGCAGAAAAAAGCATTCCACGAAATTTTTTGATAAAATACCCTTACACAAGCTTTCGTGAGAAAGCAAAAAAAGAGAAAGGAAAAGCAAGTTCCCCTTAGGAAAACATTGCTTTTCCTTTTTCTCTTTTCAAAGGGGGATTTTTCATAAAATCATGGTAAAAATAAAAGGCTGAAATCCTTTATAATGACAAGGATTTCAGCTTTTTTGTTTTCTTTAAGCAGCCAGTGCAGGACCTTGGCTTTCTGCGATTCTGCGATTCAGTTTCCGCATTTCCGGCAGGATGAACAGTGCCACAATAACGGCAGAGCC